>Ga0208435_100069_pt1 | contig 35754 bp, 30 predicted proteins | sample 24_taG_FD_184097 | JGI IMG/M metagenome (GOLD analysis project Ga0208435, IMG submission 184097) | Marine viral communities from Cariaco Basin, Caribbean Sea - 24_WHOI_OMZ (SPAdes) (version 2) | ecosystem: Environmental > Aquatic > Marine > Oceanic | place: Caribbean Sea: Cariaco Basin...
CCTGATTGAGTTTTTGCAGGGCGGTCGGGCAAACATCGGGGCACGAGGTGAACCCGAAAAACAGCATTCTCACGCGGCCACTGTAATCATCGCCAGATACAGACTTGCCCTGGCTATTGATCAGGTCGAATTCCAGCTCAGGCATCAAGCCACTGATGTTTTTACCGTTCCAGTCTTCCTCGTCATTGCCAAAGCAACCAGTCAGCAATAGGGCTGCTATCAGCGTTAAGGTCGCCGATATGATGTTGGTGCGCTGTCGCCAGAAGCGAGTTCTCATGACGCTGTTTCCTCAAGTTGTTTGGATTGGTTGGTATATTTTCCGTCCTGATGCATGGCTCGCCGGAGCATCAGAAGAATGCCAAGAATGCTCATCATGGCCGGAGGAATATAGGTCAGCATGCCTCCCAGTAGCTGGTCGACTTCCGGGTCCAGCGGCCAGGCCCTGCCACAGACTTCGTAAACGTCATAGACCATGTCACGTGAAAACACGATCCACGCCCCAAGAAACATCTGAAGCACACCTGCGGCGGCCAGAACCAACATGCGTCTGCCATACCCCAGCGATGAGGTGATCGCCGGCGGTCTTGGATCAAAGATCAACCACCAGAACAGCAGGCCATCCAGCAACATGCTCCAGTTCATGACCCAATACAGATCCCGGCTGAGCATGGCGTCAAAATGGATTGATGGCCACAGCCAGAAATAGATAAGCCCGACAAACAGGAAAAGGGCGATAAAAGGCTGTTGCAGAACGTTATAGACCCAGCCCAGAGGCCTCAATGTATGCCTCCAGCCCGGGCTGATTTTTGCGAACCAGAACCGCATGACCGGTAAAGGGTTGGACAGGGCGATCAGGATCGGACCGATATGATGAAGAATCAGGTGCTGACCCCGATGGACGAAGAACATGTATTGTGCGTAGTAATCGAAGCGGGTCTGCATCACCGCATAACAGATCAGTACCCCCAGGGTGAACGCAAAGATCCGCAGTGAGCCTGGCCGGTCCTGTTCCGGCATCCGAATTAGCCCGACGCCATAGAATCCCATCACGAGCATGTAGCTGAGTATGGTCAGCGGCGAGAAATCGTAGGGTAAAAGGTAGTCAAGCAGTGACATAGCGTTGCCGGTTGTTTTGTTGTTATTTCAGTGACCCTACCTTGGATGTCACCAGGTCGTACAGTTCCTGAGGCCCCAGGCGGCTCAAGGTGTCTCCGTTAACGTAGAATGTTGGGGTTCCGGAAATTCCAACCGCCTTAACGTCCGCAGCATCCTGTTGAATAATGCCGTCAATCTCGGGTGAGTTCATACCGGCCCGAGCGGCTTCGACATCAAGTCCGGCTGACTCCGCCGCATCCCATGCTGCGGCGACCTTTGGATCATCGTGCCATTTCGGTTGTGCTTCCATAACAGCGTCCAGTACCGGCTCATAGACCCCCTGTTCACGGGCGGTTTCCAGGATTCTGACGGCCTCTTCCGAGCCTTTGTGAAACAATACGTAGCGCAGTACCAGACGCACGTTGTCCGGGTAGGCAGCCTGAATCTGTTTCACATAGGGATGCATGGCGCGACAACCTTCGCAGGATGGGTCGAAGAACTCGACAATGGTTACCGGCGCGTCCTCAGGGCCAATAACGGGAGAGTAATCCCTCACCAGTGGCGTTTTTTCAACAACGGCGGGTTCATTAGTGCCCTGGGAGCGATCGTAAATAACAAAAGCACCAGCAAAGACAACCAGACAAAAAAGAAGGAGACTGATGACCAGGGTTCGGGTTTGCACGGGAGATCTTCCTATTTTAAATGAGTTTACGGGTTTCAGATTATTCAGGTGTCCGGTAGCAGCCGACTAGGCACCCACCGCAGATAAAGCATCATTCCAAACAGTTCCAACAAAGACTGGACGACAATCACCACGACGGCCACAGCCCAGGCCTCTGGCATTGACAGTGCCAAAGGTAAAACCACGAAGGAGTTGCGTGTTCCTAGGCTGAAGATGACGGTGCGACCGGTTTCTACCGGTAATCGAAAGACCCGGCGCAGAGCCTTTCCAACCAGAGCCGCAGCTAGAAGATAGGCCGGAAACAGAATCATCAAGGGCCAGATAAGTGAGCCGGTACTGTCGATCTGGCTGACCTGTGTCATTGAGATGATGAACAGTACGACTGTCAGCAGAGGGACCGGCATCAGACCCATGAAGCGAATGAACCCGATGGCTTTTCTGGAGTTTTCGGCCCATTTTTCAGTCAGAAATGCCAGGATAAGCGGGACAATAATCAGCCCGCCAAAGGCCGGCAGGAGGTGCCGCCCAAGCTCAAGATTCACGTCGAACTGATTACCCATGAAAAGCCAGAGGTAAAGTGGAAGAAGACCCAGTTGAGCAATCAGCAGAACCGGTGTTGCCGCAATGGCTCGGGTGCTGTCCCCCTTGCCTAGGTGAGTGAAGGTGACAAACCAGTCGGTACAGGGCATCAGCAATACCAGAAGCACTCCCAACTTCAGCGCGTCATTGTCCGGCAGCGCCAATATCAGCAAGGCAGTGATCGCCGGCATGACCAGAAAATTTCCGGTGAGCAAGGCACCCATGAACCGACGGTCCCGGAACATATCAGACAGGTGGGTCAACGGTGTTTGAGTAAATGTGGCGTAGAGCAGAACTCCGAGCAACCCCCAGATTAAGTAATCCGGCACACTGTCACCGAGGGACGATGTCCAATCCACAGACAGTCCGAAAACAACAGCGATGAGGTAGGCCCAGACCTGGTGGCGTTCAATTACGTCTCGCATGGCGTGCTCGTAACCGAGTGGAATGTCGGCCATTCGCAGCATATCTGCCACACGGTACCCTTTTCAGCAGCCCTGCTAGCCATGGCCATAAGTATGGGCATCTTTGTGACTGTGATCAGGATGTTCAAACTCCAATGTTGAATGAGTGATGCCGAACTCGTTTTCCAAAGTTCGTTTTATCCCACCCTTGACTTTTTCAAGTTCATTCCAGGCACTTATTTCGACCACCACATGGGCGTCGAGGGAGGCATCATGCTCACCCATCTGCCAGAAATGTACGTGGTGAAGGTCTAAAACGCCTTCTACGTTTGATAAAGCCTCGATGACAGAATCTGTGTCGATATCCAATGGACTACCCAGCATGAGTGTCCGGATGGTTCCGCCGATTTCCGTTAGACCCAGGTAGAGAATATAGCTTGCGATACCAATTGTGATCGCGGGATCAACCCAACGCATGTCGTACAGGAGAATCAGGGCGCCGCCTACAACGACTGCAATTGACGCAAACGCATCAGACAAGTTGTGTAGAAACAGCGCACGGATGTTGACGCTGTCCTTTTGCATGGAGTAAGTAAGCAGCGCGGTCAAACCATCCACTACCAATGCGATAATGCCAAGCCAAACTACCCACCACCCCTTGATTTCCGGGGGATCTATGAATCGCATGCCACCTTCGTAGATCAAATATGCCCCGATCATTATCAAAGTGGTGTAATTTATGAGTGCCGCAACAACCTCAATTCTCCCGTAGCCAAAGGTCATCTTCGAGTCGGCCGGGCGGCGTGCAATCTTCCGCGCCGCAAATGCGATAAATAGTGACGCCATATCCGAAAAGTTGTGTATAGCGTCGGCTATCAGCGCCAAGCTGCCAGCGAAGATCCCTCCAGCGATCTGAGCCAAGGTTAGGATACCGTTCGCCCAGATAGCTACTGCAACTCTCTTATCCTTAGTATCCGGTGACATGTGAGCATGCTCGTGGCCCATTGTTTTCTCCTTGGTCGTTGCTGTTCAATTAAACGTAGTCGCAACACTCGCTAAGCCTGGCTCAGAGGGCTTAGCGAGTGTTGCGACCGCGCGAAAACTAGCCATTCTGGCGATTTTCCATGTTATTCCCGGCACCTTTCTCGGCTGTGAAGCTCGTGACCAAAATCATGGCCACGCCCAGGACGATGAACACGTCGGCAAGGTTGAACGCCGGCCAGTGCCGGGATTGCCAATGAAAATCCAGGTAATCGACAACATAGCCTCGAAAAACTCGGTCGATGACATTTCCAAATGCACCGCCAAGTACCATCGAATAGGCTAGTGCTTCGGTTCGCTTATGGCTGTCCCGAATCAATTTGACCAGAACAGCCGAGACGACAATGGCTATCGCAATAAAAAAATATCGCTGCCAGCCACCGCCATCGGCAAAGAGACTGAAGGCAGCGCCTTTATTCCATACGTGCACCCAATTAAAGAAAGGGGTGATCTCAACCGATTGTCCGTAAGCCATGGATTGCTGGACGAGCCATTTAATAAGTTGGTCGGCCAGAGCTATAAGTGCCGAAAAGCCGAGAAAAGTGAGCGTAAAAAAGCGAGAACGGTCTTCAGACATCGAATTATCCTTTTAGCGCAAGGATGCGCTTGGCACCAATGAGTACAATGCCTCCCACAATACCGCCAATAACCAGATCCGGGTAGTTGGAGCCGGTCCAGGCAACAAGAAGGGCTGCAAGGATAACTCCCAGATTGATAACCACATCATTGGCCGAAAATATCCAGCTGGCTTTCATGTGAGCACCGCCGTCACGGTGTTTGGCGATCAGGAGCAGGCAACTGATGTTGGCAATAAGGGCCACAGATGCGACGGCCATCATCATTGACGACTGGGGATCACTGCCAAACAGAAAGCGCCTGCCAACTTCAACCAGTACCCCAGCGGCAAGGATAAGCTGGAGTATGCCAGCCACATGCGCCGCTCTGACCTGCATTTTGATGCCGTGCCCAACGGCGTAAAGCGCGAGACCGTAGACGGCGGCATCGGCAAGCATGTCTAGCGAGTCTGCAATCAGGCCAGCGGACTGGGCGATCAGGCCCATCGTCATCTCGACCAGAAACATCAGTGCGTTGATTGCCAGCAGTATCCATAAAGTGCCGGACTCTTCGCTTTCGTTGGCCTTAGAAGATTCAGCCGCTCTGACGGATTCAGCGCTGGCGTCTTCTGTCCTCTGCAAGGAAGCGCCCAGACCCAGGGTTTCCAGTTTGCTGGTAATAGGTCCGACTTCGCCTTGATGGATAATTTCCAGCTTTCGATTCGATAGGTCGAATGAGAGTGACTGAATGTTGTCAAAACCCGTGAGCGCCATTCGAATCATTCGCTCTTCTGAGGGGCAATCCATTTTCGGCACGCTGTAGGTGCTGAGCTGGCTGTCTGTTTCGGCGGTGACGGGGCTCTGAAGCTCATTGTTAACGACAGAATCTTCGCTGCCACACTGTCCATCGCAGGGTTTGCTCATTTTCGCGGCTCCGGTTCTCACACAAGTTCCGTTATTTAAAACCCTGTAGTCACTACAGGGTCAACGTTAAGTTGTTAGTTTTTGACGACACTGGTGAACCCACCGCGATTCGACGACTTGCGGTATGACCCTGTAGTAACTAAAGAGTTGAACTGGAGTACATTAAAAGGAGTTTGAGCAACGATGAGGCAGGGCAACAAGAGCGTACTAATCCTTGGTAGCTACGGAGCTGCAGGGGCGGCTATTGCAACACTCTTGGGCAACGGATCGACAGCGACATTGTCTTGGCAGGCCGGTCGCTGGAAAAAGGGCGTGAACGGGCGGAACAATTAGATCGCCCGGGGAATACCGGGCAGAGCTGGCATCAAATTAACAAGGTGGTGTCCGGTTTAGCGGGGGCCACCACAGGGAGCGAACAGAAGAATTTAGTGAATGACCTGGCGTCAGACGGAAAGCGCTTCCGTGCCCACGACGCGATGTACGAAGACAGCCGCTTATATTCAAGTTCAATTCAGTGTCAAAGGATATAATAAAAGGTTTTGGTTTTAGGTTGTAGAAATACAAAGAAAAAATTTAAAAATGTAACAACTCTGCAATAAGTGCAAAGCACCATCTACTCAGCATTTGAAAGACTTCAAGTGTCATTTTGAATCTATCTAATCTGAAGAGGTGTCCATGAAAAAGTGTCTATCAATGTTGGTGTTTGGTGGGGTTGCAGTAACTTCAATGAATGCACTAGCGGGGGAAGGTCCTATCCTGTACGGCAAAGCCAATGTTTCGTATGAAAACCAGGACGACGGTAATAGCGATACCTGGAAGCTCCAGAGTAATGCGTCCCGTCTGGGGGTAAAAGGGGCGCTCAATACCGACCTCGAAGGCTTGGAGGCGATCTACAAGGCAGAATTTGAAATATCGATTGATGATGGAGATAAGGATGGCCAGACTTTCTCGCAGCGTAATATTTACGGTGGCTTCAAGCAGGCGAACCTCGGTGCACTGATTGCGGGAAAATTTGACACACCTTTAAAGTCAGCGCAGGGCAAGGTTGACCAGTTCAACGACTTACAGGCGGATATAAAAAATATCATGGCTGGTGAAAATCGGACCAGCAACATTGTTCAATACAGTTCTCCACGTCTGTTTGATGCTGTGGGCGTTAGTGTTGCCGTCATCCCGGGTGAAGAGCAGTCAGCTGGGGCAGAGAACGACGGACCTGCGGATGCAGTTTCCAGCTCTTTTACGTTTGAGAATGATCGTTTTTACGGAAGTATTGCCTACGATTCTGATATCGAAGATTCACTGGAAGCCGATTCAAGTGGCGATAGTCGTCTTAATATCCTGCGAACCGTAGGGAAGGTCCGATTAAGCAACTTCGAGATCGGCGCAGTTTACCAGTTGGCAGAAGAAAGCGATGGCCCTGGAGAAGATACGTCTTATCTGGTTGGTGGTGCCGTTAATCTTGAGCGTTGGAAGATCAAGGCACAGTACGGACTGACCGAAGCCGAGACAACAAACGAGGAGCTAACCCTGCTGGCCTTGGGGCTCGATTATAAACTGGCGAGCAAGAGTAAGGTCTATGCGTATGTGTCTCAGGTGGAGGCGGACTTGGCCGACTCTGAGGACTCCACATTTGGTGTGGGCTTCGAGCATAAGTTTTCCATGTAGAGTCGAGCGTGATCGCTGAATACAGGGGGACCGACGTATCTGAAATCTTTTCCGGATTTCAAGCTCATTTAAGGTTCGTGTGAGAGTCTACTTGTGAGTTAACTAAGGTTATTTAATGGCGGGAATGCTTCATTCTCGCCTTTTTTTTGACCTTTAGTTCGTTGTTCTAGCTGGTTTTAAGATTTGCGCCACGATCCGTACGAATCGGATATCACAAACAATTAAGAAAGAAACTGGAGGGGAATACGTTGAAGCGCAACATTCTGGCCACTGCGATTGCAGGGATGACAACACTGTCGGGAAGTTGGGCCGCGACGGCAGCGGAGGTTGAATTCCACGGTGATATGGATAACCGCTTTCAGGCCTACACCAATCAAAGAGACTGGTTTGCTGGTGGTAACTCAGGTGGCGGTACGCTGAAAGATGACGAGCCGACCGAGAGCTTCGGCGAGGTCAAATATCGCTTCTGGGCGAAGGCAACTTCCGACGACAAGAAAGTTACCGGTGTATTCGCGACGGAGATTGGTGGCATCCGCTACGGTGAGGGGTCGGGTGGCGACTATTCCGGTGATGGTGTGAACATCGAAACACGGTGGGCTTATGTGGATTTCTTGGTGCCCAACACGCTAGACCAGCGCGTCTCGCTGGGCTTGCAGCCAGTGTCAGTGAACCGACATGTCTGGACTGAAACCGCCACAGCCGCTGTTTGGAAAGGCTCACTGGGCTCTGGATTTGACTATCAGTTGTTATGGGGGCGAGGTGACTCTTCCAATGAGAGCGGCGTCGACTCAGAACAGGACGAAGGCTGGGATGGCGCGGACAACTTCGCGATCAACCTGAACAAGCGTTACTCACCGAACCTGAGCGCGGGCCTATTCTATCTCTATCAGATGAATGATCAAATTGCTGAGGGAGTAGGTACGGTAAATAGCAGGGAGTATGAACTGAAGAGTATCGCTGATAACTCCAAATATTCCGTTTCCAGCTTTGGGGTGGAGATGGATTATGGTCAAGAGACGTCGCTAGGCCGCATGTTCGTGAAGGGTACGGTGATTGGCCAAAGCGGAACAATAGAAGGTGTAAATTTCGTCCCATTGAATGGTGCTACGAATCCCAATACGAACTATGACCTTTCGACCGTTCTGGGACGCGGCGAGCTCGGGCTGCAATTTGGACCAAACCAACTGACGTACACCGTGCTCTACGCATCGGGCGATGGCAATGAGCAAGACGGGGACTTCGACGCCTTCATCGCCACGGATGTCGACTTCAGCGACAGTATGATTTTTCAGGAAAACATGACGAGCGATGACTACTTCGCCGAAACGCCCTATATCCTCGACAAAGGGTATTTCATGAACAAGCTACAGCTCGATCATAAAGTAGCGGCCAATATTACGGTCAGCGGAATGATTGTCTACAACCGCTTGGCTGAGGACATTGCACTTGCCGATGGATCGTCCTCAAAAGATCTCGGACTGGAATTTGGCTCCAAGGTCTCGTACTTCCCATACCCTTCGCTTGAGCTGTCGGCAGAAGCTGCATACCTGGCATCAGGCGATGCCATGGATGCGCTGGAGGAAACTGCCTTACAGGACGGCAAAAGCGATCAGGACATTGTTCATGTTGCCGGTCGGGTAAGGTACAAGTTCTAACAAGAACGGGGTGGTGGGAGCGCCACCCCGCTTTTGTTATACGAAATGAATCCGCATTAAGTGACTTTTTCCTATGATGACTCGTTCTGCAGTATTTGTGTTCCTGATGCTACTACTAGCTGGTGCGGTACAGGCGGTTGAGCGTGAGCATCCAGCAAAGGCAAAGGTCATTCAGGTAGATCGTGATCAAAAAGTGCTTTCCCTCACAGTCGACGATGCCACTGTTGAGGTAGGTGATTTGTTTGTTGTGTTGCGGGAGCCTGATCATGCAGGCATCCCGGAGAAAAACCTTGCAGTCATCGGTATCGAGAGTATCGGAAAGGATCAAGCAGTAGGGAAAGTGCTGTTTGGAACGATGCCCTCCGTTGGCGCTGTATCGAAACGCTTCTACGGTATTCCGGCGGTGTTTACTGACAGAGTCGGCGATCCCACGCCGGTAACGCCGGCGTTGAAAGCCCGATTTCCTGATCTTTTGTGGCGGGACGAGCCAGAGGCGTCAAACGATGTGCCATTGGTGCGCTTTCAAGTTACCGGGAGAGGTCAAGCCGTTGCGACCTACAATAACACCTGGTTGGTCGGCATCGTACAGACCGATGCTGAAGCACATCGGGTAGGTTCAGTTGAGGGGGAGGCTTCATCGTCTCCATATGCGAAGCTGCCAATCAATGCAAAGTCGTTGTCCGCGTTTCGTTCTGGCAGCGATTACTATTTTGCGGCGGAGCATGGAAACAAACTCAGCTTTTTCCTTGTTGATTCCAGCGGGGCTGTTCAGAGCCTGGCGTCCATTGAGGTGCCCCGTCGGGAGAAAGTCATCCGAATGGACTGGTACGTTTCAGAGAACTCATATTACCTCATTTTGAATCAGTGGAATGGCCGTAGTGTTTCAAGTTCTTTGATCCAGTTGGCCGAGGGGAAGGCTGAAACCATCGGTTTCATTCCCTTAATCTTGGGATTGCAGGATTTGGACGCTGACGGTCGCCGGGAAACTATTCTCGGGCAGTCTTTCTACTCAGAGCAGGGGTTTGGTTCAGAGATCTATAAAATATCAATCTCACCGAACGGGCCTGATCTTGAGAAGGCCGTTCATGAAGAATTAAGCCAGTACACGCCAGTGTTCCGGGTAATCGGTGCCGTTGTTCAGAACGAACCGAGACCTTTGAATATGGTGACCGTCTCCCAAGGGAAGGTTTCATTTTTCCCTGCTGGCACCGAGGGCCCACATCTGGACTATGAGATTGGAAGCCGGGTGGCAGGCACGAGTATGACTTACGACGTGTCGCCTGAGTTGGTGTTTAGTCCGAGGCAAACACTATTTTTGCCGAACCTGCTCGTACGCTCCGGTGGGGACGCAGTTAATATCGGGATTCCACAGGAATCCAGTGCAGCCGAAGATATGATAGGTGTTTATGATACTCGAGTTGATTGGTTGACGCTGAGATCCGGGAAATCTCCCAAAACGCAGTCAACAAGTCTTCTAACGTCGGTTCCGGTGTCCCCCGTATCAGGCAATACAGAGTTATTCTTTATGTCGCCGGATGAAAACTCAGTTCAAAGTGACAGTTTTGACGTTGAGACGTTGGTGTATCGGGCTGCTATGCCTACTGGTCGCTGACTAAAGCTGGATAAGTTGCCCTTGTAGTCGTCAAATGCTTCTGGGAAGCTCGATTAGAACCCGAAGACCACCTTTGGGTGATAAAGAAAAATGCATGGCACCACCGTAGTCATTGATGATTTCCTCAACGATTGATAGGCCAAGGCCATAGCCAGGGGTTTTTTCGTCCAGTCTTTTCTGGCGCTTGGTAAGATCGGCGAGTTGGTGTGACGCTACTCCGGGGCCGTCATCTTCAACAAGAATGGTCAAAGTGTCATCGTGAAGTTTCAAGTGTAGATGAACTTCCTGAGAGCACCATTTGCTTGCGTTATCAAGCACATTACCCAAGATCTCATTAAAATCACGCTCATCAATTGGCCAGACAAGCTCTCTGGGTAATGTTTCTTGAAGATGGATCTGTTTGTAAGGATAGATTCGACTGACTACGTCCACCAGTGCCAGAGTTCTCTCAATGATCGGTGTCGCCTTTCCAATGTACTGACCGGACATTTCGGTTTTTCTCATTTGAGTGTCGATCAGCTCGTGCATTTCAGACAGTTGAGACTTAATTTGACTCGCGATTGTGGTGGGAATGGCTTCGTCATTGATCATGGAGTTTATGACGGCAAGGGGGGTTTTTAAGCTATGAGAAATATCTGCGGCTAGGTGGCGTGAACGGGTAAGTTTTTTGTCGTACGACTCTAATAGACGATTAAGATGTTTGACAAGTTCATTGAATTCTTCAGGTACGTTCTCATCCAGTCTATTACGCTGACCCTTTTTAAGCGACGTTAATTGGGCACTCATCATTTTTAAGGGTTTTAGTGCGATAGTTACCCCAATAAATATGATCAATGATATCGTAACGAGAATTGTAAAAGATATTATCCATATAAGAACGTGGATTTTGTCAAGCGTGTTTGGTGAGTAGGAGCTTTTTTCAATTATAGTAACGCTTAGTTTATCTTTTCTATTATTAAATATTTTGTAGTAGCCAAGGATTGAGCGATCATCATCCGATATGTGAAAAATTCCAGGCTTTCTGAATGATTCTACCACCTGTAAATTCGGTTTAATGTTCTCGCTTGTAAAACTCCGACCTTGACTGTCTTCGATGTGAATAGAATATTGAGACAATGAAATATTTCTGATAGAGGATTTTGTAATTTCTCCTTTATGATTTGTTAGCATCTTTACAAGTCGGTTGCCTGCAGCCTCTAACTGCTGCCTGTGAAGCTCGTCATGGATATAGTCGATTAAAAGAGTGTGTGAGTAGAATATTAGCCCGGTACACGCGAAGCCCGTTAGAGCCAAGAAAGTAAGCAGTTTCCGTTTTATTGAAGGGCGTTGTTTTTTTCTAGGCATATTGGCTGCCAATCAGGTGGTTAGAAGTTGTATCGACTAAAACTAGGCCGAAAAAAGCCGCACTACAAAAGTAGTGCGGCAAGACGGAATGGTGGAGACCATTCACAATGCAACTGGATTTTAAATATCATCTATTGGCGAAATTTTCTTCTTAATTCATCAGCCGTCTTCAATCGACAGGAACGTAGTGCGAAACTCGTTCTAATGACTAAACTGATCTTCTGAAAACTGGTCCAGTTCAGATAGATTGATATCTCCCGATTTGATCATCTCGTGATAGATATCGTCGTTATTCGATAACATCAATTTCCGGCGTGCCTCCATGCCCACTTCAGATAAGGCCGCCTGTGTCATTACCCTATGCTGTCTCTACATATCCTGAATGCCGCTTTTAGAGAGCATGTTTTGTGCCAGCTTATCATCGTTGGCCTCAGAGGCATGGAGACTTCCTGCCGCCATGGTTAATGCTAGAGATGTGAGCAAGAGATGTTTTCTCATGGAGTCACCTTTAAGTTGAATGGCCTGCATTCCAATGGAAACAGATGAACTTTAACTCAGCTTGAAAAAAACAAAATTAGATGATGAAAAAAGGGCATAGTTAGAAGAACGGTTGCGATGGAGTGTTAATACAAAGGTATTAAGGGTTCTTTTTTTCAACTTCGTTTCAAGTTCATCTGCTATCAATGGTGATGTGTTGTTCTGGCTGAAAGTGCCGGCATAACCAGCAACTTACCGGTGGTGGCATGTAACCGAAGCGCCTTACCGTTTGGTTTATGAGGTGTCGATCGCCGGTAGGGGATCTTATAACGAAAGCTCACGGAGACTGATTTATAATGCAAACTAAAAAACTTAGGTTAGCGATAAGAGCAACACTTGCGATTTCAACCATGGGCCTGGTGGTCCCATCTGCTTTGGCGCAATCAACTGCGGAACTTCAAAAGCAGATCAATGACTTGCGCAGTCAGGTGGATCAGATGGCGGGGACCAATGATTCCAAGGGGTGGTTGCTGCCCGGCACAAACACTTCGGTTACGATTGGTGGTTACGTAAAATTGGATATGATTTACGACACAGACCAGGATGTCGGTGACTTGCATGATCCGAGTGTTCTCGATACATCCGTAGAGGATGGTGATAGCTCTTTGAGAGCGCATGCCCGTCAATCACGAGTGCGTCTCGGAACCAGTACCCCGACCGATATTGGAGAAGCCAAGACAGTTGTTGAGGCAGACTTCTACGGCGGTGGTGGCAACGAACTGTTCTCCAATTCACGGGGGCTTCGTATTCGTCACGCCTATGGCGAGCTCAACGGCTGGCTCGCGGGTCAGACGTGGAGTAACTTTATGCACTTTACGGCTTACCCGACTACACTGGACTTTAATGGGCCTGTGGGTGTGAGCTTTATTCGTCAGGCACAGATTCGTTACACGATGGGCCTGGGTGACGGACAGTTCTCGGTGTCAGCTGAAAATCCTGAAACCAGTGGGTTTGAAGGTTCACGTGATACCGTTCCTGACCTTACAGCCCGTTACAAGTGGACTGGGTCTGGTGGTGGATTTGAGGTTGCTGGCTTGGCCCGTTCTCTTAAGACCGACGACGCCAGTGCGACAGGTGACGACGCTGCGTTTGGATATGGCGTCATGGCGGCTGGTCGACTCAACGTCACTTCAGAAACCTCGCTCATGGCCGGAGTTGTTTTAGGCGATGGTGTAGGTCGTTATCTTTACAGCTCGTATAGTAACAACGACAGCACTGCGAGTCGGACTGGCATCGGTGAGGCATATATAACTTCCGATGGTGATCTCGAAACTATCGAGGCTTATGGCTTCAACGTTGCGGCGAGCCACAAGTGGACGCCAAAATTCACCACGAGTGTGGCCTATGGGTTTCTAGAGGGTGATCAGGACGAGACTCTCTTTCCAAACTCTTTCCAAACCCTAGAGAGCGCGTACTTCAGCAACTTCTACCAAGTGACTGATCCGGTGACTGTAGGGGTTGAGCTGTCTTACGCCAACAAAGAACTGGCAAACGGTGAGTCAGCTGATAACACCCGTCTTCAGTTGGCTGCGCAATTTAGCTTTTAATTCGTTATTACATTGCTCCACATAGTTGGACCCTACGACGGGCCTTAGTAGGCCCGTCGTACATTATTGTTTACCTCCACGTCGATGCCGTCAGGGGCTCTTTCTCCTCTCCTCCTTTTTCGACATTATCCCTGCCATTGTTTCGTCGGTTTGACCTGCCCCGGTATTTAATCCAACAGTCCCCTAGTAAGTAATGTCCGTTCAGTCGCAATTTAGCTCTGATGGAGCGGCATTCAGACTGATTTAAAGGTTTGTCTGTAGTGTCGTCCTGGCAGTTACGGCGAAAACGCTGATTCATGTATCTCAGTCAAATAGCCAGGATGATATTGAATGAACAAACGACTGTTGTTGTGGGTGCTGATAGTACCCGGAGTCTTGAACGTCATGCCTTCGGCGGCGGCCACCGCCGGGGAGAGCGTTTCACTCAAGGAGTACCAGCAAGCCAAGGCCAGCCAGGCTGTCTCCTTGAATGAGGCAATGGTAATGGCATTTGAGAATAGCCCGGTGTTGGCTTTGAGGCGGGCTGCTGTGTCCATGCAGGAAGCTGGTCTCGATCACGCCAGCCGTTGGGCGCCCAGTAATCCAGAGCTTGAGTTGAGTGGACGTGACAATCCAGATCAGGCGGATCAGTCCCTGAACTACGAGGTTCGGGTTACTCAGGAAGTCTGGATGGGCAATAGAGGCGATCTCAGTCAGTCACGTGCTCTAAGCAATCTCACCGCTCAACAGCAGGAACTTGAATACCTGAAAATAGCCACAAAAGCGCGAGTGCGGGCCGCCTACTTCAAGATACTGCTTGCACAGAAAGAGCTGGAAACGGCAACCCGCACCGTTGAGCTGATGCAGAGAACCAAAGAGCTGGTTGAGGTGTCCGTTGAGCGGGGCAAACAGACCCGGATTGAGCTCAATACCGCGCCATTGGCTTGGCAAGAGCAAAAAGCCAAAAGGCCGAAGCGCGCAAAAGCTTAGGCAGTCAAAAATTGACCTGACGGAAGTTCTTGGGGTGTCCCCCTCCGATGCGGTAGGGGTCGCGGGGGAGCTCAATGTAGCTCGTGCCAACCTGCCACCAACTAATCGGCTTGTAGCGATGGCTCAGCGCCAGAGAGGGGATCTGAAGGCGGCAGCAGCCAGAATTGCTGCGAATGAGTCCGGCCTGGAACTGGCCAAGAGTCTAACGATTCCGAACCTGAAAGTGTTCGGATTCTACGAGCGGGAGGAAAGCTCCAACCTTTTTGGTGCGGGTGTGTCGATGCCTCTGACCGTGTTTCATGATTATTCCGGTGAAAAAAGGAAGGCCTCGGCTCAGTTGAAAATCTCCGAGCTTGAGGCCGAGGCGCTGCGTTTGGCGACTGAACGCCAGGTCGTATCTGCTGTAGCTCAGTACGAATCCGCCGTAAGCAGATTGCGCCAGATGAACGAGTCGATTCTCGAGCGTTCGGAGGAAACGCTGCAACTGATGCAGAAAGCTCTTCAAGCGGGAAAAGTCGATGCTTCCGATGTCCTGTCCGCTCAGGACAATCTTTTGTCGGTGAGGCAGGAATACGTCCAAGTGCAACACGACTATATCGACGCCGTCCGGGCGTTGGAAGTGAGCACCGGTGGTGCCCTTTCAATGTCATCCGGTTCCTGATGACAAGAAAATTAATGGTTGAACGTTCTCTTATATCGAAGGTGTTTAGATGATTCGAAATCTGCAGATATTGTTTGTCGCGATCAGTTTTCTGGTCTATCAGCCACTGGCGTACGGCGCCGAAGAAGCCGAAGGAGGGCAGCACCAAAAGGGTGAGGCTGGGCACTCGGCTGAAGGCAGTGAGGCCCGCGAAGTTCATCTGACTCCAGAGCAGAGGGAGTTGCTCTCCGTGCAGACTGTAACGGTGCCCCGAGGTCGTGCTGATAATATCGTTACTGCGCCAGCTGAAGTTCATTATGTTCCGGATCGCGTCGCTGAGGTAGGGCCGCTATTGCAGGGAAAGCTTACGAGACTGGCTGTTGATCTGGGGGACCAGGTTGAAAAAGGCCAGTTGTTGGCCACGTTAAACAGCGTTGAGTTGGCTCGCATTCGTTCCCGCCTGAACTCGTTGAAAGCTCGGAAAGAAGCCGCGACTGCGGAGTATCAGCGAGAAAAGCAATTGCGGAGTGAAAGCTTCACCAGCGAAGAAGAGTTCCTGGACGCCAAGGCCGCTTATCTTGAGATTACAGCGGAGTACGATTCAATTCGTGAGCAACTGGAGGTTTTTGGCAGTGATTCGTCAGGCGCAGATAGCAGTCTTGCACAGTACGCGCTCCGTTCTCCTATCCAGGGGCGCATTGAGCGCATGGATGCCCGGTTGGGCCAAACCTTAAGCTCTTCAGATACGCCTTTTACCGTAGCTGATACCTCTGTGGTGTGGGTGATGTTGCAAGTTGCCGAAACTGACATTGGCAGGGTATCCGTCGGAGATGAAGTTCAGGTCTTCTCAAAGTCGGTTGCAGACCGCTTTCACACCGGGGAAGTGTCCTGGATCTCAAATGAGCTTGATGAGGAAACCCGCACCATTACGGTTCGCGTTGTACTCGAATCCCCCAACGGCGACCTTCGTCCAAATACCTATGCCAAAGCGAGAGTCATGACTCAATCGGCGGCATCACTGCCCCTAGTTCCACACGATGCCGTGCAAACCATCGATGACGAGTCCGTTGTATTTGTTCCGGGTAATGAAGGGGGAGCCTACAAGGCGGTTCCAGTCACTCTTGGTAAGGAGGCTAACGACTGGATAGAGATTAAGTCCGGCATCAGCGCAAACACGGAAGTGGTTTCAGTGGGCGCTTTTGATCTGATGTCGGCCATTACCGCCAGTGGCCGCAGCGCCGCTCACGGACACTAATACTCGGGGGGAGCATGATCAACGCAATTGTGAATTATGCGCTGAACAATCGTTTGATGACGCTTGTCTTTGCTATCGCCGTGATCGTTGCCGGCGTATTTTCATTTCAAAAACTGCCGGTGGATGCGTTTCCGGACGCGACACCGACCATGGTTCAGGTATTCACTACCAGTCCTGGATTGTCGCCGGTTGATATCGAAACGCTGATTTCCTATCCCGTTGAGATCAGCATGTATGGTATTCCCAAGTTAGAAAAAGTGCAGAGCACGTCGATTTTCGGACTTTCGCGGGTGACCATCTATTTCGAAGATGGCACCGATATCTACTTCGCCAGGCGGCTGGTAAACGAACGGCTATCCGAGGCCAAGCGCCAGATTCCCGAAGGGATGGGGGAACCCGAACTCGGGCCCATCGCAAGCGGTCTTGGGCGCATCCTGATGTATTCCCTGGAAGCTGAGGATAAAGATCAATACAGCCTGCAGGAAATTCGCACGATTCAGGACTGGATTGTCAAACCCCAGCTCAGGACCGTGCCGGGCGTAACCGGTGTGCTTTCTATCGGCGGCGAGGTAAAGCAGTACCAGGTCAATATTGATGCGCAGAAGCTTCAGGCAAGGAACCTGACGGTGTCTGATGTTCGAGGTGCCCTCACCCAGAATAATCGTAACGTTGGCGCCTCATTCATTACTCGAGGAGGTGAAGAGTACATTGTCCGTGGTTACGGCTGGGTCAACTCCGGTACCGCAGGCATCAAAGATATCCGGAACATCATTGTGTCCAAGAGTGAGGGAGAATCTCCTATTTACGTCAAGGATGTGGCGGAGGTTGGCCTTGGACCGGCAATTCGCCGTGGCGCAGAGGTGTCCTCAGGTGAGGAGTCCGTGGGCGGCTACGTGATGAAATTGATTGGTACCAACACCAGTCAGGTTCTAGAGGATGTCAACGCAAAAATCGATGATCTGAACAAGTCACTTCCTGAAGGGCTGAAAATAGAAGCGTATTACTCTCAGGCAGACTTGGTGGGCAAGGCTATAGGCACTGTCGAGAAAGCGCTGCTTGAAGGCTCGGTTCTGGTGCTGGTTTTTCTCTATCTGTTCCTGGGAAATATTCGTTCCACACTGATCGTGGTGGCGACGTTGCCGTTGTCTGTACTCTTTGCGTTCATTGCTATGCGCATGTCGGGCCTGTCGGCCAACCTGATGAGTCTGGGGGGGCTGGCTATTGGCATCGGCATGATGGTGGACGGCGCCGTCGTGATGATAGAGAACATCTTCCGACATCTGGAAGAACGATCAGAGGAAAATGTCAGCGTTCTGAGGCTTGTGGGTGAATCCGCCCGGGAAGTGGCCCGTCCGATCGTGTTCGCCATAGGCATCATCATTATCGTTTTCCTTCCACTGTTTACGCTACAGGGCGTCGAGGGCAAGCTGTTTTCGCCCATGGCCTACACCATCAGCTTTGCTCTGATCGGTGCGCTTTTGCTCGCGTTAACGTTGGTGCCGGTTCTGGCCTCCCTGTCATTCAAGATGGGCGGGCGTCACAAAGAGCCGAAGCTGGTTCTGTTCCTGAATCGGTTATACAAGCCGGTGGTGAATACTGTCGTCAAAGCCCCTAAGATTGTGATGGGCGTTGCCGTCATTGCTTTTGCCGGCAGTCTTCTGCTGTTTCCCTATCTCGGGAGCGAATTCGTGCCCACGCTCAGGGAAGGCACGTTCCAGATTCGCTCGACATTGCCGCCTGGAGCAAGCCTGGAATCTGCCATCAAATACGGCAAACGGATCCAGTCCGTTGTAGATGAATTTCCAGAGGTGACCGGCACCTATGCCAGGATCGGTCGTGCCGAGGTGGGTGGTGATCCTGAACCTGTGAACGTTGTCGCGACGCTTGTCAATCTGAAGCCTCTGGATCAGTGGCGAGAGGAAGTGAGCTATGAGGATCTCCAGAGCAGGATTGCAGAGGCTTTGGATGAGCGGGTTCCCGGGCTTGCCAACAATCTGTCCCAACCGATTCAGCTCAGAACCGACGAGCTCTTGTCAGGCGTTCAGGCGCAGCTGGTCGCCAGCATCTTCGGTGACGACCTGGACGAGCTGGGCCGAATCGGCAGGGAAGTAGCGGCCCTGGCGAAAGAGGTGCCGGGTGCAACAGATGTGCGCGCGCAGCAGAGTGCGGGTAAAAAACAGATCGTTATTCGCCCCGACCGTGAAGTGCTGGCGCAGTTCGGCATCAGCGTCGATAACCTGATGAGTACGGTTGAAACCGGTATAGGTGGTAAAGGCGCCGGGCTGGTGTTCGACGGTGTCCGTCGATTTGAGATTTTCGCCCGGCTGCAAGAGTCCTATCGCGGGTCCATCGATGAAATCAGAAAGCTTCCCCTCAGGGGCAACAGTGGCGAGCTTATCCCGCTTGCACGGGTGGCCGATGTTGAAATGTACGCAGGCCCCAAGAAAATTTCACGCTCCAATGCCAGTCGCCGTCAGTACGTGCAGATGAACGTGCGTGGTCGCGATATGGGCGGTGTTGTTCAGGATTTGCGCAAGCGGATCGAGGAGCAAGTGGATATGCCGCCGGGGTATTTCGTGGAGTTCGGCGGTCAGTTTGAAAACCAGGAAAGGGCCATGGCAAGGCTAGCGATCGTTGTGCCCATTACCCTGGCGCTTATTTTCCTGCTTCTCTTTTCTGCATTCAGTAGTCTTCGCTATGCGGCGCTGATCTTCATGAATGTGCCCTTTGCGGTTACTGGTGGCATTGTCGCGTTGTTTGTGACGGGGCTTTACCTCTCCGTGCCCGCTGCTGTGGGGTTCATTGCGGTGTTTGGCGTAGCCGTACTGAACGGTGTGGTAATGGTGAGCTACATCAATCAGTTGCGGGACGAAGGCTACGAAGTCACTGAAGCAGTCAAGCTGGGCGCTCAACGTCGTTTGCGGCCGGTTCTGATGACAGCCTCTGTGGCTATTCTGGGGCTGATTCCCCTGCTGCTGGCCGATGGCATTGGCTCTAATGTCCAACGGCCACTGGCAACGGTTGTGGTTGGCGGTCTGATCACGTCAACGCTGCTGACGTTGGTAGTGTTGCCCAGCGTGTATCAATGGTTTGCATCCGAACGTCGTGACGTTGAAGTCTGATAGTCAGGAGGCGGTTTATGTATGAAATAAAAGCGTATGTCAGAGAAGTGATGGCAGAGCATGTGGTTGATGCTCTGGCCAAAGTTAAGGGGGTGGCAAGCATTGCTGTCGTGTCTCTCAACGAATTTGGTCATCTGGTTGGCGATGAATCGCCTCTGGAGAAAGTGCAGATGGTCAAGCTGGAAGTAGATGTAGCGACCGATGCTGTTGCCGATGAAGTTGTGGACATCATTGTGCGAACGAGCAGGACCCGGGATGGACACCCGGGGGACGGCAAGGTACTGGTATCCCGACTGGTTCAGGCCGTTCGTATTGAAGACGGGGCGACCGACGAAAGCGCACTCCAACCCACTTCAATCTAGCCCCTTCCTGAAATGAGATGGTGGCATCGCGGCGATTGGTCGCGAGCTGCCGTTCTTAGCCTCATTGAGAAGCGCTACAAAGAGTTTTTAGCGACTCATATCTGAACTGTTTTTCCGAATTCAAACTCATTTCAAAGTTTGCACTTATTATCTCGATCTTTTCCTGCCTCGTCATAGGCGCCTTACACCTATGATTTTTGGCTATTAATCGCTTCGGGAGAAAGTCGATGAAGGCAAGCAAGCACTCGCCTCGGGCGTTGCTGTGTTCAGTACTATTGTCCATTCCTCTGTTCGGTCAAGCTGAGACTGTTAATTGGGCGAGTTGGCTCACTGGCCAGATAAGCAAGCACCCGGAGGTACTGGCAGCGACAGAGCAGGCGGCAGCGCGGAAAGAGGACGCTGAGGCAAGTGAACAACCGCTGTATAACCCGGAGCTGTCTGTGGGAGCAGACAGAACGGGCAGTGAAAACAACTTTGAGGCAGGGCTGTCACAAACGATCGATTGGTCTGATCAGCAGGGTGCATTAAAGGAGAAGGCAAAGCTGATCAGGCTGTCTGCGCAAGCTGGCTTGAGCGAAGCAGTTCTGACACAAACGTCTGAATCATTGTTTGCGCTTGTCGAGTGGCGCGCTACTACGCTGTTTGAGGAAATTGCTGAATCCCAACAGCAGCGCCTGGATGCCTTGCTGGACCAGGTTGAACAGCGCCAGCAGGCAGGTGATCTGGGGCGTGCCGACGCAGAGCTTCTGTTTTTAAATCTATCCCGTCAGTTGAGCGAAGTCGCCCAGGCAAAGGCCGCAGTTGATCGGGCAGAAACTCAGGTTAGAGAACGTCTGCCGGACTGGAGGCCTCAGGATGGGGGAATCCCCGAGTATATCTGGTCAGCGCTGGAGTCCCAGATTGGTGAGGCTGATCTGTTGGCACACCCGTCAATTGCAGCCGCTCGAGCCAAGTGGCAGGTGTTGAAAAGTGAGGCAGAGGTTGCGAGACGCAAAGCCACAGCATCGCCGACAGTAGGGCTGAGCGGAGGGCGTGACGGCGGCGAGAACGTGGTTGGCCTGACATTCTCGATCCCTCTGAACGTCCGTAATAACTACAGCGCTGAAATCCGGGCCGCGAATCGACGGGCTCTGGAGGCCGAAGCGCGGTTTCAGGCGCTCTACCGGAAACAACAATATGACCTGGCAGGCGCTCGCGCTTCCTGGAAGCGATACGACAAGCAACTTCGTCGATGGAAAGAACTATCCCAGGGGCGTGTACAGCGAAGTGCCGATTTGCTTGAGAAGCAGTGGCAGGTCGGCGACCTCTCCACCTCTGAGTATCTCCAGGCGTTAGGCCAGCGCGCGGAGAGCCTGAAAACCGGTATTGAACTGGAAAAGCTGGCGCAGCTGGGCCTGATTGAACTCTTGAGCCAGTCTGGCGAACTGATCACCCCCTTCCAATAATATTCTGGAAACTGGATAGTCATCATGAAAAAAACTCTGATTTCAGTATTTGTATTGACGCTGTTTATAGCTCCCCCTTCATTGGTGCAGGCCGAGGAAGATGCGCATAACGAGGCGGGCCATGATCATGCCGCCGGTGGCGACGATCATCGAGAAGGTACCGGTGAAGAGGATGAGCATGAGGGCGGGCATGCTGAAGAACGTGAGCATGAAGAGGAAGAAGGTCATGGCCACGAAGAGGAGAGCGATGGTGGTCATGAAGAATCAACTACCGCAAGCATCAATGCCAAACAGAAAGAGCTCGCCGGCATTGAGGTAGCAACCCTCGAGAGCAAGCGCGTTGACTATGAAATCTACGCTCCCGGTGAGCTGCTGACCAACGGCTATACCAGCTATCACGTGTCCCCCCGGGTTGCCTCGGTGGTGTTGAGACGTCACGTGGAATTGGGTGAGCACGTAACCAAAGGTCAGCAACTGGTAACCCTGTTCAGTGAGACGGTGGCACAGGCGCAGGCTGATTACAGGAAGGCTTTTCCTGAATGGGAGCGAATCAGCGGGCTGGGTCGTTCCGTGGTTGGTGATCAGCGGTTCAATACGGCGAAAGCGAATATTGAAGCGGCGAGGGCGACTCTGCTTGCTTATGGGCTAAACGATGATGACATTGGTGCGTTGAAGGCCAGCGGCGTAGGTAGTCTCGGTGAATACACGCTCAGAGCTCGCGTGGATGGCGCAGTGCTGACCGATGAGTTTGAGCAAGGACAAAGAGTTGAGGCAGGCCAACCGCTGGTGACTCTGGCTAATGAAAGCGAACTTTGGGTAGAGGCTCACCTGCCAGCAAACTCCGACATTGTCCTTAAGCAAGGGGCCGAAGCGGAAGTAAGAGTTGCAGGCCGAGTAGCTGTGGCAACGGTATCCCAGGAAGCTCATACCATTGACGCTGTGACCCGCACGCGAATTGTTCGGTTGGAGCTGGACAATCCGGAAGATCGTTTTCATCCCGGAATGTTTGCAGATGTGTATTTCCTTTTTAAAACCACGGAGCCGGTGCTTGCGGTGCCGGAGAGTGCGTTGATGCGAGGCGCCGATGGCGACTGGACGGTCTATGTGGAAGAGGCTGAAGGGGAGTACGAGCCTGTGGAAGTGGAACTGGGTCGCGCAATTGGCGGACTCCGTGAAATTTCGGGCCTGACTGCAGGCCAACGGATCGTTTCGCGGGGCGCATTTTTTGTGGCCTCTGAAATTGCCAAAGGCGGCTTTGACCCACACAACCACTGATTCCGGGAGCCATTATGTTCAACCGAGTTGTCGACTGGGCGGTTCAGAACCGCCTGTTGGTTCTTATTGCGCTTGCAGTGCTTATCGCCACGGCCGCGTTTCAGATCCCAAAACTGAATCTTGATGCTTTCCCTGACGTTACAAACGTCCAGGTCGCTGTTAATACAGAGGCGCCCGGACTTGCGGCCGAGGAAGTCGAGCAACTGATCACCTATCCCATTGAAGCGGTGATGTATGCGTTGCCGGATGTTGAGGAGGTTCGGTCCATCTCCAAAACCGGGTTGTCTGGTGTCACCGTGGTCTTTAAAGAGGGCACGGATATCTATTTCGCGCGCCAACTGGTGTTCGAGCGGTTGCAGGCCGCGCGGGAGCTGATTCCGGACGGGGTCGGGGTGCCTGAAATGGGCCCGAATACGTCCGGTCTCGGCCAGGTCTACCAGTACTTGCTGATAGCGGACCCGGATTCGGGGTACGACGCAATGGAATTACGCAGCTTGCACGACTGGCTGGTCAAGCTGTTGCTGATACCTGCTGAAGGGGTAACAGAGATTCTGTCGTTTGGCGGAGAGGTCCGCCAGTACCAGGTCAATCTGAACCCGGCGCGAATGCTGTCCTATGACTTATCACAGAACGACGTCATGGACGCCCTGGAGAACACCAACTCCAATGTTGGGGGCTGGTATATGGGCCGTGGACAGGAGCAGTTGGTTATTCGCGGTATGGGCTGGCTGGGTAATGGCGAGCAGGGGCTGGAGCAGATCCGTCAAGTGCCCGTTAAAACCAGTGATGGCATTACAGTGACGGTGAGCGATGTCGCCCAGGTAGCGCTGGGCACTGAAATTCGCCAGGGTGCGGTGACCATGACCCGGAAGGATGAAGACGGTCAGGTTGAACAACTGGGTGAAGTGGTTTCTGGCATTGTACTCAAACGAATGGGGGCCAATACAAAAGCCACCATCGACGGCATCGAGGCCCGCATTGATCGCATAAATCAGGCGCTTCCGAGTGGGGTTCGTTTTGAGCCCTATTACAACCAGGCGGATCTGGTGACCAAGGCCGTAGAGACGGTGACCAATGCACTTCTGTTGGCTTTTGTGTTTATTGCGATCGTGCTTGCCCTGTTTCTGATGAATCTTCGGGCAACAACGCTCGTGCTGCTTTCTATACCGATTTCTATCGGTATTGCGCTGATGATCATGGCCTGGTTCGGTCTCTCGGCCAACTTGATGTCTCTGGGCGGCATTGCTGTGGCAATTGGCATGCTGGTGGACGGCTCTGTTGTTATGGTCGAGAACATGTTCAAACATCTGACGCATCCGGATGCTGAGCATGACGCCCGTCGGGATGAATTGGTGAAAAACGACCCTGACCCATTGGACGCGTCACACGATGACCATGGCATTGCGCTTCGACTGCAGGAGGCAGGCCGGGAAGTGGCGCGACCAATTTTTTTCGCGACGGCGATTATCCTGGTCGTTTTCATGCCTTTATTCAGCTTTGAAGGTGTGGAAGCCAAGCTTTTTCAGCCAATGGCGATCAGCATAATGTTGGCCATCGTGTCCGCTGTGATCGTTGCTCTGGTGGTTGTGCCGGCCTTGGCATCGTTTATGTTTCGCAAGGGTATTCGGGAGCGGGAAAGCTTCGTTTTAAAACCTCTTGAGAAGTTCTACCGCAAGGGCCTTGACTGGTCGCTGAAACACACCAGATCTGTTGTCGGTGCTGCTGCTGTTCTTGTTGTGCTGGCGGCTCTGGTCGTGCCTCGACTCGGCACTGAGTTTGTCCCTGAGCTGGAAGAGGGAACGATCAACCTCCGGGTTACGCTGGCCCCTTCATCAAGCCTTGATACGGCGCTTGAAGTTGCGCCAAAATTGGAAGCCATGTTGATGGAGTTTCCAGAAGTGACTTACGCTCTCTCCCGGGCTGGCCGAGCAGAAATAGGTGGCGACCCGGAGCCCGTTAACAATATAGAGATCTATATTGGCTTAAAACCAACTTCGGAGTGGACCAGCGCCAGTAATCGCTATGAATTGCAGGCCCTGTTTGAGGAGAAGCTCGAACAGCACCCGGGGCTACTGTTTAACTTTTCTCAGCCTATCGCGACTCGGGTTGATGAATTGTTGTCAGGTGTTCGTGCGCAGTTGGCCATCAAGCTCTTTGGCCCGGATCTCGACGTACTGGCGGAGAAAGGCCAGCAGATTGAAGCGGCGGTCCGAACAGTTCAGGGAACACGAGACGTGGCCATGGAGCAGATTGCTGGTGAAGCGCAGTTGGTGGTTCAGCCTGACCGTCAGGCACTCTCCCGGTACGGACTTGCCGTGTCTGATGTGATGAGTGTCGTCCGGGATGGACTGGGTGGTGCCGCCGCGGGCCAGATCATCAACGGAAATGAGCGGTACGATATCTATGTGCGTCTGGCCAAACGTTTCCGGGAAGACCGGGATGCCATTGCCGATTTCAGGTTACAGGCGCCGTCCGGAGCCTGGGTGAGACTCGGTGATGTGGCCGATGTATCTATTGAGTCCGGCCCGCCTCAGGTGCGCCGCGATGACGTTCAGCGCCGTGTGGTCATTCAGTCTAATGTGCAGGGTCGTGACATGGGCAGTGTGGTTGCCGATATTCAGGATACCATCGCGACAGAAGTGAACCTTCCCCCCGGCTATTCGGTGGATATTGGTGGTCAGTTTGAAAACCAGCAACGAGCTCAGAAGCGATTGACCATTGTGGTACCTGTATCTCTGGGCCTGATCGCGCTGTTGCTGTACTTTGCTTTCAGTTCGGTTGGTCAAGCGCTGTTGATTCTGGTCAACGTGCCGCTTGCCGTTATTGGTGGCGTCTTTTCACTCTGGATCTCCGGCCAGTATCTTTCGGTGCCCAGTTCCGTTGGATTTATCACACTGTTTGGTGTGGCGGTGCTTAACGGGGTCGTAATGGTCGAAAGCATCAATCAGCGAATACAGGATGGGTTGAACGTGGATACTGCGGTGTTTGAAGGTGCCGTCTCCCGTTTGCGTCCTGTCTTGATGACAGCAATAACCTCGGCACTCGGTTTGATACCGATGCTATTGTCGACGGGCGTGGGTGCGGAAATCCAGAAGCCATTGGCCAGCGTGATTGTAGGTGGCCTCGTGACTGCGACTTTCCTAACGCTTTTTGTTTTGCCGGCTCTATTCACGCGCTTCTCAAGGTCTAAACTCGATGATATGCAACGGTAGAAGAGAGGTGGAAATACACAGTTTTGATCGCGAGCAGGGGAGGGTAATCCCTCCGTCATAGCGGGGCGGAGGAATTATGGTTGTGCTCTACTCTGGGAAAGGAAGCACAACTGTAATTCTGGCGCCCCCTGTTTCTGAGGGGCCAATGTTCATCCGTCCGAAATTGTCTTCTAGTATTTCGGACACGATGGACAGTCCCAATCCAAATCCAGAAACGGTTTCGTCAAGCCGGGAACCTCTATCCATCACTTTTGAGGCCGCTTCTGGAGTAATCCCAGGGCCGTCGTCTGCAACTTCTATCGTTAGCCCGGAATCGGTCTGGCTTATTGAAACGTCAATCTCAGCCTGACTCCATTTCCCGCCGTTTTCGAGCAGGTTACCGAATAACTCTGATAGGTCCTGACGCTCCATGGGCCAACTGAAGTTATTCGGCAAGGATGTATTAATACGGAAACTCTTATCGGGAAAGATTTTTTCCATGACAGAAATGACGTTGTTCGCTATTTCAATCGGAAAACATGTTTGCCCCATCTGCCTGCCGGAGATATCTGCCTTGCTCATGCGGTAGTTCAAGGACCGGCTTAGATCCTTTAGGTTGGAGGTCATGAACTCTATGTCGTCGCGGGACGGAGGTAATGAACCAGTGTCTGACAAGATTGCGAGATTGGCAGAGATCGAGGTCTTGACCATGTGAGAAAGATCGGAATTGAGGCGGCGGTGGCGGTCAAGGCGACGACTTGCTAGTTCAAGTAGGTTATTGAACTGTTTGATCAGCGGACTGAACTCCTCTGGTGCGTCAGGATTCAAACGAGGTTGTTTGCCAGATTGCAGTCTCCTCATGTCTTCCTTGATGTGTTCGATCGGTTTCAAAGCGAGGTAAGTAGTGGTGCCTACCAGAGCCAAGAGAACAACAAGTAATAATGCGGAGGCAGCCAGCAAGGTCAGGTGAGCCCCACTGGATCGCTCGGCGAGTCCACTTTCCATTTCCAGGATGGTGACTGACGAAAGCGGGCTGTCAATTCCGAAACCTCGTTTCAATCCAAGAAGGCCATCTGCACCTTGGGATATTTCTACAAAGCCCGCCGGCTTTCTTGAAACCATTCGCAACGTTGTTTGATCTATGTTGCTACTGGCAATGATGCTTCCGTCTTTCACTTCGACGACGAGGGCGTGCTCCAGTAGCAATTGGAATCGATCAATCATGCTGCCAATCTCGTCGGGCGTCGGAACTTCGTTTTCAATGATGGTTTGAAAACTCTCCACCTCCTTGTCAAGGCGATGTTTTCTGGACTCGTTCGAAAGCTGCTCTATTACATAAGTGTGCGAGAAAAAAATTAGTAAAAAATACAAGAGGCTGAAAGCGATGCCATATTGGAGGAGAGTTTTTCGGATGCTTTTCTGCGCTGTCATGAAGGTGCTTTTGTCGATTGAGCGGAAGGCTTCAGTTGAAGGCACATAGAGGTGCTCTGATCGGAAAGCATAGTTGGAATCGAAGCGTGCCGCAACGGGTGCGAGCCGGAGCGAGGGACGCTCTGGTCTTCAGATCGGTCTGGCTTGGTCTTATCGTTCTTAGGCATTTGAATAACTTGATTTAGTGTCATCAAATCAAAGCCGACCTAAATGGCTTTTGAGCTTGTGGTAGCCGCTGAAAAAAAACGTTTCATCAGCATATATTTTCAAGTGTGTTTAAAGTTTCGATGTTCTACTAAACACCCAAGGCCATTGAATGTTGCTGGTCTAATTGAAAAAAATGTCGGAGCCGTTTTATGAAGAAAGTATCCATGATTATAGTAGCTTCTTTCGTGGCAAGTGGTGCTTCTATAGCCCACGCAGGAGGGCAAGCGGACAGATACAACGAGGCAAGAAGCTATCCTAATAAGAGCATAGATGAACGTTCCTCCCAGTATCGTGTGGAAGAGAGCGAGACCATCAAAAAACTGAAGGAAGAACATAGATTGATTAAAGAGTTGATTGGGGATCTCTTGGAAAAGCAATAACATTTATCGTTGTTTACTTGGAGCCAGACGGGCAATTACGTGGCTCCAAGATTAATTTAATGGTAGATTTTGTTAATTTTCCCAAAATTGCGAAAGTCGCGCTTTAGTATTGATGAATCTCGTAAGGAAGACAGAGCGCAAAATGTTGGAAAGCTGCATTCTTAACTAAGATATTTTGCAGTATTCATGTAGTGGTCAACTAATCCCGGACAGTATTTTAAGGTTTTCCTCAGCCGTGACGGGCGAAACGCCGTCGTTGAATGCGTGAGGTCGTTGCCGGTTGTAGTAGCCCATCAGATAGCCACCCACATCTTTTTTGGCCTCGGGCAGGTTCCGATATCCCAAGGCCGGTATCCATTCGGATTTCAGGCTCCGGAACAGCCTTTCCATCGGGGCATTGTCCCAGCAGTTACCGCGCCGGCTCATGCTTTGTGTCATTCGATAGCGCCAGAGTCTCTGACGAAACTTACGGCTGGCATACTGACTTCCCTGGTCCGAGTGGAACATGACTTTCTCTGGCTGACCACGCTGTTCCCAGGCGTGATCCAGAGCTTTTACAACCAGGTCCGCATCCGGACTGGATGACATTGCCCAACCAACAACTCGCCGGGCGTACAGATCCAGTACCACAGCCAGATAGCTCCATCGCTGGCCGCTCCAGATGTAAGTAATGTCACCACACCAGACCTCGTCGGGCTGCTCTACCGAAAACTCACGATCCAGGTGATTCGGGATATCCGGTCGCTCAACGGTGGCCTGCTTATAGGCGTGAGGGCCAGGTTGCTTGCAAATCAGCCCCAGCTCACCCATCAATCTTCGTACCTTGAAGCGACCAATGACAACGCCGTCGTCATTGAGCATGCACTTGATCGTTCTGCTGCCGGCAGAGCTGCGGCTCTTGGTGAACAGGCGGTTTACCTGCGCCTTCAGGGCCAGACGCTCAACGTCTATCTGGTTCCGCCGGTGGCGGTATTCGTAATAGCTGGAACGGCTGATATCGAACGCATTGCAGACCATTTCAACAGGCATTTGCTCACTCAACTGGTCTATCAGCGCGTACGATTCAGGTCGTCCGACATCAAGAGAGCGGTAGCCTTTTTTAGTATGCTCTTCTCCATCTCAAGGCGTTTGCAGCGGGCTTCCAGCTCCTGAATCCGGCGTTGTTCCGGGGTTAAGGCTTTGCCCTTCGGGGTAATGCCTTCTCGCTCATCCGTTAGCTGTTGAACCCAGCGCCGCAAAGCACTTTCACCCACGCCCAAGGACGTAGAGGCCTGGGCAATGGTGTAACCTTGATCCAGTACCAAGCTGGCTGCTTCCTGTTTGAATTCAGGAGTAAAGGAACGTCGTTTTCTGGTCATCAGACACCTCGCTTATGGTGGCAATCTTACCACCTACGTTGGTGTCCGGAATCATTGAACCACTACATCATGGCTAATTCAGACCTCCCTCGATTTTTCATAAAACCATATCTAATCTAGAATTACCAAGTTAAAAATAGTTCTATTTTAGTCATCGTTTTTTCAATTCTTGTTCCTATTTGGTGCGCATTATTGATGAGCGCACTATCGACGAGCAATGCAACACTTGAAGCAGAGTGCTTATTGCATTGAATTGTTAAATATTTAATCATTTTTATGAACTGCGGCCCTGATTTGACAATAATTGCTCATAGAATAAGTTTTTTAAAAGGTGGCACAAAACGTGTATGCATTATAGGTGCGTTATTCAATGCGCAAATAACTAAGCTGCCCAAATAGAAGGTAAAAACGATGAAAAGACGTATCTCGACTAAAGATTGTTTGCTAAATGTTGGTTTGCTCGTAACTCTCCAAGCGGTCCCGTTAATTGCCAGCGCAGGTGTTAGTGCTAATTTGGGCATAACAAGCAACTACTTATTTCGCGGTGTGACACAAACAGATGGCTCAACGGCGACGCAAGGCGGGCTTGACTACGAACATGCGTCGGGGCTTTATGTTGGCGGCTGGGGCTCCAATGTGGATTTCGGCGATGGGACGAGCTACGAGCTTGATCTTTATGCTGGCTTCTCCGGTGTAATTGAGGATATCGGTTACGATGTTGGCTACATTTATTACTCTTACCCTGATGCTCCTGAATCTATTGATTTTGGCGAAATATACGGAGAGTTGAGTTACAGCATTGTATCTATAGGTGTTGCTTACACAGCAAACAGCGACGTAAGCGGCGAAGGGCTGTTCGTTCCAGGCGATATCTATTATTACGCATCAGTTGATGTGCCACTGGAAGACGATTTCAGCACAGGTGTTTTGATTGGCTATTATGATTTCACTGATGATGGCAAGGCGTCTATTGGCGAGGCGAGCTACGGACATGCAGCTGTTAACGTCACCAAAGATGCGGGAAGCTTTGGAGCTTTTAGTGTTAATCTGGAGTACGCTGATATCGATTCAAGTAACGCACTTGGTTCGGTCAGTTCGGACGACCCGAAGTTTTGGCTGGGCTGGACTAAGTCTTTTTAATCTATTTGGTATTTTTCACCGAAATGGTTAATCGTTGAGAAAGCTGGCCCGGTTTGTGGGCCAGCGCATTTATCTGGCGAGCCCTGGTCCTTGAGGAAAATGGTTAAATCACAGTAAAATCATTTAAGCTTCAACCCTTTTTTGAAGAGAATCTCTTGCAAAGTAATATCCTTGTCCTCTCAATGTTTTTATTCGTTTTTTTCCGAGTATCTTTCTGAGCCTGGCTATGTAGACTTGAACGACATTTCTGGTTGGGCACCTTTCGATATTATAGAGTGCTTCAACAAGTTCGTCCTGTGAGAAAACTCTGTCAGGAGAGCGAAGAAAGCATTGTAAAAGGCGGTACTCCGTTGCGGTTAGTCTGAACTCTTTATGATCGGGAGTTGTTAGGGTTCTATAGGTTGCATTAAGTAGAAAACCATCCACGATGATCTTATCAGTTGCTCGCCCGTCTTTTCTTCGTATTATGGCGCTAAGTCGAGCTTTTAGTTCATCGAATTCGAAGGGTTTTGGAAGATAATCGTCTGCCCCGGCATTCAAGCCCTCAACTCTCTCTGTCCAGTTGGAGCGGGCAGTTAAAATAAGAATAGCTTCATCTCTGCCACTGCTTCTCCATTTTTGCATCAAAGAAAGCCCGTTCTCGTCGGGCAGTCCTATATCCAGAATGATCGCCTGATAACTGCTTGTCTCTACGAAGAAATTTGCCTCTTTTCCGTTTTGGGCAACATCTACAGTAAAGTTTTCCTTCGCAAGCCAAACGGAGATTTTTTCTGCGAGTACCGCGTTGTCTTCGACAATTAGAACCTTCATCTATAAGCGCCGTCTCTGGATGTTGGAAAATTGTGGCTGTCGCCCTTCTCGAGAGCAAATCAAAATTAGCTAAGAGACCGGACTTCAAGCGACCCGCTATAACAACAGACGAAGCTGAATCTAGCTTGAAAAAGGCATTACGGTGAGGAAAGTTTTCTATACAAACACTATCCACATGTGATCGCTTAACCACATACCAGGTGGCCGGGTCAACGATTGATCACCGGGACCGCCCTGGGAAGGTCAACTATCACGGACAACCCACTTTTCGGAGCAGGTGAGAAGTTGAGGGTTCCACTGTAGCGTTCGACAATTTCTCGAACAATCGCCAGCCCAAGGCCATGGCCTGGGGTCTGCTCGTCCAGCCGCAACCCCCGTCGACCCAGATTGCCGATTTCAGCGTCCGCGACGCCGAGCCCATCGTCTGTTACGCCGATCTGCAGATTTCCGGAGTGTTGAACGAGTGACAGCTCCACGCATCGTTCCGACCATTTGCCTGCATTGTCCAGAAGGTTGCCCATGATTTCATTCAGGTCGTGCTCCTCGATCGGCCAGCGGGCGTCCTCCGGCAGGGAGCTCGACAGTTCAAAGGACTTTTCCGGGTATAGTCGCCCCAGCATCCAGACTAGATCCCGTGCCTGTTTCAGAGGGTAAGCGCTTTTCCCAACCTGTGGCCCTGCAAAGCGACTTCGGCGCATCTCGGCTTCAAGCTGTTTGTCGATGTCATTGAGTCTCGCGGTCATCTGAAGGCGGAGATCGTTGGAGAGCGGACGACTGGTGTCCTCAAGAATCTGCCGGACGGCCGCAATGGGGGTTTTGACGCTGTGAGACAGATTCGCCAGCGCATCCCTTGATCGTTCCAGGCGTTGATCCAGCGAGTCGAGCAATTGGTTGAGCTGCTGGACCAGCGGTCGAAATTCCTCAGGTGCTTGGACATGAATCCGCGAGACCTTGCCATCCTGAAGTCGCTTCAGCGTGGCCTTCAGTTCGACGACAGGGCGCATGGACAGATTGATACCGAACCAGATCACAACGACCAACAGCAGAATCAGCAGAATAGAGACGATGGCCGTCCACCCGTGCAACTCTGCCTGGCTGCGTTTCAGTGCGCCAAGATCCTCGGACACGATCACTACAATCGGCGTATCGCCGATCCGGAACGACTTTCGGTACGCAAGAATGCTCTTTGGGCCTTCGACGGTGTCCGCATCCCGAACACGAACGGTCCCATCCTTTGCTGATTCTATTAACGACGTTAACACCGGTGCCCAGGAATCCGGGGAAATGATCGTTCTGGACGGAGAATGTATGGCGAAGGCGTGGTGAAAGACTTCCTGAAAATAGTCACCAGTCTGGAGACTGTCCAATTGACCGCCAGAATCACGAATCTGATGCTCCAGAAAGGCGACCTCATCCTTGAGACGTGTCTCGACGAATTCCCGGGACATCCGGTCCAGTAAGAGGCCGTGAACCAGCCATGCAAGCCCCATTAGCGCAATGCCCGCTGGCAGTAGCAATAAAAGCAAGGTGCCTGGGCGCGCAAAGATCTGTCGCCGAAATGTCAGAAGCCAAAGTGGAGGGCTCAGATACTTGGGCCGACCCGGTCATCAAGTATGGCATTGCGCCTGAAACTCTAGAGGGACCTAATACAGTTGGGCATCGCTTTGAGGTAAGCCAGCAGCTGCCCTGGCCGGATCATCTGTCGGCGTCTCGCAAGGCAGCGGAGGCCGGAATGCTTGCCGCCCAGCAGGAGACTCAGTGGCTAATAAGGCAGCTGACAGCTCGCGTTAAGGAGGCGTATGCATATTGGTGGTATACCAATGAAGCGATCAATCTCCATCATGAGACACGCGCTTTGGTAGAGCAACTGGCCACCGTAACGGAACAGAGGCTTGACTATGGCATCGGCTCGCAAAGTGAAATGCTCAGGGTCAAAACGGAGTTGGACACTCTAGATGCCAGACTAGTAGAGCTGCAAGCGGAAAAGGCCGGGCTAGCCAGCGACCTGATTCCTCTGCTTGGGCGTCGTCCGACGGGGGCCAGTTTGCAACTGACGGAGGCATCTGAAACGCTTCTGTTCGCCGATGGACAGTTGGAACCAGATCATCCGCTGATTCGGGCAGCCGAGGCAAGGGAAGCCGAGGCGCGCGCGCGGCTGGATGTTGCCGAAGTCGATCGTAGACCTACGTTCACAGCTAATGCCGGCTATAACAGCCTGTGGGCTGACGAGAGAAAACGTTGGGTCGTCGGCATTGGCGTTCGGATTCCATTTAGTGGGCAGCGCCAGCACAGCGCCGTTCGAAAGGCGACTGCCGAAGCCTCACAAAAACGATGGCTGGCCACTCAGGCTCAGCGGGAATGGCGGGCTTCGATCGCTAAACTGAGGGCAAGCGTTGAGGCCGGCCATGGTCGCCTGAACATCCTCAACGAGCGACACTTGCCAAACCAGCGCGCGCACTGGGAAGCCAGTCTGAACGAGCTGGCCAGTGGCACTGGCAGACTGGAGGACGCAATAAATAGCGCAAGACAGCTTACTGGGGTCAAACTCCGTCGAGCTGGGGTGATCCGTGATCTATATAGTGCCTCGGCCGGATACGAAGCCCTGATACCGGTGCGTACTATCAATGCGTTAAATTAAAGAGGTAATTCAATGGTCAAGTCTTCGGGCATTTTGGATAGCACCAGAAAGTTCCATTCCAAATGCCCGAAGACTCGAAAAAACCACTTGGACCAAAACTCATGAACCTTCCTGAATGTTCGCTTTGCGACCATACCGAGTACCAACAGCTTGTTCCGATCTCATCCAAGGGGGCTCATCGAACGGTCACTCTATTGCGGAATAAATACGTTGTTCCGTTGAATGGGCGAGGGGTCGTGAAGTGAGTCGCTGGTTTTTTGCGGACAGGGTGCGATTTTCTACCAATCAGTTAAACCTTCCGCACCCGTCGGGACCAGGCTTAATCGATGTAAAGATTCGTATCCGAATGTTTCACCTTGCGAAGTGGGTTCCAGGGTAGCGGTTGGGCAGTTATACAGACTTGCTCATAGCATATGAGCGGTTTCTTCTGTGATCACAATTTTTTAATTGTTCTACAATTTGGCGTTTCAGTGAGTTTAGCTTCCCGTTGACATTTGGATAGCATTAGCCGATATTTGTTGTACGGTTATTTTCCGTACGCGATGGCGTCTAGGTTTAAGCCAGTAGTACAGCAAAATGGAAAACACCAAAACAGAGGGACTGGTCGATTGGCCAGCCAGTTGAAAGAGGAACACCGCATGTCAAAAACAAGCGCGCGGCTGGATTTACGAATTGATCCAGCTATTAAAGAATTGGCGGCGCGCGCTTCAGCTCTGACCGGGAGTCACAGTCTCTCAGAGTTTGTCATCCAGGCAATCCGGGAGAAGTCGGTTCGCGTGATCGAGGAGGCTGAGGTGTATCGCCTGAACAGCCAGTCGTTTGATGCTTTTGTGGCAGCTTGCGAGGCAGCTCCAGCACCGAACGAGGCGTTGCTTAGCGCGAAACGTCGCCGGAGCAAAAGGATGGAAAACGGTGACCTTGAGGTTAGAGCCATTAGATAAGAAGTCGCATGACCGGAAATCGTTTGATTGTGGGCTGGAACGGGTAAATGAGTTCCTTAGGCGAGAAGCTCGCAAGCAAATGGACAAGAAAATTAATCGCACCTGGGTGCTGGTGGATGATGAACCTACAAATGTGTTGCCAGCTCCGGTCCTGGGGTATTTCACCCTGACCAGTGCAACCGTGGTGCGTGATGAGTTGCCAGATCAGGAGACCCGTAGTCGATACCCGGCCTATCCCATTCCAGTGATCAAGCTTGCGTGGCTGGGTGTGGATAGCAAACTACACGGATCCGAGCACCGATACGGTGAAACGATAGTTCTTGAGGCGTTGGAAGAGGCGTATCGGATTGTTCAATACACTGGCATGGGAATAGCGGTTGTAACGGACCCTCTTACCCAGAGCAGTGATCGTTTTTTTAAGCGCTACGGCTTCCTGCCTATGGGAAGGCAATTCGGAGATCTGCAGTCGCTTTACTTGCCTATGGGTACAATTGGTCAGCTGATTGATCTTCCATCTTGAGAATGGTCGCAACCAGGAATTGTCGCCCGAACGAGCGTTCAAAGTTTTGGATAACGGGCCTGTAGTGAGATTTTGGTTCCATTCATAAAATGAATGCTCTCGCTGCCAGTCCGTCATCAGCATAAGAGGTATAAAACCTGGCGTTGCTCTCAGGCAGGGCTGGAGCAAACCGACGAGTCCACGATCTCTGGCGGATGGGTCAAGCCCCAAGAGAGCTGCAGGTGGCATTCTACCTAACCTTTATACAGTGCTGCCGCCCCTCTTAGCGCTGCCAATACCAATTGCTCGTCGTCACAAACGGACTGCTTCTTAAGTTGTGCAAGAGCAAGTGCGCCAAGCCGAAAACTTTGTGAAATGGGCAGGGGTAGGGCGTATCCGGTACCTGATCCTTGGCTGGCAGCCAGGTAAATCCTGCCGGGCTGGCGCTCAAT
>Ga0208435_100071_pt1 | contig 35307 bp, 31 predicted proteins | sample 24_taG_FD_184097 | JGI IMG/M metagenome (GOLD analysis project Ga0208435, IMG submission 184097) | Marine viral communities from Cariaco Basin, Caribbean Sea - 24_WHOI_OMZ (SPAdes) (version 2) | ecosystem: Environmental > Aquatic > Marine > Oceanic | place: Caribbean Sea: Cariaco Basin...
GGTCCACCGTTATGCGGTTACCTTTTACCAGCACGGTGGCCGGCACGGCTTCGCCATTCTGGTCCAGCAGTTCGATACTACCGCCCAGTTGTTCCCACTCCGGATGAACCGGTTGAGTCATGGCCAGCCGGAACGTGGAGAAGTTCATGGCCTGGAAAGCGCTGCCGTTAGCCGGCACCTGCCAGGCTACACCGAACTGGTCGGAAGTGGTGCCCAGGCTTGCAACGCCACTGAACTCGGCACGGGTATTGAACTGTATGCCATCTTCGCCAACGGCATTTGGTGTGCTGATAGTCCGGCCGCCTTCTGCTGCGAGGGGTTCACTGAAGCTGACATTGAAGTCGCTGCCGCTTGCCAGGGCAGTTTCGGGTTCCAGCTTGAGGCTTTTGCCGCCATCAATGATCTTAACGGTGAAGGCTACGGCAGCGCCGTCAGACTCTACCTTGATCTTTTCTACCAGGGTGGCTTCATCATCCACCACGGCATGGGAAAAGCGCAGTACGATATCCGCTTTCGGGCTGACATCATTCTGGCCGTCCATCGGGAAGGAGTACACCATCGCGCCCGGCGTGGTTTTTTCTTTCATGGTCTGGGTATCACTGTCGCCGCCACAGGCTGCCAGCAGCATGGCGGGAATCAGTGCCAGGGTCTTGAACTGTTTCATGGCCTGCTTCTCCTCAGAACTTCAGGGTGATGGAGCCGCTGATTACATGGATATCACCGTCGGCAGTAACATTGGTTTCGTTACCGTCAAAGTCGACTAGGGTGAAGTCCCGCTCTTGTAGTTGTTGGTACTGGTAGCCAAGGTCCAAGCGAACCGGGAAAGCCAGCAGTCGTGTGCGGTTATAAGTAGCGCTCACGCCCAGGCCGACGATGATCTTGTCGGTGTCCAGGTAGTTGAGTTCAGGATTGCGAGTGGTCTTAAGAGGAGATTCTTCGTATGCGATACCGCCGCGAACGGCAAAGTTTTCATTCAGCTGGTACTCAGCACCCAAGCGAGGTACGAGGATGTCGTCGAAACCGATGCGGTTGCCAGCAGATACGGTCTCCTGATCCTTGATGCTGTCTTTGGCAAACTCGTCCTCTAGCTCAGACCAGTTCTGCTGTTCGATGCTACCACCGACCCGCCATCCGTCACCGGCGTACTGAGTACCGAGAACGATGGTTTCTGGCTGGAATGAATCGATGGTGGCCACGGTCAGGCTAAGGCCAGGGTCCGGTATGGTCTGGGTAACAACGATGTTGGAACCCACAGATGTTTTCGCTGAAGATTTGGTGCGGTACGTTAACGCCGCTTCCCAACCGTTGAGGAAACAATCGTCTTTACCGCAGAACGTGCTGCCAAAATCGATGGTGGTGCCCAGAATGGTTTTCAGGGTTGGCTCAGCATTAACCGCCAGTCGTTCGCGACTGGTTTCGCCGCCCAAGGTGGACACTGCATCCAGCTGTGCTGCGGCTTCCAGTGTGATTCGTACCGAGGCACCGGCAGAAATGCCACGCCAGATCGGGGTTGCGCCACCAAGGTTCAGGAACAGCGGCTCTTTTCCGTTCTGCAGATACTGGCCGGTTTCTGATGTTTCGGATTTAAAGGCCAGCATTTCTTTGCCGTACTTTTCAACACCGGCAATAAAGCCTAAATAAATAGGATGATCGAATCGGGTCAAAGAGCCCAGGTTAGTCTTCATGCCGATCAGCACGTGCTGGCTTGGCGAGCTGGAAACCACATCGCCGTTGGCATTGGGGTTGTCTGAGCGCAGTTCCTGTTCGGCGTGCAGGATGCCCGAAGTCAGTTCGCCACGGGTATCGCGAGTAAGGGATGCCGGGTTGTAGTAAGTCGCTGAAACTTGGTCGTTAAACATGGAAAGCGATTGGGCAGTGGCAACGTCTATGGGCATCACGCCATAGGTGGTGCCGAGGTTGCCCATGCTCGCAGACGCTGACATGGAAAGGGTGGCGGATATAGCTGCAACAGCAAGGGTCGTTGCCCGTACAGAAAATCGGGAAGGAAGAACCATTAATACACTCCGTTCGCTCTTTGTTGTTGTGTACAGCCCCGGCGAGTGCGCAAGGATGCTGGTACGATTGTTCAGCTTGCAGTTTATGGTACTTGTCACTTTAGGACGTTGGCATTTTTGACAGGGTGTTATGTCTGTAATACCACGTATGCACAGTATGCGTGGCAAGAATATGGTCTGTGTAGACTAGAAAGGAGACAGAGCGTGTTGTTTTTGTTGCGGAATGTTGCAGGCTGATGGGTGCCCAGAAACAACAAAACCCGCAGCGAGGCGGGTTAAGTCATTGAATCTTATGGTGGGCCCACCTTCTCCCGAATCCTGCTCATAAGTGTCTGATATGTATGGTTGTGGTTGTCTGGCGTGTTCATAAATACCCCCATAAGTACCCCCAAAAAGAACCGGCTACCCCCGGAAATGCCAGGAATATAAACCGCCAATTTCAGGCGATATTCAGCCCCGGAAAAAGTTTCGTTATTTCCCGAGTATAAAAAAGTGGCTGAGGGTGCGGTGTCCGCTGAGGGAGGCCATAGAGATTCTACCCGCCCCCGGTTGTCAGGTTTCTGTGTTGCCGCGGTTTTGGTGTGATGGGGCGCGGGCTGGCGGATTGTCAAACAACAACCGGGTATAGGTTTGTTTCGTATCTAGCGAGCCTACGCGCTCCACGTTACCCGCAACGGGCCCCCGGTCTGGGAGTACCTTTTCATCCAGTCATCGGGCTTTGGCGCTTATGATTTACTGTGTCGTGGCGGTATCTGGCCTCAGTTGTCGCAGTCGTAACTATCTGGCGTTCCTGGCTTTATTCGGCCATCTGGTGAGGCGTCACGAATTGCTGAAAATTTGCCGATTACCGCGTGGTTGCCCCGTCCCCGCGGGCTTTTTGAGGTGCCAGGGGCCCCGGTGTTTTGGATACCAACAACAACCGGTAGTCGATCCGAAAAACTCCCGGCGCTTGCGGTTCCGCGCCCCCGTACAGCTCTGATCCTTCGGAGTACCTTTCGGTTTTTGTCCGCCAGCAGGCCCCGGCTTGTGGTGGGTGATCCGCTGGCGGTTGACGGTTGTTAGCCGTGGGGGTGGCCTGTCTGGGATAGTAGGGCTTGCAAGGTTTTCTGAATGAATCCAGCAGACAGCCAGGCATCAGGGGAGGTGATGGGATCGTGCCAGGCGTCCCGGTGCTCTTCTATGTCTTGCAGTATGGCGGCTAATACCTGGCGGGTGGTGTCGTCTATTTGGGGCTGATAGCCAGGCGGTGCCCCCAGCAGCAGCGGGGCGGCTCTCATGTCTTCTAGTGACAAGGGGGAGGGGGTAGGTTTGGCCTGTCTGCGTAGGGCTGTTTGTGCGCTCTGTAATCGGTGGGCAGGGTGTAGCGGCGTTACGTTGGTCATGGTCATTGCTCCGGCTGGTTTGTGTTCTGGTATGCCTGAAGGTAGGCCCGGCTAAGGGCGGCCCCGGTGTGACAGTAGCGGCCTTGCGGTGCGTTGCAGGTAGGGCAGGCCATTGTGTGATTAAGGAATGATTCATGTGCTGCCCGCCATGCCTGTTCAAGCTCTTTGCCTTGCCGGGCCTTCTGGCGGTTTCTGGCGGTGCCCTGGCGTACCAATTGGGTAAGGTGGTGCTCTACGTCGTGTAGGGGCTTGCCTTGGGCCTCCATTAGCCTGAAGTAATCCGCCAGCCTGGCCCGGTCATAACCGGGGCAGTTCTCGGCTATGGCCTGCATATCGTCATCAGACAGAAGGGCCCGCAACATATGGGCGTCAGCCTTCAGGGTTGTGGCTATCTCCATAAGAACGGTATCGGGGTTCTGTCTATTCTTCCCCGCAAGGGTCTGCGGATTTTGCGGATTTGCGGAAAACTCCCGGCAGCCCTTTGTTTTAGGGGGTTCGCTGGTTTTTGGCGTTTGCGGATTTTTGCGGATAGTTGCGGAAAAAATCACGGGCCCGCAATTATCCGCAGTTTTCCGCAAACCTACCGCAAGCTCTCCGGCCCGTGGTTGTGGGCTTTCCGCAGTTTCCGCAGAATCCGCAAGGGGTGGCGTTTGTGCTTTCTGCCGTTGCCTTATCGCTCCCATCAGATCAAACATTGTCCGGGTCCTCCCTCAGCTTCCAAGCGCGGGGTTTGTTGTTGGGGCCAGTGACAGAAACAAAGGCGTGGCCATAGTCCACCAGGAGGCCCAGCAGCTCCCGTGCTTTGGTGGCTTTTCGGTAGGCAGCCGGTAGCTTCTTGAAGCCATCGGCGCTCAGCTCTCCCCCGTTGTGTCTGATCCAGTCCGCCAGCTCTCGAGCTTCATGCTCTGTCGTGCTGTGTGCCGCTTCCTGCGTTCGCTGGATCATGGTCAGCAGGTAGTACTGCATCAGCTCAGCAGCCCGGTTTATGTGTTCGGGGGTTGGTGCTGAGCGGGTTTCAACATAGGACAGAACGGCAGCAATCCGGGCGGCATTGTCGGCAGCCTTGGCGGCGAACTCCCTTATTACGGATAACTCCCCATGCGGTGATAGTTGCTCTTCTATGGCATCGTGAACCGTTACCCAGGCATCAAAGGCGGGCCCGGTGATGGGTAGGGTTTCCGGCTCCAGCTCCCCGGCTTCATCAGCGGGTAAGGGCTGGCGGATAAGCTCCCCCAGTGCATCCCAGAAACGAGTAATAGCCGGGTCACTGGCGGCGCTTTCATCGTTGGCGCGGCCTGACAAGAAACGGCTCCCCACCAATGACAGGTCACTGCATACCAGGAAGCGGGCAAGAAAGCCTTGTCCCATCATCAGGCGGTCTGACAAAACCTTGTCAGCAATAACCGGCTGTATCATCAAGTGGGCAGCCAGGCGGCGGCCTGCCAGTACGCCAGACTCCCCGGCCCCTGCTCTTGTGCGGGTGATGGGCTTCCCGTCCCATAGTTGGGAAAGCATGGTAATGATCCGGCCTTTAGCCTCGTCTGCCATGCCGTGCCCGCTGAAGAATGCCCCGCCTTCATCCGAAAACAGCCCAGCGGTAGCTAGGGCATCAAGGAAGTGTTTATAGATTCCCTCTGCGGTGGGTTCTTCCATCAGGATATGGGGGCGCGGTGGCGGGGTTGGCCGGTTCTTTTCCAGCTCTGCCAGCTCAGCCGATAGGGCTTGTTGCTCGTCATGGGTTAGCGGGCGGGGCTTCTTGCCGCTCACCTTGTAGCTCCCTACTATGCTTTTGTAACGCATCTCGTGGGCTTCCAGATCGGCCCGGTATTCAGCCATCAGGGCGTCATACTCAGCCCGGCGCTCTGCCTGATATTCATAGATGGGCTTCATAGCCTGGCTATCGAGGGAACTCTTACGCTCCCCACTGGCGGCTATGGTCAGACAGTACAAGGTTGTAGGGCTTGTCCCTACGTTGCCTTTTTTCACGTTGGCGTGGCCTTGTACCGCCAGTGAAGTAACCGCCAGGACAGATTGCGCGGCCATGCCCAATGGGGTCTGAACGTAATAGGCTAGGGCTTTTGCCGCGTTGCCCAGCAGCTCCCCCAGGGCGTCCACGGGGTAGGGTGGTGGCGGCGTTCTTCCTGCCAGTGGAATAGGGGCTGTATCGATACCTGGCAGTGGGGCGCTTAGGTTGGTTCTGGGGTCTGTCGCTGTAATGGGCGGCTGTTTGGTCATTACCGTCCCCCTTGCCAGTTGTGCAGGTCATTGAAGTCTGACATGTGCAGCGGTGCAGCGGGTGGCCATTCCGGCAACGCAAACCGGGCCCCGGCTGCCAGTGCAGCGGCCTTTGCTGCGGCGGCTCCGGGGTTGCCCGGTGTCTGCCGGTCATCATCGCCACACACAATCAGGTCAGCATCAGGCCAGCGGTTACGGGCTCCGGTTGCTACAGCCTGAAGGTTGCCGCAATCTACGGCGGCCAGTACCAGGGCGGCGGGGTCTATCTCTGCCAGGGTGCAGCCGGTGGCCCAGCCTTCACAGATAAGCACGCGGGCGGGGTAGTCGGGGCCATCCACTACGATGAAATTACCGGCCTTCTTTCCGCCAGCCATCAGCCGTTTACCCCCGGCCTCGTCTATCGTTTGCAGGCTCCATGCTTTGCCGGTGAAGTCCGTCAGCAGTAACACAAGCTCCCGGCCCTTCTGGCGGGCCCGGTGTGGCTGTATGCCCTTGCGTTGCAGATAGGGGTGCAACGGGTCTGCCGGGGTGCAGGAATGCCAGTGGCGGGCGGCTGCGGTGGCTCTGGCTTCCCATTGCCGGGCCTGTTCTTCCTCCCTGGCTCGTTTGGCTTCCGCCATCCGGCGTTTCAGTTCCCGGCGCTCAGCAGGGTTCAGGGTATCCCCGGTTCCGGCTACCCACTTTGTTTCAGCTCCGGTGCTCCAGTCTCCGGCGATAACGACAAAGGGCAGGCCCCGGTCATGGTAGGCAATCAGCCAGCCGTTCCTACTGCGGGGCTTGCTGGTGGTGCCAAACCGTACCGGCTTACCTTCAGCGTCAGCCAGCCGGGACAGCAGGGCGTCAGGGTTGGCCGGTTCTATGCCCGCTTCCAGCAGGGCGGCGCGGATTGAATCCAGCCGCTCGGCATATCCGCCAGCGGTGGCGTTGCTATACTGGGTTTGGGTCTGGTGCTTTGCCCCTTCGGGGGCGGGTGCCGTTTTCATGCTTGGCCCCCTTCCATACGTTCAGCGATCCAGTTACGAATTACCGATTCAGGCCAGGCTACGGCGCGGGCTCCAATTTTTACGGGCTTGGGGAATGTGCCAGCGGCCATACCTTCATAGATTGCGCTGCGGCTGCGGCCTGTAATGGCCTCCACTTCCTTACGGCGCAACATGCGGTCAATGTGCTGGCGGGTGGTGTCTGCGGTTTGCGGTTGTGCGTTCATATCGGATTACCTCGGACTTGTGTTTAGTTCCGGTGTAATCCTCTAATTGCTGGCGGGCTTTGGGTGACAGCTGTCAAAACCAAATGACAGCTGTCAGCTGTGGTTGCTTATATCCCCGTTAAATCCGGGCAGGCTTTCAGGGCTTCGGTAATGGTTTGACGGGCGCTGGTTTCGCTGAAGCCGTGCGGGGTGCGGTCGCTGGTGGCGTCGCGTAGATGTTCGGTTGCCAGCTTTGCCAGTTGTGAGGCGTTCGGTTTGTTTCCGTTCTTGTAGGTAGGGTATTTGCGGGCAAGGCCGGTAGCCAGGGCGGCAAGGGTTCGTTGTGCGCGGCGGAGCTCTGCGGTGTTGGTGTCGGGGTGTTCGCTGGGTTTGGGGCTGGTTTCGTCTGTAAGTAAGTTGTCCAGTGCCTCCCTGGTAACGCCAATCAACGTATCGTCAGGTAGATTGTCCCAGCGTATTTTCATTACCCATTGCTCATCATCCGCATCTTCTGGGTATGGTAGAAAAAATAACTCTTTTTCTGGTTCTTTGAATGTGTATTTCGAGATTGTGGCGGGCAAACTAGAAAGCAGCCTAACCGGGCGATTTATTTCATTAGGACTAACGTTTAAAGAATGGCTCCAGAGTTTATCTTGCAGTCCCTCTCCCCAACCATAGCCAGTAAGAATCCATATAAAGCCCGGGTGTACGCCTTGGTTTTCTGTCTTATCCGGTATAAAGCGAAGCGGGCTGTCAGCCTGATCGCCCACCAGTTGTGTTTCTTCTAAGTTTATATGTTCGCTTGAAGTAGTGGCGAGAGGGTGAAATATAAACTCCGCTTGGTCTTCAGGTGTCAGGGCATCGGCTTTATCTTGAAGCCAGACCAACTCTCCGGTTTCAGCCCACGTAGCGCTAACCATTCGAAATGACAGTTCTAGCATTCCTTCAGTAGCTAGCTGTAGAACATCAGAAGCTGAAATCGTCCCGCTCTCTGTATTTCGTGTCAGGTAGTCGGCTGCATCCGTGAGGGTGTACCAGGATTTCCGTATTAGTGGTTTCATAGCGCCCCCATAGCGCCCCTATGTAGAGAGGCCACGCCAGGCGGGTAGGGTTCCCGCTTTTCTCCTGGCCGGGATAGGCGCGGCCCAAACTGGTTTTATGCTGCGGCTGTAATGGCTGCGTAGTGCTGGCGGATTGAAGCGGCGGCGGCTTCCGGTGTGCTGGCGATATGCTCCCCGGGTACCGGGAAAGCTCCGCGACCATCTGTAACGGCTGCATACTGTCCGCCAGCCCTGCGAACCACGGTAAAACATGGGCCCGGCTGATCCGCCAGCGCGGCCCAGGCATCGGGGGCGGTAACTGTGCGGCGCTCTCTAGTGGTCAAGCACTCTACGGTGTAATGCTGTGCTGTACTCATTTCTTACGCTCTCCTTCGCTTTACTTGCTGCCGGTCTGGTGGATCGGTGTCACGTTGTTGTCAGGTTTCTTCAAGTTATCTAAGTAATCGGCCCATTGCTGCATCATCGCTTGGCGTTCGGGTAGCCAGGTTGTCCGGTTGTACGCTCTGCCGTGAACGTCCCTTACTTGGTGGGCCATCTGCATTTCGATGATTTCGGTTCTGAAGCCTAGCCGTTCGGTTAATACCGTTTTAGCCATGGCGCGGAATCCATGGGCAGACATAATGCCCTGAAGCTCTAGCCGGTTCAGGGCTCCAGTAATGGCGTTTTCACTCATGGGGCGGCCCTTGCCCGCTCCGCTTGGGAATACCCATTCCCGCTTACCGTTAAGCTCTTGTAGCTCTTTCAGCAGGGTGATTGCCTGGTGGGCCAGTGGAACCACCAGAGGCTCCCCGTTTTTCGTGGTGTCCGTTGTCCAGGTGTTGGCTTGCCAATCGATTTCTTCCCATCTCATTTGACGAAGGTTGCCGGGCCTCAGAAATAAATAAGGTGACAGCTTCAGGGCAAGGCAAACGGTCGGGGTTCCCCAATAGGTATCAATCTTTTGCAGCATGGCCGCGATTTCGTCCGGGGTGGTCACTGCGGCGTGATGTTTCACGTTTGGCGCTGGAAGAATGCCCCGAAGGTCTGCGGTAACGTCACGGCTGGCCCTGCCTGTACTTACGGCGTAACGGAATACCTGGCCAATTAGCGTTTTAAGCCGGTGGGCGTTGTCTATGTGGCCCTTGCCTTCAATATCCCGAAGTATCACCAGAACGTCAGGCGGCTCAATCTCAGCAATGGGGCGGCGGCCTAGTTTGGGGTAGGCGTACATCTCAAGGCGGCGCTTGTTTTTGGGGTAGGTGGTGGCCCCTACGTTTTTCTTGTGCACGTGTTCGAGCCATTCCAGGGCAATGCCCTTGAAGGTGGTAACGGTTGCCTCTACACGATCGGCTTTCTCTCGCTGGCGGTGGATAACGGGGTCTATGTTATCCGCCAGCAGACGCTTAGCATCGTCTCGTTTGGCGCGGGCTTCCTTCAGGGAAACGTCAGGATATACCCCCAGGGCTAACAGCTTTTCTTTTCCGCCATAGCGGTACTTCATCCGCCAGTACCGGCCCGCTTTCTGAATATCCAGATACAGCCCCGCCCCGTCCGCCAGCTTGGTACGCTTGCCGTATTTGCTGAATGTGGCGTGCTTTACAGCCGTTTCCGTCAGCTTGTTGGCCGCTCTGGTCATGGGTTTGGCCTCCATATTGGGGGTATTTTTCGGGTAAAAATCCGGGGCCCGGCCCAGATACCCCCAACGATACCCCCACCTATCGGCGGTTTCTAGCGGTAGTCTGCGGAACAATTTAGAACAAAGGGCGGGGCTTTGTGGCTGGCCTTTCAGGCTGTAAGCCAGTAACGGCGGGGGTTTGCGGGGTGTTTTGTGTTCCGGTGAAGTCCGGAAAAAGCGAGGCGATTGTTACAGAAATTTAAGAAATGGTGGGCCCACCTGGACTCGAACCAGGGACCAAAGGATTATGAGTCCTCTGCTCTAACCAACTGAGCTATAGGCCCGATAACAAAAGCGGGCGCCATTATACCCGTGAGGGTTGGCGCCCGCTACTGTGTTTTCGGTTTTATGCGCTGCCTTGGTCGTCGATAAAGCCACGCAGGTGGTCAGAACGTGAAGGGTGGCGCAGTTTGCGCAGCGCCTTGGCTTCGATCTGACGGATACGCTCACGAGTTACGTCGAACTGTTTGCCGACTTCCTCAAGGGTGTGGTCGGTGTTCATTTCGATACCGAAACGCATGCGCAGTACTTTCGACTCACGAGCCGTCAGGCCGGATAGCACAGAACGAGTGGCTTCACGCAGGCCTTCCGCGGTGGCAGAATCCACCGGCGACAGTGCTTGAATGTCTTCAATGAAGTCGCCCAGATGGCTGTCCTCATCATCGCCGATCGGTGTTTCCATGGAGATCGGCTCTTTGGCGATCTTCAGGACCTTACGGATCTTCTCTTCCGGCATTTCCATGCGCTCGCCCAGCTCTTCAGGCGTAGGCTCGCGGCCCATTTCCTGCAGCATCTGGCGGGAAATACGGTTCAGCTTGTTGATGGTCTCAATCATGTGCACCGGAATACGAATGGTGCGTGCCTGGTCCGCAATAGAGCGGGTGATGGCCTGACGAATCCACCAGGTCGCATAGGTCGAGAACTTGTAGCCACGACGGTATTCGAACTTATCGACCGCCTTCATCAAGCCGATGTTGCCTTCCTGGATCAGGTCGAGGAACTGCAAGCCCCGGTTGGTGTACTTTTTGGCGATGGAGATAACCAGACGCAAGTTCGCTTCAACCATTTCTTTCTTGGCACGGCGGGCTTTCGCTTCACCGATAGACACGCGACGGTTGATCTCTTTGATATCGACAACGTCCAGGTCCACTTCCACTTGTACGTTGTGGATGCGCTTCTGCAGACGGACTATCTCATCCAGACGCTCAGCGATAGCCGCAGCGTAAGGTTTTTTGCTCTTGGCAATCTTCGGAGCCCAATCCAGGTTTACTTCGTTGCCCGGGAACTCTTTGATGAAGTCTTTGCGCGGCATTTTGCATTCGCGGATGCAGATTTGCATGATGGTACGTTCATTCTCGCGCACCATGTCGTTGGTGGAGCGAACAACGTTGACCAGCTCATCGAATGCTTTGTTGCCCAGCTTGAACGGTGCAAACACGGCACCCAGCTCGTTCAGAGCTTCCTGGGTTTTCTTGTGGCCGCGGCCGTGTTTGGCCAGTGCTTCGTTGGCTGCTTCCAGCTTTTCTTTCAGAAGCTCAAAGCGCAGGCGGGTTTCCTCGGGATCCGGTCCGCTTTCCTTTTCCTCTTCTTCGGCGTCGTCATCGTCTTCAGCTTCGTTGCTGTCAGCCGTAGCTTCTTCGACAACTTCTTCGCCCATGAACGGCTCGGCATCGTCAGGATCAAGGAAGCCGGTAACGATGTCGCTGATGCGGCCTTCGTTTTCGATGATGCGGTCGTAGGCCTGAATAACGGTGCCAGCCGTGCCCGGGAAGTGGGCAACAGCAGCCATCACGTCGCGGATGCCTTCTTCGATCCGCTTGGCGATAACGATTTCGCCTTCACGGGTCAGCAGCTCAACGGTGCCCATTTCGCGCATGTACATGCGAACGGGGTCCGTGGTACGGCCTGCGTCGGTTTCTACGGCAGCCAGAGCAGCAGCGGCTTCGGCGGCAGCGGCTTCGTCGGCTGTGGAGTCACCTTCGGTCATCAACAAGGTATCGGCATCGGGTGTTTCTTCGCACACCTGGATACCCATGTCGTTGATCATCCGGATAATATCTTCAACCTGATCCGGATCTGCAATATCTTCCGGCAGGTGGTCGTTTACCTCGGCGTAAGTCAGGTAACCTTGTTCTTTGCCTCGAGCGATGAGGTCTTTTAAACGTGATTTCTGCGAATTGCCTGACATAGACACCCTGTGAACTCGCTTTTAAAGAGAAAAAAAGTTAAACAGCCATTATAGCTGTCGCTTATCTGGTCTGCCAATGAACGGTTAGATGGTGATCAATGGCAATAGTTTCAAGTGCTCAATGCTCTGCTTTCGGGTTTAACGTACCCGCGCTGAGCGTTCGTAGCTCCTCCCGTTGTTCCGGGGTGAGCTTGGCCAGGTTCCGGAGCAGTGTTGCCAGTCTTTGCTGGCGCGCGGCTTCTTCGTTCGGGCTAAGTAGCTCTCTGGCTGCTGCCAGTGTGCTCTCCCGTGCCGGGATGTGCTCCAGTCCGTCGAACAGGTTGTAGAACCTGTCGCGGGCCTGCTTATCTGTCGCTAACTCCGCAATCAGTGCTTTGCGGGTTTGAATGTTTTTTTCCAGAATCCAGCGGGCAAATCGTCCCGCTTGGTCCAGTTGCCGTGTGCTGTCGGCTTGTGCCTTGATTTCAGTGGCCAGCTCCGGCGCTTCCAGCAAAGCTAGGCACAAGGTGCTGTCTTTGCTGAGTTTTACGTCCACCCGCTCTTCGGTTGGGCGATGCTGGCGTTCTCCGCGCCAGCCTTTTGCTTTGTAGTTTTTGCTGTTTTGCTGGCGACCCTGCCACTGATTGCGGCCGCCGCATAAACGCAGCATTTCGTGCCACATAGCGTCCCGCAGTGTACAGCGGGGCATTTTGTTCAGCAGTTGTTCGGCTCTCGCTCTGAGCTCGCCCCGGTGTTCCGGGAGTTCGAGATCTAGGCCTTCGCTCTGGCGATCAAACAAAAAACGCGAGAGCGGTGTTGCACCTTCAATTCGTTTTCGGAAGGCTTCTGCGCCTTCCTTTCGGACAAGTGTGTCCGGGTCTTCGCCTTCGGGCAGCATCAGAAACTGAAGATGCAGGCCGTCGGCGATCAGTTCCAGTGCGTTTTCCATGGCGCGATCAGCGGCTCGGAAGCCTGCTTGGTCGCCGTCAAAGCAAAAGACAATGTGCCGTACTTGCCGAAGCAGAGCGGTCAAACTGTCTTGGTTGGTCGCGGTACCCAGTGTTGCAACGGCGTAATCGATGCCGTGCTGGGCCAGTGCGATGACATCCATGTAGCCTTCTACGACCAGCAGTTTGTCCAGCTGGCGTGTGGCTTGCCGGGCTTCGTGCAGGCCGTAAATCTCGCGGCTTTTATGGAATACGTCCGATTCCGGCGAGTTGATGTACTTGGCTTTATCGTCGCCCAGTGTGCGGCCGCCAAAGGCGATGGTTTTGCCGCGTGTGTTCCGAATCGGGAACATCACCCGGTTGCGGAACAAGTCTCTTGGTTTGCCGTACTTGTCGGAAACGGTTTTGGTTTCCAGCAAGGGCTTTTTCAGATCTCTCGGTGCTGCGTCATACAAGGCGGTGCCAGTACCCGGTGCAAAGCCGATCTGATAGCGTGCGATGATGTCATCGTTCAGACCGCGTTGACTCAGGTAATCCTGTGCGTAAGTGCCTTGTTGGCTGGTAAGCGCCGAGTGATAAAATTTGCTTGCGAAATCCAGAGCGTCGGTCAAAGTCCGGGCTTGCTGCATTTCCTGTTTGGCGACTTTGTCGTACGGCACTTCCATGCCGGCACGTTTCGCCAGTTCTTCTACCGCTTCTGTAAAGCCAAGGCCTTCAAATTCGCGGATAAAGCTGATGGCATCGCCATGAGCGCCGCAGCCAAAGCAGTGGTAGAAGCCTTTGTCGGGCCGAACGTTGAACGAGGGTGTTTTCTCGTCATGAAATGGGCAGCAGGCTTTGTAGTTACCGCCGGCTTTTTTGAGAGTGATGCGTGATCCAATCAGTTCTCCCAGATCAATTCGATCCAGAAGGTCTTCAACAAAGCGTTGAGGGATCAGTCCGCTCATGGTGGCTCCACTTCATCCGGGGCGCCGGATACAAACGTTATTCACCATAGCCAAAAATGCCGCCGAAGCCAGGCCTCGGCGGCATTTTCAGTTTGCCAGATAAGGCGATAAGCCGTTCCGGCAATCAGTCTTGCTGTCGAAGCGGTCTGAACTCAGTACAGACGCTCGAACTTACGCTGTTCACGCTGAAGCTTCTTGAGATGACGCTTAACGGCAGCAGCAGCTTTGCGCTTACGAACAGCCGTCGGCTTTTCGTAGTGCTCACGACGACGTACTTCAGAAAGTACACCGGCTTTTTCGCATGAACGCTTGAAGCGACGCAGTGCTACGTCAAACGGTTCGTTCTCTTTCAGTTTAACAGCTGGCATTCGACAATCACCTACCTGATAGATTCGGTTTCAAATTGTTCCGCTGGAATAGATTCTCGCGGCTCGATCCCTGGTCAGATTGGTTATAACTCGACCAGTGCATAATTAAGGGCGGCAATGATAACGGCTGAGACAGTTCAGGTCAATCATTGTTCAACGAAAGTGACGGGAGCCGTCGGCTTTCTGATAAAATCATGTCCGACTAATCCATCTCCGCAGACACGGCCCCGATTTATGCTGATTCTTGGTATTGAAACTTCTTGTGATGAGACTGGCGTTGCCTTGCTGGACGACGAGCGGGGCCTGCTGGCTCACGCCTTATACAGCCAAGTCGAGGTGCATGCCGACTATGGCGGTGTGGTGCCGGAGCTGGCATCTCGGGATCATGTTCGAAAGCTGTTGCCATTGTGTGATCAGGTGTTAGCGGATGCGGGTAAGTCTCGTGCTGACATAGAGGGAATTGCTTACACGGCGGGGCCTGGCCTTGTGGGTGCGCTGATGGTGGGTGGCTCGGTGGCGCACGCGTTGGGTTACGCATTAGATATTCCGGTGCTGGGCGTGCATCACATGGAAGGGCATTTGTTGGCCCCGATGCTGGAAGACAACCCGCCGGCTTTTCCATTCGTAGCTCTGCTTGTCTCTGGAGGACATACCCAGCTGGTGCGGGTTGATGCTATCGGTGAGTATGAGATGCTGGGTGAATCGGTGGACGATGCGGCCGGCGAGGCGTTTGATAAAGCCGCCAAAATGCTGGGCCTGGATTACCCCGGAGGGCCAAGAGTGGCCGCTTTGGCGGAGAATGGCCGGGATGGGCGATATCGTTTCCCCCGTCCGATGACGGATCGGCCGGGTTTGGATTTTAGTTTTAGTGGCCTGAAGACCTTTACCTTAAACACTGTGAACGCCGCGAAAGAGGCGGGTGAGTTTGATGAACAGGTAAAGGCGGACATTGCCTTGGCCTTTGAGGCAGCGGTGGTGGATACCTTAACCATCAAGTGTCGCCGGGCGTTGGAGAAGACCGGCTGTAAGCGTTTGGTGATCGCCGGGGGGGTGAGTGCAAACAAGCGCCTGCGCGCCGGGCTTGAAAAAATGACGGCAAAGCTGGGTGGCTCGGTGTTCTACGCGCGTCCGGAATTTTGTACCGACAACGGCGCCATGATCGCGTACGCCGGCGCGCAGCGTTTGCGGAAAGGCCAGAAAGACGGTGAGCGGATCGTTGCCGTGCCCCGCTGGCCTATGGACTCTTTGCCGTCGGTGAACGAGCCGCGCGCTAACGGCCTGGTGGACTGAAAACGCTAAAGCCCGGTTTCTCGCCCTTGGGCCAGCCGAATCAGGTTGTTGCGATGGCGGACAACGATAAGCAACGTGAGTAGCCCGAAGAGTGGCAAGGTTTCCGGTTCCAGTATCGCGCTGATGATGGGGCCGGAGCCGATGGCAACGATTGATGCCAGTGCACTGATGCGGGAACGCCAAATCACCAACAGCCAAACCGCGGCCATCAGCAATGTGGTGAGCGGTGCGAGGGCTAATCCCGCACCGAGCGCCGTGGCAACACCTTTCCCACCTTTGAATCGGAAAAAAATCGGAATCATGTGGCCGGTCACGGCGCTCAGGGCGACGATGGCCTGCACCATAATCGACATGCCGGCCTGATTGGCCAGCCAAACCGGCAGCCAGCCTTTGAGTGCATCCAGAACAAGCGTCGTAAGCGCCGGCTGCCACCCTCCTGCACGAAACACGTTTGTAGCGCCCGGATTACTGGAGCCTTGTGCTCGAGGGTCCGGGAGCCGCCAGGCCCGGCAAACCGGGATGGCAAACAGCACCGATCCGGCGAGGTAAGCTCCAAAACAGAGCAGAACAATTAAGATCGGTTGGCTCGCGGTTTCCATAGGTGTTTCACAAGGTGCGCAGACGGCATCAGGTATTCTGTGAGAAAATAGCTGGCCCAAATTCAGGCGAGCAGGCGAACGGCCACAGTATCGCTTGTCTGTTTAATATTCAATCAGCCAAGAGTGTAAGCCTAGGGAGTCTGGTTTGGCAGATGTGGTGTTAGTGGAAGGTTTGGCGGTCGAAACGGTTATCGGTGTTCACGACTGGGAAAGGGAAATTACCCAGCGGTTGTTGGTGGATCTGGAAATGGCCTGGGATAACCGTGTACCGGCGGCGAGTGACGATGTCGCCGACGCTCTCGATTACGCTGCGGTCAGTGAGCGGGTTGTTCAGTGCATTCAGGCTTTGCAGCCTCAATTGATTGAAACTGCCGCAGAGGCAGTTGCTTCCATGCTGCAGCGGGACTTCGGGGTAAGTTGGTTGTGTTTAACGATCAGGAAGCCCGGAGCGGTTCCGGCAGCCACGTCTGTGGGTGTTCGCATCGAACGAGGTCAGCGCTGATGGCGAGGGTGCTTCTGGGTATCGGTAGTAATGTTGAACGCTATCGGCATGTGGGGCTCGCGCTGGACGCTTTGCAGGAAATGTTTGGTGAGTTGTCGGTGTCGCCGGTGTACGAAAGTGAGCCTGTCGGGTTTTCCGGTTCCAACTTTTTGAATATGGCTGTAGGTTTTCACACGGAGCTAGCGGTGCCCGAGTTGTCGCAGCGTATGAAGCAGATGGAGCTGGATTTTGGTCGCCGCCCGGATGCTCCCCGCTTCAGCCCGCGCACTCTGGACCTGGATATTCTCACCTACGATCAGAAAGTGGGTGTTATAGCGGGAGTAGAGTTGCCCCGGGGAGAAATTCTGAAGAATGCGTTTGTGCTAAAACCGTTGGCGGATATTGCGCCGGGCGAGATACATCCCGTGAGCGGCCGGTGCTATCGTGAGCTATGGCAGGACTATCGCACCGACCAGAAGCTCTGGCCGGTGGATTTTAGCTGGCAGGGACGGCAGATTTCAGCGGCGGTTAGCTGAACGAAACAACTGAATCAAATTGTCGGTTGCGCTGTCGCCGGCGCTGTTGGAGTCTGCGTCATCAATCAGACGGGGCAGAATTTCATTGCCCATCTGTTTGCCAAGCTCAACTCCCCACTGATCAAAACAGTCCACATCCCAAATCACGCTTTGTACAAAGGTGCGGTGCTCATAAAGTGCCACCAAAGCACCCAAAGTTTCAGGTGTCAGTTTTTCCATTGTCAGGATGTTGCTGGGCTTATTGCCGGGGATGGCTTTGTGAGGCGCCAGTTCGTCGGCGGCGCTTTGGTCCAGACCACCGTCGATTAGTTCTTGTTTAGCCTCTGATTCGGTTTTGCCGGCCATCATGGCGCGGGCCTGGCTCAGACAATTCGCAAACAGTGTAGCGTGGTGGTGAGCCACGGGGTTGTGCGACGTCAGCGGTATCACAAAGTCGGCAGGCACCAAACGGGTGCCTTGGTGAATCAGCTGATGATAGGCATGCTGGCCGTTTGCGCCAACACCGCCCCAAAGAATGGGACCAGTTTCGTAATTTACCAGTGTACCCTGCTGGGTTACCTTTTTGCCGTTACTTTCCATATCCAGCTGCTGCAAGTGCTCGGGCAGGTGCTTCAGATACTCGTCGTACGGCAATACCGCGTGGCTTTGAGCGCCCCAGAAATTGTTATACCAAATGCTCAGCAGTGCCATCACCACCGGCAAGTTTTGTTCGGTTGGTGCTTCTTTGAAGTGCTGGTCCATCGCGTGCGCGCCGGACAGCAGGGCGCGGAAGTTATCCATGCCAACCATTAGGGCGATGGGTAAGCCAATAGCCGACCAAAGCGAGTAACGGCCGCCCACCCAGTCCCACATCGGGAAGATGTTGTCTGAATGGATGCCAAAGCGCGCCGCCTCATCGGCGTTGGCGGTCACGGCCATAAAGTGGTCGGCTACAGCATCCTGATTGCCACCGTTAGTGAGGAACCACTTTCGGGCAACCAAGCTGTTATCAAGAGTTTCCTGGGTGCGGAACGATTTGGATTGCACCAGAAACAAGGTAGTTTCGGGGTTAAGCGACTTCAGCGTTTCAGCGATATCCGTACCATCGATGTTGGCAACAAAATGGCACCTCAGATTACCTTGCCAGAAGGGGGTGAGCGCTTCTACGGCGAGTTTAGGGCCAAGGAAGGAGCCGCCGATGCCGATGCTGACAATATCGGTGAAAGCACGACCGGTGTGGCCGGTTTTGGTGCCGCTCTGAATGGCTTGATCAAGTTGTTCCATGCGGGCTTGCGTGGCATGGATTTCGGGAATGATGTCTTTGCCGTCAACCCAGACTGAGTCACCTGTCGGCTGGCGCAGGGCGGTATGCAGCGCGGGCCGGTTTTCTGTGCGGTTAACCTTGGCGCCGGTGACTAGGTCGGTAATGCGTTGTGGCAGATTGCACGCCCTTGCCAGATCAGAAAGAGCCGTAAGTGTTTCGTCGGTCAGACGGTTGCGTGAGAAGTCAAGCGTCAGCCCCGCACCATTAATTAGATAACGGTCTGCACGTTTGGGGTCTGTTTGAAACAGGTCGCGCATAAGCACGCTCTCCAGTTGCTGCTTTTGCTGGAGAAGCGCGTGCCATTCGGGTTTTTCAGTCAGAGGTGCCGAAGCGGGTGGCATCAGAGTGTCCTTTCTGTTCGCTGCCGCGCGCATACGCGACAGCGAGTCCGGTGTTTAGCGAGTAACAGAGAGATTGTCGATCAGCCGTGTGGTGCCTAGAAAGGCCGCCACCAGCAAGGTCAGCTCTTTGTCGGCGTCGGAAGCCGGCTTGAGTGTTAGGCTGTTCACAATGCTGAAGTAATCGGGGCGTAAGCCGGCTTTAGTCAGGGTGTCGCGGGCTTCTTGCTCAAGTGCTGCGAAGTCGCGGCTACCGGCTTCTAGCTGCCGGGCAGCATGAGTCAGCGTTTGGTAGACGACCGGCGCAATGGCTCTTTCTTCTTCAGACAAGTAGCCGTTGCGTGAGCTTTTTGCCAAACCGTCTTCTTCGCGCACCGTGGGTGCGCCGATGACTTCGATGGGCATCATCAGGTCGCGGGTCATCTTGCGAATCACCGCGAGTTGCTGGAAGTCTTTCTCGCCGAAAAACGCCATGTCCGGCTGGATCATGTTAAACAACATGGTGACCACGGTGGCCACACCTTCGAAGTGACCCGGGCGGCTCGCACCGCAGTGGCCCTCGCTGACTTCCGGCACCACTACCTTGGTTTGGTTGGCAAGGCCTTCCGGGTAAATTTCGGAAACCGGTGGCGCGAAAATCAGGGTGTTGCCAGCCGGTGCCAGTTTGTCCTGATCTTCGGCGAGGGTGCGCGGATAAGAATCCAGATCTTCGTTGGCACCGAACTGCATAGGGTTCACGAAAATGCTGGTGACAACGATGTCTGCCGCTTCCGAGGCTTTGCGTACCAGAGAAATGTGGCCCTCGTGCAGGTTGCCCATGGTGGGCACCAGCGCAATGGTTTTTTCCTGCTGGCGGTAAGCCCTCAGGATGCTGCGCAGTTCTTTGAGTGAATGTACGGTTCTCATGCCTTGAACGTATGCTCCTCGGCGGGGAAAGTGCGTGCTTTAACAGCCTGGGCATAGGCCTCGATGGCTTCCGGAATGGACGACGTTTCGGCCAGGAAGTTTTTGACGAACCGGGGCTTGCGGCCCGGTGTCACGCCCAGCATGTCGTGCAACACCAGCACCTGGCCGTCTGTGTCCGCACCGGCGCCAATGCCGATAACCGGCGCTTTTACCGCTTGAGTGATGCGGGCGGCGAGCGGAGCGGGAACACATTCCAGCAGAATGATGTCTGCTCCGGCTGCTTCGAGCTGGCAGGCGTGTTCGATCATCGCTTCCGCAGCTTTGTCGTCACGGCCCTGAACTTTGTAACCGCCGAATTTGTTGACGAATTGTGGGGTCAGCCCCAAATGCGCGCATACCGGCACGCCCCGTTCGCTCAGGGCTTCGATGGTGTCCCGCATCCAGTCTGTGCCTTCCAGCTTCACCATGTGGGCTCCCGCGCGCATCAACTCAGCGGCGTTATCCAGAGCGTCGACCACGGTGCCATAAGACATAAAGGGCATGTCGGCCATGATTAACGAGCCTTTGTTGCCCTTCGCCACGCAGCTGGTGTGATAGACCATATGTTCCATGGTTACTGGCAGCGTGCTGTCGTTGCCCTGCAGCACCATGCCGAGTGAGTCACCAATCAGGATTACATCCACGCCTGCTTCGCTGACCACCTGTGCAAAGGTGGAGTCGTAAGAGGTTAATGCGGAGAAGGCTTCGCCTTTCTGCTTGAGTTCCCGCAGGGTATTAATGGTAACTGCCATAAGATCCTTGCCTTTTGGGTGGATGGGCCAGTAGTAATCCGGGGTCTTCCGGTGTTCAGAGAAGTATAAGATTAATGCCGAGGTGTGTCAGGCACAAGGGTAGCATGGAGTTGCTGGCCTTGGGTCAGTCTGATCCGGCCATTGGGGGAAGCTTACGCAGTTGATTGTCTGGGCATTGAGCGCGCAATTGATCAATACGGCGTCCATCCGGCAATTGCAGTTCCGGATCCAGGTCCAGTAGCGGCTGAAGCGCAAAATCCCGGTTTGGCAACTCGGCATGGGGAACAGTCAGGCGCTCATCGTTGAGGACTTCGGAGCCAAAAAGAAGCACGTCAAGATCCAGTGTGCGTGGCCCCCAGTGCCTGAGGCGTTCGCGGCCGTGAGCTTGCTCGATAGTCTGCAGGTGGTCCAGCAACTGGTGCGGCGATAATCCGGTGCTCAGTTTCACCGCACCGTTCACGAAGTCGGGTTGGTCTTGTGGCCCCACCGGCCGGCTGGCATAGAACGGCGACTGGGCTTGCAAGGTGGTACGGGGCAGGCGAGCCAGTTCCATGACGGCTCTGGCCAGCTGCGCCGTGGGGTTTTCCAGATTGCTACCCAAGCCAACGTAAACGTCTGTGGTCATGACTGCTGGGGCTTTTTGTTGGGGCTGCGTTTACGGCTGCGCTTGCGAGGCCCGGCGGCTGAGCCAAGCTGCGACAACATCTTTTCCTGCCCGCGTTCGTCTACTTTCTGGAAGTCAGTCCACCAGGCCCCCAGGCCAGGCTCAAGCTCGCCAGCGGATTCGCGCACCAGCAAGAAGTCATACGCAGCGCGGAAGCGAGGATGGCTCAAGGTGCCAAAAGCGCGCTTGCCCTGACGCCGGGGCAGGCGAATCTGCAGTTCCCAGATTTCCTTCATCGGGCCGGAGAAACGCTTTGGAATCGACGTAGCTTGCACCTGGCGACCAATAACCTTGCCGATCGCGCCGTGCAAAGCCGGCTGCACTGGATCGCCGTTATCCTGTCGAACACGCCATTCGGCTTGCAGTGCCGGCCACAGCATGGCGGCGAACAGGAAGTAAGGGGTGACTGACTTGCCTTGGGCGATGCGAGCATCGGTATTACGCAGCGCCTGCCGAATAAGTTCGTCGGGTTCTCCGTTGTTCAGGGCGCGCACGGTTTCCGGGAACAGCATTTCCAGCAGGCCGTAATCTTTTAGAAGCTCGTAAGTGGCTTCGCCATATCCAGCTGAAAACAGCTTGAGAACTTCGTCAAACAAGCGGGCCGGTGGAATGTGGCCCAGTAGCGGGGCCAGTTCACGGATAGGGGCTTCGGTTTCCGGTTCGATATCAAAACCAAGCTTCGCGGCAAAACGGATAGCACGCAGCATGCGCACCGGATCTTCACGGTAGCGGGTTGCCGGGTCGCCAATCAGGCGGATCTGACGGTTTTCGAGATCCCGCATGCCGTTGGCAAAGTCGATAATGGTGAAGTCACGAATGCAGTAGTAGAGCGCATTGATGGTGAAGTCGCGGCGCAGTGCATCGTCTTCCAGATTACCGTAAACGTTGTCACGCAGGAGCAGACCGTGTTCGCTGGTTTTATGTTCGTGGTCAGAATGGTCTTCGTTAGAGGCTTCAGCGTTGCCGCGGAAAGTGGTCACCTCGATGATCTCGCGGCCAAAGACCACATGCACGATACGAAAGCGACGGCCAATTAGCCGGGAGTTACGAAACAGGTCGTGTACTTCTTCGGGCGTGGCGTTGGTGGCGATATCGAAGTCTTTGGGGCGGCCACCCAGCACGATGTCTCGCACGCCGCCGCCCACCAAATAGGCTTCATAGCCGGACTTGTTCAGCCGGTTCAGTACTTTTTTGGCGGGTTCGCTGATCATCGAGCGAGACACGTTGTGTTGGTCTCTCGGAATCTCTTGGCGCTGGTAATCGTTAACTTTCTTTTTCCCGGTGCCGGGCATGAAAGAACGCAGCTTTTCTACAAGTCTTTTAGGCATGGAAGTCCGTGTTTGCGCAGAGCAAAAACGTGAATTTTAACGGTTTGCGCAGGAATTGCACATGTTTGGCTGAGATTAGGCAGGAAATGCTGGATTTTGTTGGCCGGGGAGGGGGGGGAGAGGCGATATTGCGGCGGCCAGATAATCAAAAGGCGGATCCGTTTTCACGAACCCGCCCTGAAAGCTTCGACGATCTGCAATTATTTTTGTTTTTGAGTCGGGATTCTTTTTAATGTTTTGCCCCACTGCGAGCCCAAAATACGGGCATCAATTTTATGCAAGCGGAAAGCTTTGAATACATGGTGCAGTCAATAGCATGGAGCGGGTTATCAAGGCAGGTGTAGCGTCGTCTGAAAGACGATTCTTATCCACATCTACAACTCGCGCATGCTGAGGGACCACAAAAAAACCTAGCACCCAAAACACTCAGTTCGCTTACGCCCTATTTTTGTTTTTGTTACCGGACGTTTTCTTGCAGCTTTTTGTTTTTGTTGTTGCCGCTGCGTTGTCACTTTTTGTTTTTGTTGTTGTGCGCTCTTAATAGTGCAGAGGCCGTGCCAGAATTTGAAACTTGTTTGTTAACAGTGAGTTATGATTTTCGGGAAAGTAAGTGTTACCCCGTACTGAGGGAAAGTGTTACCTGGGTCACAAAGGGTGAAGGGGGAAGTGTTACCGAGGGGAACGCCCGGTAACAAATGAGTCTTGGTTCATTTTTTACCGGTGCGCTTTTAGCTACCGCTGGTTTTTTTACGAGGAATGCCCAGACGTTGTCTGCGCTCCCAGAGGGATTTTCGACTGATGCCCAGTTTTTGAGCCAGTTCGGTTTCGCTCATGCGGTCCTGGTTTTCGATGACGAAATGCTGAAAGTAGTCTTCCAGCGACAAATCGTTGGCTGAATCGGATTCCCGGGTAGGCGTGCTCTCGTTGTTGCCTTCTACCAGGGTTTCAGGGATGTATTCGTCGCCCGAGTCGCTGTCGAGGTCCAGAACGGACGGTGTGATGGTGTCGCCATCTGCCAGAATAGAGGCGCGTTCAATCGCGTTCTCTAATTCCCGCACGTTACCCGGCCAGCGGTAGCGCTGCAGAGCTTGCATGGCTTCCGGGCTCAGGTGCAGGTCCGGCCGGTCAAGTTTCTGCGCCTGTTGCTTCAGGAACCGTCCGGCCAGGCCCAGGATGTCTGAACGGCGCTCTCGTAGAGGCGGCAGGCGGATCTGCATGACGTTCAGACGGTAGTAAAGATCTTCCCGGAACTCGCCTGTGCGCGTCATGGCTTTGAGATTTCGGTGGGTGGCAGCAATCATGCGCACGTCCACTTTCCGGCTTTGGGTGGCACCCACCTTACGAATTTCGCTTTCCTGAAGCACTCGCAGTAGTCGGGCCTGCGCTTCGGCGGGTAGCTCACCAATTTCGTCCAGAAACAAACTGCCGCCGTCAGCCGCTTCGATCAGACCGGTGCGAGCCGACACCGCGCCGGTAAACGAACCTTTCTCATGACCGAACAACTCGGATTCAATCAGGCTCTCGGGGATGGCCGCACAGTTAACGGAAATCAGAGGTTTGGAGGCCCGGGGGCTCAATAGGTGCAGCGCTCGGGCGGCCAGCTCTTTACCGGTACCGGATTCACCGTTGATCAGCACGGTGGTTTGGGTAGGTGCGACTTTCCGAATAAGGGTAAACACCTTTTCCATGGGCTCGCACTGGCCAAACATGATGTTGGATGGATCGGGCGCTTCAGCCCCGGAATCGGCCGCGTCTTCGTTGCCAGTGGGTAATGCGTCTTTGCGTGCCAGAATGCCTTCGACGGCCACCAACATTTCATCGTGATCAAACGGTTTGGCAATGTAATCCACCGCGCCCATTTTCATGGAGTCTACGGCAGAGCGCAGGCTGGCGTAGCTGGTCATGATCAGAACGGGCGTATTGGGGGCCCTGTTGATCATCTCGGTGCCAGCGGCGCCGGGTAAGCGGAGGTCGGTAATGACGAGGTCGAAGGTATCGGGTTCCAGCTCTTCCGCGGCTTCTACCGAAATGGCATCGGCTACCTCGTAGCCGGCATGCTGGAGCAGTTTCCGAACTGCAGAGCGGATAATGTCTTCGTCTTCAACAATCAGTATGCGGGGCATAGTACGTTCACGACCTTTCGTTCGGGCGACTGTCAGCATCGGTGTCGGGTTCGTAAGCTGGCAGGCGAAGCCTCATACAAGTGCCTTTGCCGCTCATGGAGTGGGCGGGGCTCTCTACCTGGATGTTGCCATAGTGTTCTTCAACAATACTGTACACAAGAGAGAGGCCAAGGCCAGTACCTTTGTTCGACGCTTTGGTAGTAAAAAAAGGTTCAAAAACATGGTCTTGCTGATCTGCCGGTATCCCGGAGCCTTCGTCAATTACCTCGATGATAGCGGAGTAGCTATCGCGCTTGCCAGTCACCTGTATGCTGCCACCCTCGGGTGAAGCGTCGCGGGCATTGGCCAGCAGGTTGACGAACACCTGCACCAAACGCTGTTCATCGCCAAGTATTTGCAGTTCCGGTGGGCAATCGTTTGCGTAGTGAATGCCTTTGCTGTTATTGCCCAAAGACAGCAGATTGATGGACTCTTCAACACACCGGTGCAGGCTGACCGGTTCATAGCGTGTGGCGTGGGCGTGGTTACCCGTGCGAGAGAAGTTCATCAGTGATTGCAAAATGGTTGAGATGCGCCGGGTTTGCTGCTGGATCTGGTTAGCTGTATCGAGAATCTCCGGGTTATCGGTTTCCAGTTTGAGGTTCTGGGCCAGCGACGAAATACCGGTAACCGGATTGCCGATTTCATGGGCGACACCCGCAGCGAGCCGGCCCACGGAGGCCAGGCGCTCGCTGTGCATTAATTCGTCTTCAAGCAAACGGGTTTCGGTTTGGTCTTCTACCAGAATGATCGAACCGCCCTCCGGATGATCCGGACCATTCAATGCGGCTTTGTGCAGGTTTAACCAATGGGGTTTGCCGCGCAAGTCCAGCCGGTGTTTGTACCGGTGAGGCTCGCTGCCTTTATTAAAGTCGTCCAGTAGAACGTGCCAGTGTTCCGGTAGTGCCATGAGTTTGGCGCCGACCACTTCATCGGCGGAAATGCCCGTCAACGCCTCCATGGCGTGGTTCCACATCAGGATTTCGCCATCGTCACCGATGGAGCTGGCAGGAATCGGTAGGTTTTGCAGCGTTTGCCGGTAATGGCGGCGCAGGTTATCCAGTTCGCCCGCCAGCCCCGTGAGCTGATTTTGGTAATCGCCGAGTGCGCGCTCAACGTAGCGGATATCCTGCCCGGAGCCACCGTGTGCCATGGGCTTGAAGCCCAAGTGTCGTTTCACCATGTCTCTGGCAATAGACGGCCCCAGTAACCCGGATAAGTTGGCTTCAATCTGGTCCCTCAGGCGCCTTAATTGATATGGGCGAAACTCCGAGGGTGGCAGCTTCAGCTGGGAGAGTGCTCGCTCTACTTCTCGACGCGCCACCTTCATGCCCAAAGGTTCGGCAAGATAATGAACGAAGTCAGCCGATGAGGCGGCGAACAGTTCGCGCCGCTGGGGCCGCGATAAGGCGCCCATGGAACAAGCCTGAGCCGCACTGGCTTCTTCGGGCTTGGCAGGGCTAAGGATAGAAACGACGGCGAACATAGCCACGTTCGCGGCCAGACTGGTGAAAGTGACTATGTGCCAGTTGTCGTAACCGGCGGTGACAGGTAAACCAATCAGGGACAGTAGGTCAAAGGTGTAAGAGAACGGCAAGACGAGGGTTAGTGCCCAAACCGACAGCCCGGTCACCAGCCCGGCAATTAAGCCGCGCCGATTCCCTTCAGGCCAGTAAATAACGCCAAGTACCCCGGGCAGCAGTTGCAGTGTACCTGTCAACGAAATCGCGCCCAGAATGGAAAGATCGAGGCGTTGGCCTACGAGTTCGTGAAATAACAGTGCCGTAAACAGGATGGCGGCAATCAACAATCGCTTGACCCATTGCAGCCAGAGGTAGATGTCGCCCTGATCTTTCGGCGGGTTAAGGGGGAGGACAACGTGGTTGAGGACCATGCCGGCCAATGCCAGCGTGCTGACAATCATCAGCCCGCTGGCTGCAGACAGGCCCGCGATGTACATCAGTAGTGTGAGCAACGGGCTGTCCAACGCCTGCGCGATACCAATGCTGAAAAATGCCGGGGGCGCCTCCACCCCCAGTGCTTGGCCACCCCATACAATCAGGGGAACTGGCAGGCCCAACAGGAATAAATACAGAGGCAGGCCCCAACTGGCCTTTCCGAGCGCTTTCGGAGACGGGTTTTCGCTGAAGGTCATGTGGTACATGTGCGGCAAAACCAGAGCGGCGGCAAACGACATGAGCAGAAGAGCCCGCCAGGTGCCTTCGTTCACGTTCATGGCCATTGGCGATTCAAGGCGTGATGTATCGGCCAGCCACTGTTCCAGCCCGGCGCTGCCCTTGAAGACGCCAAACAGAATCACCCCGCCCAGTAACAGCAATGCCGCCAGTTTGACCAGCGAATCGAACGCGATGGCCAGAACCAGGCCTTGATGGTGACCCGTAGTCTGGTGCCGGCGAGCTCCGAACAGTACGGCGAACAGAACCACAATCAGGCAAAAGAGGGTGCTGATGAAGGTGGGTGACGTGTCGGGTGCCAGCAAGCTTGCGGACGCTGAAACCGCTTGAATCTGCATGCTGAGCAGCGCCATGATCGCCGCCGCCGAACAGAGCGTTACCAGAGTGCCCGCCCATTGGCTACGGTAGCGGTAAACGAACAGGTCGGCCAGCGAGGTAAGCTGATACGCCCGGCTGATCCGGAGAATCGGGTTTAGGAGCACGGGAGCCAGTAAGAAAGCACCGCTGATTCCCAGATAGTAGGCCAAATACCCGAAGCCCGACTCGGCTGCGAACCCGATAGCGCCGTAGATCGCCCAAATACCTGCATACACACCTAGGCTGAGCGTATAGGTCAGTGGGTGGCGCACCCATTGCCGGAGCAGTGTGCCGCGCTCGGTTGCCCAGGCAATGCCGAACAATAGACTTAGATACAGCAGGCTGGCCAGCAACAGCCCCGGGGCGCTAAAACTCATTAGGATCTCGTCGCCATTCCAGCCAGAAACCGATCACAATCAGGCCACCCCAAAATATAAACGGGCTGTACCAGGCGTTACCCGGGCCGGTCCACCAACTAAGGATGTTTGGTGAAAAAATATAGATAGCCAGCACCAGTAGAAAAACCAGGCGGTAGATATACATCGGGTTAGTGGTCCAAGTGCAATTGTGTACTTGGAGTTATACCATGGGCTTGCTGGGATGTCAGGGGAATGGCGGTACGTTGCCAGTGTGCCCGGCCCCACGCCAGCACGTCATGGACGGTAGCATTGAAGAGGTGTTCTGGCGGATGTTGGCCAAGGGCTGTGAGTGCGTGGACCAGATTCGTTGTTGGTTTCGAGTCATCAAGAGCCGGGGCGTGATTTTGTTTGCTCAGTTTCTGGCCCTGATTGTTGAGAATAACCGGAATGTGCAGCCATTTAGGCGCGTTAGCACCCAAGGCCTGAAAGATTTGTTGTTGCTGGGCGGTCATGTCCAGCAGATCAGAGCCCCGGACAACGTGGCTGATGCCTTGGTCAATGTCGTCTACGGCCACCGCGAGCTGGTAAGCGTAAAAACCTTCTTTTCTCTGCAGTACCGGGTCGTCCAGTTCTGCCCGAACGGTTTGGCGTTGCGGTCCCAGCAACAAATCCTGCCATTGGCAATCTTCATCGGTGAGAGCAAAACGAATCGCATGGGCAGTGTCTTTGGCGACAGCATTGCGCGTTCGGCACTGGCTTGGATGGCGCCCGTCATGAGTCTGTAACTGCTTGCGCGAGCAGCTGCACCGATAGGCTTTGCCATTGTTTAGTAGGGTAGCGATGGCTGTTTCGTAGGCTGAATGACGCTGGGATTGAAAGCGTATCGGCTCGTCTGAATGTAAGCCGTGACGATCAAGGGAATGGAGGATTTGGTCGGTGGCTTCTGGTGGTTCTCTGAGCGGGTCAAGGTCTTCTATGCGAACTAACCATTCGCCATTGGCCACTCGGGCTTCCAGCCATGTGGCGACGGCCGTGACCAGGGAGCCGAAATGCAGTGGGCCTGTGGGGGAAGGCGCAAAGCGCCCGCGATATCGGATGTGCTCCATAACGTCTCTGCAAGCTGGCGGTTAGACCGCCAGCTTGCCGGTAGTGTGCAGATCAGATGCCGGTCTGGCGTTCGCGGATTTCGGCCAACGTTTTGCAGTCGATGCAAAGGGTTGCAGTGGGGCGAGCTTCCAGTCGACGGATGCCGATCTCGACACCGCATTGATCACAGAAACCATAATCGTCTTTGTCGATGCGATCGATGGTCTTGTCGATCTTCTTGATCAGCTTGCGTTCACGGTCACGGGTACGCAGCTCCAGGCTGAACTCTTCTTCCTGGGTTGCGCGGTCGCTGGGATCCGCGTAGTTTGCAGCGTCTTCCTGCATGTGGTGCATGGTGCGGTCGACTTCTTCCATCAGTTCCTGCTTCCAATCCAACAGCAGGTCCTTGAAGTGCTGCAACATGTCTGCACTCATGTAGTCTTCACCCTTCTTGATTTCGTAAGGGGTGAAGCCGGTAAACGTTTCGCTTGGTGCTTGCGCAGTCTTCTTTGCCATTGAGCCCTGGCCTCTTGTTTGTACTTCTACTCGGGCGCTTTGTTATCCGTACCAGCACCGGTGCCGCACGGTTTTATCCAGACGCCCTGTAATGGGAATTTGCGGAAAATAGCAGATAAGTCTCAGGGGTGCCAGCTCTGTGACCTCGGCTTATAGTGGAGAGCATATGAAGTTTTCAGAACCATTGATAGAGGGGCGCTTGATTCGGCGCTATAAACGCTTCCTGGCCGATGTGCGCTTGCCGAATGGTGACGAGGTGGTTGCTCACTGCCCCAACACCGGTTCGATGCGTAATTGTCAGCCGGAAAACGCTCGGGTGTGGCTGAGTGAAAGCAACAATCCCAAGCGTAAGCTGAAGTACACCTGGGAGTTGGTGGAAACCAGTCCCGGGGCGCTTGCGTGTGTAAATACGGCGCGCCCGAACGCTCAGGCCAAACATGCGATCGAAGCGGGTGTGATCTCAGAGCTTGGCGGTTACCGCGAGTGTCGCAGCGAAGTTCGGTATGGTGACGAGAAAAGCCGTATTGATTTGCTGCTCGGCGGCCACGACAGTCAGCCCGATGCCTGGGTGGAGGTGAAAAACGTCACGCTTGCCGAGGGTGCGCAGGGCTATTTTCCGGATGCTGTGACCGAACGCGGGCAAAAACACCTGCGAGAGCTGATGGCTCAAGTTGCCAAAGGTGACAGGGCCGTGTTGTTTTTTGTGGTAAACCACACCGCCATTGAAGAGGTGCGGCCGGCGGATCATATCGACCCGCGATACGGCCAGCTGCTGCGCCAAGCGGTTGAAGCGGGGGTAGAAGTAATCGCCTATCGAGCTGTATTGAAGGGGGGTGATGGCAACCCGAGTGCCCGGCTCGATTTAATTGACCCGGTTCCGGTTAATTGTGAAGCCTGACTTCAATAACGCCGTCGCGTTCGCGCACCTCCAACTCGGTTAGGGCATCGCCCTGACAAGGCCCTGCAATACACTCACCGGTGCCAGGTTTGAACAGCGCGCCGTGGGTGGCGCATTGAATGAACAAATTGTCGGCATCCATAAAGCGGCCGGGCATCCAGTTCAGCTCAATGCCTAGATGCGGGCACAGGTTCAGGTAAGCCCGGCGCGTGCCGTGGTCCAGAAATACGAAACCGGTTAGCGGCATGCCTTCGGGCTCAACCGCTTTTTCTTTCAGGCGGAATTCAACGAACCTGCCCGGTACCAGATCCTGTACCGGGCAAGCGGTTTGCCATTGGGGCTGAGCGGTTTGCATCAGTTGCTTGAACAGGGGCTGAGGCCAAGGTGTTGGCGAATTCTATCCGCGACAGCTTCGGCCACATGCTCCTGATCGGTATGCAGGTGAATGGTGTAGGTCTTTTCATCGGGTGTCAGTGGCTCGAACCACGTTTGCTGGGCATCCAGCATGTCTTCGGTGGCTTCTGAGGCATCGCCTTTGCGTTTGCGTACCCAGTCCCGGCGCAGGTCTTCCGGCGCTTCGGTGTGCAGCAGTGCGAAGGGCACACCTTGGTTTTCGGCGACCTGAGCAAACAGCGAACGCTCGCTTTCCTTCAGGCTGGCGGCATCGACAATCACCGACAGCCCCGAAGACAACAGCTGGTCTGCCAGCGCGGCCAAGTGTTTGTAAGTTTTTTCGGTGGCTTCCGGGCTGTAAAGATCTGTGCCCAAACCGGATTTGCTGTCCTCCAGAGGTGCCAGTCCGTGCAGGCGTTTGCGCTCGACATCAGAGCGTAAACGAATCAGCCCCAATTCGGCGGACATGGCAGCACTCACGCAGGTTTTTCCCGAGGCTGACAATCCCGTCGTTGCCAGCAGGTAGTGGTTCGGGATGGCGCCGTAATCTTCGGCAAGCTGCGCGTAACTGCGGTAGCTCTGCATCAATCCTTCACGTTCGCTGTCGTTAAGGCTCGGGTTGCCCAGCGTGAACAGCGCGATCTTGGCCCGCACCATGGCACGATAAGCTTTGTACAAAGGCAGTAACGCCAGTGCTTCAAAGTCACCGCGGTACTCCAGGTACGTGTTCAGTACCAGATTGGCGAGCGCGGATTCCTGACGAGATTCCAGGTCCATCAGCAGGAACGCCAGATCGTTGATGACATCAATCCAGCGGAAGGGTTCATTGAATTCAATGCAGTCGAACACAGTGACCTGTTCGTTGAACACGGTAATGTTGGCGAGATGGAGGTCGCCGTGACACTCGCGCACCAGACCGTTATTTCGGCGCTCGGCAATCAAATCACGGTTACGTTCGAACGTGGTGCGGGTCCACTCTTCCAGCGCGTCCAGCTGTGTGAGCAAGGTTTTGTCTTCCAGCAGCGGCCGAATCTGGTCAAAGTTTTCCTGCATCGCAGCGTAAACGGCTTCCGGGGTGCCCAGCGGTTTTTCATCCGGAACCGGCGGTAGGCTGTCGTGGAACAGAGCCGTTTGGCGCGCAACACTGGTCAACAGCTCCGGCGCGAGATCGCCACGCTCCTGACGCTTGTCGAACAGTTCGCTCTGGTCAAACTGGCGCATACGAATGGCGTATTCGAACGGCTCGCCTTCCCCCCCAAGGATAGGCTGTTCAGGGCTGCCGGTAATGGGCATAACGTCAAGGTAGAGTTCAGACGCCAGGCGACGATTCAGGCGAAGCTCTTCCTCACAGAAATGCTTGCGGCGCTCCAGAGTCGAGAAATTGAGAAAGCCGAAATCCATAGGCTTTTTGATTTTGTAGGCGTACTCGCCGGTTAACAGAACCTGGGAAATGTGGGTTTCGATCACCCGAAAATCGCTAACCGGATGGTCGAATAACTCCGGGTTCTGCAGTGCTTTTATCAGTGTGTCGGGGGCGCGTTCGCTCACGTTATGCTCCTGGGTTCCCTGAACTCGTTGATTTTGTTTGTATGATAAACGGGAGATTACAGAAATAACACATAACAGGCCTGCCAGTCGCCTCCTTGGCTTCGTTATAATCGCGGGATGAGTAAAACAACGAAATCCCGTAAAAAACCGTCTAAACGTCAGCCAAAGAACCAGCGCTCGGGCCTGTGGCGTTTACTGTTCCGATTCGCATTGCTGGGGCTGGTGGTGCTGGCCGGCTGGATGGTGTACCTCGATGCGGTTGTCACATCCCGCTTTGAAGGCCGCCGTTTCGAAGTACCTTCCCGTGTGTATGCCCGCCCGCTGGAGCTGTATGACGGTGCCAGTGTCAGTGCGTCAGGGTTGGCCAGAGAACTCGATTTGGCAGGTTACCGAGCGGGCAATGGGGTCAAACCCGGCACCTACCGCCGCAACGGTGGCCGTTTTGTCATCAGTGCCCGAGGGTTTTTGTTCCCCGATGGTGAAGAGCCGCGCCGCCGTATTTCGCTGGTTGTAAGTGGTGACAAGGTTCGGTCGTTCTCCGTCGTCGCAGGCCCGAAATCGCCCATTGTTCGGCTTGAACCGGCGCAAATTGGCGGTATCTACCCCGCCCACCGCGAAGACCGTGTTCTGGTGCAGCTTGAAGACGTGCCGGAACTTCTGCCGAACACCTTAATGGCGGTAGAAGACCGCGAATTCTACAGTCACTTTGGTCTGGCTCCGTTGTCGATTGCCCGGGCCATGTTGGCGAATATCAAAGCGGGCAGAGTGGTGCAGGGCGGCAGCACTCTGACCCAACAGTTGGTGAAAAACTTCTTCCTGACCCGCGAACAAACCTTGGTGCGTAAAGGTAACGAAGCCTTAATGGCGATCCTGCTGGAGCTGCATTACGAGAAAGACGACATTCTTGAAACCTATCTGAATGAGGTTTATCTCGGCCAGGCCGGAGTCCGCAGCATTCACGGCTTTGGCCTGGCCAGTCAGTTTTACTTTGGCGAGCGTCTGACAGATCTGGCGCCGCACCAAATGGCTCTGTTGGTGGGGATGGTGAAAGGGCCCAGTTATTACAACCCGAGGCGCCACCCGAAACGAGCAACCGCACGCCGTAATCTGGTGTTGAATGAAATGACGGAAGCGGGCTTACTGAGCGAGCAAGAAGCGTCCGATGCGAAGGCCAAACCATTAGGGGTCAGCGGGAAACCGTCGTTTACGGACAACCGTTACCCGGCTTATATCGACCTGGTTCGCCGACACTTGGCCCGGGATTACCAAGAAGAAGATTTGCAAAGTGAAGGTTTGCGCATCTTCACAACGTTGGACCCTGCGGTTCAGCATGCATCTGAGACTTCGGTCAGTAAAACGTTACCTAAATTGCCTGGCTCGGATGCGCTGGAGGCGGCCTTGGTGGTTACGGCGAAAGACACCGGCGAAGTGTTGGCTTTGGTCGGCGGTAAAGATCCGAGCTTTGCCGGCTTTAACCGTGCAGTGGATGCCAAACGCCCGATGGGTTCCCTGATAAAACCGTTCGTGTATCTGGCCGCTCTTGAGCAGGCTGACCGGTATACGTTAATTACCCCGGTTAAAGACCAGGCGTTCACGCTGGAATTCGATGACGGCAAACTGTGGCAGCCGAAAAACTTCGACAAGCAGGAGCGGGGCGAAGTGCCTTTACACCGGGCGCTGTCCAAATCCTATAACCTGCCGGCGGTTCGAGTGGGCCTGGATGTGGGAATTCCTCAGGTGCAGGAAAAGCTCAGAGCATTCGGCATCACCAGCCCGATATCGGATTATCCATCAATGCTGTTGGGTTCCGTGAATTTGGCACCGGTGGATGTGGCCCAGTTGTATCAAGGTTTAGCGACGTCTGGCTTCAACACGCCCTTGCGTACCATTCGTGAGGTAACGGATGCCGACAATGAGCCGCTGTCACGGTATAACCTAAAAGTGGACCAAGTGGCCGACCCGGCTGCAGTGCATCTGGTGCAATACGCCATGCAGGAAACCATGCAAGAAGGCACCGGCCGATCGGCTTACTATACCCTGCCGGACCAGTTAACGCTGGCGGGCAAAACCGGCACCACCGACGACGGCCGGGACGCGTGGTTTGCCGGCTTTAGTGGTGATTTGCTGGCGGTGGCCTGGGTCGGCCGAGACGACAATGGCCCCACTTCGCTCACGGGAGCATCCGGTGCTTTGCCGATTTGGTCCACAATGATGGCTCAGATTCCGCAACATGGGTTTTCACCGGTCATGCCAGACGGCGTGCAGTATCAGTGGGTAGATACTGAAGCTAATGCTTTGACGGGGGAAGGGTGCCAGAATGCGCGCCTGATACCCTTTGTCGCCGGCAGTGAGCCCGACACCCACACTGGGTGCAACGGCGATTTAGGTGGGCAAATACGCAGTTGGTTTGAAGGATTGTTCCGATGAGAAAAGTAACGATAACGCACGCGGCCAGCTTCGCGTTGATGCTTGGTCTAGCCGGGTGTTCGGCACCGGGCGGAGGCTCGATTTATGTGCCGATGGGCGGTGGCGATCAGTCTAAAGCGCCTGAGCCGCCAAGAACGTCTGAGCCGGAAACGTCCGAACCTCAAGTCTGGCGCAAGAGCGAGCAGCCGCAAGCCAGCGAACCCGCTCCCGCACCAGAGCAGCCTACCCGTTCGCCCAGCTATCGCGAATCCGGCGATGAGTTGCCCGCTGCGGCGGTCGCGCTGATTCGTGATGCCGATCAACGGCTGCAACAGGGTGACTCGGCTGGAGCCATCTCGCGTCTGGAGCGGGCCCAGCGAGTGGCACCACGGTCAGCAGAGGTGTATTTCAAACTGGCAGAAGCTTACGTGGCTGGCAATAACCTGGGTGCGGCAGAGCAGTTCACGCTGAAGGGTTTGTCGCTGGCGGGTAACGATTCCCGTATGCAGCGGTCTGGCTGGTTGTTGCTGGCGGACATTCGCCGAGCGAGAGGTAATGTGGCGGGGGCGTCTCAGGCTGAAGATCGGGCAAGAGCTCTGTAATGCGTAGAGGCCATCCTTGGCCTCTGACAGTTCCCATACAGCTTACAGTGTGGCCATTACCTTACGGGCGGCCGCCAAAGTGAACTCAATGTCTTCGTCAGACAACGCCGCACACACGAAGCTGGCCTCAAAGGCGGATGGTGCGAGGTAGACACCCTCTGCCAACATGCCTTGGAAGAACTTCTTGAAGCGCTCGGCATCGCATTCCATCACTTGAGCAAAGCGGGTGACCGACGATTCGTTGGTAAAGAAGAAGCCAAACATGGCGCCGGCAGATTGCACGGCCAGCGGGATACCCGTTTCGTCGGCTGCCGCTTTGATGCCGTCACGCACCTTGTTGGTTTTCTCGATCAAGCGGTCGTGGAAGCCGGACTCCGAAATGGCGTTCAGAGTGGTCAGGCCTGCGGCCATGGCCAGCGGGTTACCGCTCAAGGTGCCAGCCTGGTAAACCGGACCCAGCGGTGAGATGTGTTCCATGATCTCGCGCTTGCCGCCAAACGCACCGACCGGCAAACCGCCACCGATGACCTTACCCAAAGCGGTCAGGTCTGGGGTCACGCCGAACAAGCCTTGAGCGCCGCCCAAGG
>Ga0208435_100077_pt1 | contig 34490 bp, 25 predicted proteins | sample 24_taG_FD_184097 | JGI IMG/M metagenome (GOLD analysis project Ga0208435, IMG submission 184097) | Marine viral communities from Cariaco Basin, Caribbean Sea - 24_WHOI_OMZ (SPAdes) (version 2) | ecosystem: Environmental > Aquatic > Marine > Oceanic | place: Caribbean Sea: Cariaco Basin...
AGTAGATGCTATGTATAATGCAGCACTAGCATAGCTTTCACTCAGTATGGCTTTCACTCATATGCCTTTAATAAGAAGATTACATTATGTCAAACAAGCGTCCTTTATATATTCCCGTTGCAGGCCCCGCTCTTTTAGAGACTCCTTTACTAAATAAAGGCAGTGCTTTTTCATCAGAAGAACGTGATAGCTTTAATTTAACTGGGCTATTACCTCATAACATTGAGACAATTGAAGAGCAATCACTACGCGCTTATCATCAACTGCGCTCATTCACTAATGATATGGATAAGCATATTTACTTGCGTAACATCCAAGATACCAATGAAACCTTATTTCACCATCTAATTGAACAGCATATTGAAGAGGTCATGCCGCTCATATATACCCCAACCGTGGGTCAAGCATGTGAAAAATTCTCGCAAATTTATCGCCGTAAACGCGGTTTGTTTATCTCATATCCTGAGCGCCATAAAATCGATGACATGCTGCAAAATGCCACCAAGCAAAACGTGAAGGTAATCGTTGTCACTGACGGCGAACGTATATTAGGTCTAGGGGATCAAGGTATTGGTGGTATGGGTATTCCCATTGGTAAATTGGCGTTGTACACCGCTTGTGGTGGTATTAGCCCAGCTTATTGCTTACCAATTTTGCTAGATGTCGGTACCAATAATCAACAGCTACTTGACGATCCTATGTACATGGGCTGGAGAAACCCACGCATTTCTGGTGATGAGTATAATGAGTTTGTCGACTTATTTATTCAAGCCGTTAAACGTCGTTGGCCGGAGGCATTATTACAATTTGAAGATTTTGCCCAAGAGAATGCGACACCATTATTGAATAAATATCGTGACCAATTATGCTGCTTCAATGATGACATTCAGGGCACTGCTGCGGTTTCAGTTGGTACTTTAATCGCTGCTTGCTTAAATAAGGGTCAGAAGCTTAGCCAACAAAAAATAGCATTTTTAGGCGCAGGGTCTGCTGGTTGCGGTATTGCTGAGCATATTATTCGCCAAATGCAGCGTGAAGGGTTAACGGAGGCGCAGGCTCGCAGCCAAGTGTTTATGGTTGACCGCTATGGCCTGCTTACTGATAACATGACGGAGCTACAAAAATTCCAAGAACCGTTAGTACAAAAAGAATCCGCTATTGAAAGCTGGGATAAAAGTAAGAAACTCGGTTTAGCGCAAGTGGTTAAACAAGCAAAAATAACCGTATTATTCGGCGTTAGTGGACAAAAAGGTCTGTTCACCCAAGAGGTGATCGAATCCTTGTGTGTTAATACTGAACATCCTATTGTATTACCACTGTCAAACCCAACGTCTCGTGTGGAAGCGACACCGCAAGAAGTGACTAATTGGAGCAAGGGTAAGGCAATTGTTGCAACAGGTAGCCCTTTCCCTCATACCACTTTTGAAGGTCAGTCTTTCGAGGTTTCTCAGTGTAATAACAGCTATATTTTCCCCGGTATTGGTCTGGGTGTTTTAGCAGCACGGGCGACGGGTATCAGCGATAATATGCTCATGGCGGCAAGCCAAGCCCTTGCAGATATATCAATGGAATACGAAAAAGCACCTGGTGCCATCCTACCGCCTATTAAGGTGATCAGAGAGATCAGTGAAAAAATAGCGTATGCAGTGGCATTGCAAGCGGCTCAAGATAAGCTAGCACTACCTATCACAGCGGAGAATTTACAACGTCGATTAAAAGCGAATTTTTGGTTACCTGAATATCGTAATTATCGCCGTACTTCTTTCTAATGTTAGAAATTAGATATAACAAATTCTAATATTAAGCACATTATCGAAGTAAAAAACTAAATGAAAAAAGGTTGCTAACGCTATATTGCATATAGTGTTGGCAACCTTTTTTATTGCTATCCAATCCATTAGTTTAGCAAGTTTACTTTTACCGGTTTTTCAGCACAGTTCAATGATTGTTTTTTATTAAATTCTAGACAATAAAAAACCCTTACAAGTCAATGACTGTGAGGGTTTGAATGTGGTGGGCCCAGTAGGACTTGAACCTACGACCAAAGGATTATGAGTCCTCTGTAGGCTATTAATATTTAGAAATATTAGAGAGTATTGGAATTCATTAAAACGTAATATCTTACTGTAAGCCCTGAGATTTATAGCTCTCAATGATAATCTCGCAATATTTAGAACTATCAAAATATATGTAACAATAATCCCAGAGTATACTCATAGTATACTTACAGGAAAATGGATACTCTTAAAATCATAATCTCTAACATCTAAAGTGCATACAGCGTATGCACCTCAGGATAACGGTAACGGTGCTCTTAGAAAGATTTGCAGGGTGCTGTTAGGCATATTGCGCCGTGTGCTGGTAGGCTGGCATGCTATCCAAATAAGCGTCCAAATCTCGCTTATAATAAATAACTTGTCTGCCAATCTTAGTGAACGTGATGCCGTTAGTATCCTCACATCGCATTTTTTGTAGCGTTGCAGTTGACACACCAAGATAGCTTGCGGTGTGTTCTGCTGAGAGAGGGGTGTTAGGCGGGCTGTCTATAACGTACTGAGCCATCTCCATTTTCTCATTTCTGCTTACTTGCCGCCATGTTTTTTTAGCCATAATCTAATCCTTAATGTGATTGATAAATAGGAGTGTTATGGTTGTGCCATAACCAATGGCAACCCTTACATAACCATCTCACTGATAGCGGCTTGTTATAGTCATCATGATGAGCTTCAATATAACCATCACTGCCACATTCAGAGCAGCAAGTGTCTTTAACAATCTTGCCTGATTCCACAGCTGCATACGTTGCAACTCTTACTGCATGACGGCCTGGGTATTTGCCAAGATAAACATGAAAGCGATCTCTAGCAGCTTGTTTGCCCTCATCACTGGCATAGTAAGCAAGTCTATGAGCAGCCCTATGAGACTCACTGACTCTCTGTCTCACGCATGATTTGCATTCCCCATGTCCGGCCTTATAGATTGTTGATTTGTAGAAACCATTGACTGATTTACTGCTATCGCATTTTTTACACGGTACTAATTTTTTCATATTAATACTCCCTGTTATTTTCTCTGATTATATGACGGTCTTTCTTAATTTCTATTTCAAGCATTTTTTCCTCTAAGGCTCTCAATTTTGACTTTGTAATCTCTGGCACACTGCTTTAAGAGCAGCTGATTAGATAAGCAGATATTACTCATTATGAGTTATTTCGTCAACTCATTTATGAATAATAAATGAAACAAGTAAATTAAAAACAAAAAAAACCCGCAATATGCGGGTTTTTGAGTATTATTTGAATTACCTATATATAGTCAGTCTACTATCGATAACGCCAATAAATTCGTAGTTATCAAAATCATCTATACTCATTGAACCATCAGATCTAGTCTCAGTAACAAGCATATTATTACCCCCGCCAACATTAGCTCCAGCCTGTCTAATAACAGTCTTACCAGTCTTCTTATGAATTAACAGTAAGTAATTTCTATTCCTCAAATCCCCTATATCAAACTCAGTCTCTATATATAGATAATCACCGTCCTGAAATACCCAGCTAAAATCACTGCCAATAACAAGGAAGACAAAAGATTTTTTTGATAGGCGAATGGGCTTTTCTATCCAACCTATAATAGAGTTGCTACTAGCGGCCTGATTAATGTCAGTAACGGTTATAGACGATAGTATAGGCATCTGATCAACACTAACTCCTGCCATATCGCCGCTATTAACTAAACTCCTACTACTAGATAAGCCATCAACACCTGTTATTAGATAATTAGCGTCCACCCCCCAAATCTTTGCTGCTTGCAAGGCTGCTTTCTGTGACAACCCTCTGGTACTCCAATTGGTAACCGATGATTGAGCCACACCCATTTTTTCCGCAATTTCTTTTTTTCGAACCAATCCAGAAACCTTGTGCAATCGCTCCATAGATTCATGCATCTCATAACTCCTTATATATTTATTATTGAAAGGGCCAACCCATCTAACTATAAGTATTATAACACTTATTACTCATAACGAGTATTTTATTTGTATTATTTTACTAAACGTTATTGAGTATTAATTGTCTGTTGTTTATACTAATAGTTCACAATTTGAGTAAAAAGAGAATTTTATGAAAAAACCTAGCGATATTGAGGTCATTCAGAAATTAGGTGGTGTCAAAAGTATCAGCGAAATTCTGGGAGTTCCCTATACCACCGTTAACAACTGGAAATCGCGTGGCTCAGCAGCAAGTGCCAAGTTAAAATATCCAGAATATTTCATGCCTAGAACGCTCAATGATATCAAGCCGTTTACTAAGCCTGTAAAGCCTAAAGCTGAAATTTAGGCATAAAAAAAACCCTTGAAACGGCAATCTCAGGGGTTAGTTAGAGCTATAAAAAAGGTATACCACAAAAGGATTATAGCATGTTCTTCTATAGTATGAACATACCAGATTACAGGAAAGACACGTCTCACTTAAAGCCGATCGAGCATTACATCTATCGCTCACTGATTGACCAGTATTACTCAGACGAAAGAGCGATACCCAACAAAATCCAGTGGGTTATGCGGCGGTTATCACTTGAGGGTGCTGAGCACGAACAGATGCTCGAAAACGTTTTAAATGACTTCTTTATGCTGATTGATGATGAGTATCGTCACAAACGCATCGACTCTGACATTGAAAAGTACCATAAGAATGCCGACAAAAACCGCAAAAATGGTGCAAAAGGCGGCAGACCTCGCAAAACTAACCCAGTGGGTTACGAGTCGGATACTAATGGGTTGCCAGTGGTAACCCAAACAGAACCGACTGGAAAGGCAACTAATAACTATCAAACTAATAACTATCAAACTAACTTAAAAGATAAAGAGATAGATGTTGTTGAAAAAAAGACAACTTCTAAATCTGCTGCTAAGAAAATTAAGTTCGATGCATTTAGTTATCCAACCCCCATTTTTGTTGATAGAGAACTTTGGACTGCATTTCATGAAATGAGGGATGGAAAGGAAAAAACTGCTACTGAGCATGTATGCAAGCTGTTAGTCAACAAGCTTACTGAATTCAATGAAGCTGGCTTTGACGCTAATACAGCGATTGAAAACTCAATAATAAACGGTTGGACAAACGTATTTCAGCCAAAGCAATTATCATCTAATCAAAAAGGATTAACCCATGCATCACAACATACCCACTGTTTGCCATCAGTTAACACACAGCAGCAGCTCAGTCCAGTGCAGCTCGAAATCCAGCGTCTCAAAGCTGAACGCGGTAACAGCAACGCAAGTGAAGGCATCAGAACAGTATCTTGATTGCTTAGTGCTTGTTGATGAGCTGTTCAAGAATTGGAAATTGCATTTTGGTAGCAAGTTGAAAGAGCGTCAAGAACTTGATTTACAGACTGCGAGGCTTTGGTCGATAGCACTAGCATTACTTGAAGTTACTGAGATTGAGTTTGAGATTGCGTTTACTCAGTCGCTCATTCAGAAATGGCCGCCGACAGCCCCAGCTGACTTCGTAGCACTAGCAAGGCTTGAAGCGTCCTCTCATTTCCCAGACAGCTACACGGCTTATATAAGTGCAGCGAACAATTCATATATACACCCCGTATGTCATGCGACAGCAGTAAGAGTGGGGTTATGGAGACTGAGAAGTGAAGACACTAGGTTTGTTTACCCATCATGGAAAGAGGCCTACCAGATAGTCTGTAACGAGTTCTTAGATGGTGCAATTCATATCCAGCCAGTGTCACATCAAATTGAGAATAAGAGCCAGCCTAGACCCGCCAGCGTTGCAATTAGCAGTGATTATACTAACAAGATTAGCCTACTACTGGCTGGAGAAAAAAATGATTATGCAAACTAAAAACCATGTCATTGCTGAAATGGCTGTTCTAGCCAACTTGCTAAGTTTTGAGGGTGCTTATGACAATGTGAGTCATATCCTAAATTCTGAGCATTTTTCGCTAACTGCTCATCAGATTGTCTATGAAACGATCACAGATTTGGCGAATGATGACAAGCCCTACGACCTAGTTATGGTTCAAGATTTGCTAGTAGCGCGTGGTCAGTTTTCAGATAAAGGCTGCTCACAATCTCATATAAACGAGATTATAAACATGCCACCACTGCTGGCAAAATCTATTTCAAGTTATGTAGATTTGGTTATCAGTAAGTCTAAGCGCCGTGAGGCAATGAGGCGCTTTAAAATCGGCATTCAAAGCTTAGAAGATGGTAATAATCAAGTAGATGATGTTATCAACGATACGGTTAGTTCGCTTAACGATTTAGAGAGCAAGGCGGTCGTTAAGGAGGTTTTCAATACCAGGGATATGATTGCCCAGCAAATAGAGCGCATGAAGGCTGCTAGAGATGGTGTCCAAGCGCATATATCTGTTGGATTCCCAGAACTAAGTGACCTAATGAAAGCTGGTAGTGGAGACCTGGTTATTGTAGCGGGCCGCCCGTCAATGGGTAAGAGTTTGTTGGTGGTTAATATTCAGACGCACATGGCTCAGTTTGCAGAGGGTGAATCGGTATTTTTCAGTATCGAAATGAACGAAAAGCAGCTCGGCAAAAGACTTATGGCGGCTGAGTCAAATATTCCCATCAATACATTGATAAAAGGTGATCTTAGTGAGGACCAATGGGCATCATATTTTAGTGCTTGCACCAGAATTGTTGATCAGAGGTTAACGATTGTTCGAAAAACAGAACTGCAACTCTCTCATATTAGAAGTCACCTCAATAGAATTTTACGTGAGAAAGGCAAAATATCATCAATTGGTATTGATTATCTAGGACTGATGCACGGTCTGAGTGGAAACGACTCTGTTAAGAGAATTGGTGACGTTACTCGCTCATTGAAGTCTTTGGGTGCTGAGTTTGGCTGTCCAATATTCCTATTGTGTCAGTTAAACCGATCGGTTGAAGACCGCCCTAATAAGCGGCCACTCCTTAGTGATTTACGTGATTCTGGTGCAATTGAGCAAGATGCTGATCAGGTTATTTTTGTTTACAGGGACGACTACTACAAACAGACCACAGTTAATACAGACCTTGATGGTATGGCTGAAATCATAATTGCGAAAAACCGAAACGGTGAGATTGGCACGGTGAGATTGGCATTTGAAGGCGCCTACGGACGATTTGTCAATTACATGCCGTATCACGATGAAACGAATGATGTACCTCTTTATGGAGAGGCTAGCTAGGTATACATAGGTAGTTCAAACAAGCAATCAGAGAGGGTTTTATGAGTGATATTTTAGTGGTCGAAGTTCTTGACAGTGTTTGCGATTTTACAACAAAAACACTTTTCTCTGTTGATGCTACAACTAAACAGCGAGTTGTTAAGTTTTTGCATAATCAAATGATGTGTATGGCCTACGAACACAGAATGAGCGACGCGGGTTATTCAGATGAGGTTTTGGGGCGCCTTGAAAATATACCTTGGAATGGTCTGGATTTTGCGTTCAGTGTTATAGATTTGCCAATGAGTGCCTGTGGTAAGGTCGAGAGGTTAATGTAATATATAGACTTCTTAAATAGTTTTGAGGTGAGTAGCTCGCGTAATCAGCTATTTAAACTTGTAGTATTGCAAAATTACATTGAAAATATTTTCGAGCAGGGACTAAATTAAGATTCTCAGTCTTGCTTTCGAACTTTTATATCTTCATTAATTCATTAGTGCCTAAACCGTCTCATTACTATCCTATATTGTAAGCAAGTTGGTTGAATTGCTGCTCATACAGGTCAGTAATGAGCTTTTTTATGCCTGTAAGGTGTTTAATGATGTTCAATGTGTTATCAAAGATGCCTAATAGGTGATTATAAGTGCCTGAAAAGGCCTGAAAGATAACATAGTTACCTATATTGATGCCGTATGGCTCTGATGCGCATAGCAACAGGTTCAGAGCACAGTGAATCTAACCTAAGTAGTGTTTAAAACAACCTAGTATGTTATCAAACGCGCCTCGAATAGCGTTGTTAGTTCCTATTTGGATATCAAACAGACCTTAAATGATGTTATCTATGTCTATATAGTGCTCATTCATGCCTTGATTACCTACACTTTATAGTACTATACGAAAGCAAAGCCCTATACCAGACAGCATATACAAGAAAATCCATCATTAATGAGATTATTCAGCAGTTTTTAATAGTAAATAAAGCTAATTTTAACGAGAATATTCTAACTATTTTTTCACTGATTCGTGTGTTGTAACGGGTATTGTTAGATAATAAATTAAGTGTTTCAGGCTTATTAATCAATCTTGTAAGTTGATTATATTTAGCTGCATTCTGATCCGGCTAAATCTTATGAGATTTAGCAATAGTAATGAAATCAATATGTTGTTGCAGAATTTGCAAAATTTTGTGTTGAAGCTATTCAGATAGGGATGGAGAGGGCTTTGCTAGTGCGGTTTACTTATCTTATAACTAAAAATGTAGTTACTTTTAAAAACATAGTGCATCAGTTACAATCAGTCGATTACTCAACAGAGTTTGTGAAAAGAGTTATAGCTCATAGAAGAAACACTTTGTGAAGTTTTTTAATAACTATCGAAAGAAGATAAAAAAATTTTAATATACCGAATCACTTATTTCACCTTCTATCAGAGCGGTTTAAATAAAATTGCAGAAATTATAAAATCAACTTTAGTTTATTGCGAATACATTATGCAGCATAATGCTAGCAAATTTTTCTATCTAGCCAGTTAGCTTGGTATAACAATAACCAAACTATTTTTTAAAATTTAATTAGAGCTTTAAGCAATGATTACAAAAGAAAACCAACAAAAATTCGGCTTTAAATTCGGACAAAATGGTGCGCATTCAGCCCGTACCATGATGTACTCAGAGCTGACACAACTATTCGATGGACAGCCTGCTAATGCCAGGCCTGAGAATTATCGTGATGATATTGAGCAGGCTAACGTTTTACACAAGCCTACCAGCAAATCAAGAACTCTGACTTGGCGACATCTGGTTGATCTGTATGGCATGAATACTGAAATACCACTTTTTCGAATTTTTCGACAATTATGGGAGAGTGATGCTAGTGCACGTCCTTTGCTGGCTTGCCAGATGTCACTAACGCGGGATCCGATATTAGAGATGTCTAAAGCTAAAATATTATCCCTGCAGTTAGGTGAACACTTACCACGAGAGGATATGGAACAGGCCATTAGTGATCAGTATCCTGACCGATTCAGTGCAGCATCGCTCAAATCTTTAGCACAAAATGTTAATGGTACATGGACAAACGCAGGCTATTTGCAAGGTCGTAACAAAAAGCATCGAGCTGAACCCGATGTTAGACCGGTTAATGTGGTATTTGCTCTATTACTCGGCTATCTACAGGGAGCAACCGGAAACCGGCTCTTTAATACTGAATGGACTAAAATGCTGGGCTGTCGCCAGGAACGTTTAGTTGAGCTGGCAAGGCAGGCGAGCTACAGTGGTTTAATTGATTTTAAGCATTCTAGTGAGGTGATGGAAGTGACGTTTCCTAACTATTTAAATGAAGTAGAGGAGTCCTGGCTATATGAGTAATCGACTGAACCGCTTAATTCAAAGCTATTCTAGCTATATTAGTATTCCCTGGATGAAGGGTCTTGCAGATGAGCAGCGTGTACTGTTTGCCGTCTACCACAAAGAGGATGAGCTGAAGCTGCGAGCGCGTACAGAAGAGTTTCGTTTGGCAACCGAAAATGCAGGACATACATGGTTAAAGTTGGATATTACGCGCATGTTTCCTGAATGGATGGCAGAACAAAAATACCGTGAAGACTATTTTGAAGACCCAGAGTTTCTAAAATCTAAATACAAGGTATTTGTTCGACAGTCTGTAGAGTTGTTAGCAGAACGTATCCAAGATGAAGCCGATGAGAACACTTTAGTTGCACTAGTAGGGTGTGGGACATTATTTGGTCTTGCTTCAGTATCTGATTTTGTAAAGCAGTTAGCTCTCCATGTACCTGGCCGTTTATTGGTACTTTTTCCGGGAGAGTATGTTGATAACACTTATCGCTTGCTAGATGCTCGTGATGGTTGGGGTTATCAGGCTACAGCAATTACAGCAGAAAACTAATATAAACACATACTAATAATTATACCTATCTCATTTAGATTAGCGCAATTTGCGTAATGGAGTTTGCAATGATGTTGAACCGTGAAATTTATCAGTTAGATCCTACGCTGAACCGATTAGAAAACAATGGTGTTGCGGAAGTAAAGGATGACCAGTCTGATCAAGCTCTTAAAACATTACGTTATGAGATTGAGACATTTGTCTGTGATGGTGAGTATGAAGCTGGACTAGATAAAATATTGTCTGCATATCTGAGAAATTTAAACAGCGATCATGAGCAGCCAGGAGTTTGGATATCTGGTTTTTTTGGTTCCGGTAAATCACATCTGGCAAAAATGCTTAGGGCTTTTTGGATTAACCAAAAATTCAGTGATGGTATGAGCGCGCTAGATATTGCTGATCTCCCATTAGAAATTACAGATCACTTCAAAGAGCTAAGTAGTGTGGCTAATCGATATGGAGGTCTTCACGCTGCATCCGGCACTCTTGGCTCAGGTGCAAATAATAATGTGCGCATGGCGCTACTAAATATCATATTCAAATCTGCCGGGCTCCCAGAACAATATCATCAGGCTCGTTTTGTGATGTGGCTCAAGAAGAAAGGCATTTTTGAAAGCATTAAAGCACGTGTTGAAGATGAAGGAGATTGCTGGGAAGACGAATTAGAAGATCTTTATGTCTCTCGTAGTATCGCAGGAGCATTGCTTGAAGAAGACAATACGCTGGGTGAAGACTTCAAAGAGGTGCGTCAGCTTCTTCGTGAACAGTATCCCATTGCCTCAGATATTACTAACCAACAGATGGTAGATGCAATTTATGATGCTCTGGCATCGGATGGTAGCTTTCCACTAACTCTGATTGTATTAGATGAGGTACAACAATATATTGGCACTGATGCTGAAAAAGCGCATCAAGTTCAAGAAATGGTTGAGACGTGCTGCAAACATTCTAAATTTAAAAGTAAATTGCTGTTTGTTGCCACTGGTCAAAGCGCATTGTCGGGAATGGCAAACTTACAACGTTTGCTTGGTCGCTTCCAGATCCCTGTACAGTTATCTGATACTGATGTGGAGTCCGTTATCCGCAAAGTCATCTTACAGAAGAAAGCCTCGGTTAAACCCCAGCTAGAGTCTATGCTGCAATCTCATCTAGGAGAAATATCTCGGCAATTACGAGGTACGAAAATTGAACATCACCGTGAAGATGAGAAAGTTCTGTTGGCTGATTATCCATTATTGCCGGTACGCCGGCGTTTTTGGGAAAAGGTCTTACGTATCGTAGATACAACAGGTACAGTTTCTCAGCTACGCAATCAGCTCAAAGTCATTCACGAAGCAGCTCAGGCTACAGCAGACAAGCCACTAGGTCATGTCGTGCCAGCTGATTTTATCTATGATCAAATCTCAGTAAACCTTTTACAGACAGGTGTAATCTCTAAGGAAATCACAGAAACCATTGGTCGGTTTTCTGCGGGTGATGCTGATGACAAGCTCAAGTCTCGTATACTCGCTTTGGTCTTGTTGATTGGGAAACTGCCTACTGATCCAGCAGCTGATTGTGGTGTAAGAGCCACCGCTGATATGCTTGCGGATTTACTGATAGAAGACTTTAATAACGGCAAGGATGCGATCCGTACGGCTGTGCCTCAGTTACTAAACGAGTTGACTGAAGAAGGCCTACTGATGGTTATGGAGACTAGCGTAGGATCTGAGTATCGACTACAAACTCAAGAAAGTGCTCAGTGGTATGACACTCTACGCCAGGAGGAAGCAGATCTGCGTGGCAACATGCAACGCGTTGAAAATATACGCGTGGACTTGCTGCATAAATCTATTCGCCAGGATATTAGCAAGATTCGTTTGACTCAAGGTAAGTCTAATGAGATGCGCCAGCTGATTGTTAGTTTCGATTTAGAGCTGCCAAGTGATGCCAGTGAAAAAATCTATGTGTGGATACAGGACGGTTGGAGCCTCGATGAAAAAAGCTTTATATCTGAAGCCCGTCGTCGTCAGCCTGGCGAGCCTACAATCTTTGTTTATATTCCTGCGCGTAACCGCTCTGAATTAACCAATGCAATCATTACAGAGAATGCCGCATTTGCGACACTAGAGAAGCGTGGTATTCCTAATACTGACGCTGGTACGGATGCTCGTAGTGCCATGGAAACCCGCCACCGTGACGCACAAAAGCAAGTCAAAGCTCTATTAAGTGAGATCTTTGCTGGCGTGCAAGTGTTACAAGCTGGTGGTAGTGAAGTTGAAGGTAGTAGTATTGCAGAGCGTGTTGAGACTGCTGCTAAAGCCTCATTGGTTCGTCTGTATCGTGAGTTTGATGTCGCGGATAATACGGGATGGGGCAAGGTCTATGATCGAGCTCGCAAAGATGGCGGGCAGAATGCATTAGAAGCTGTGGGTTACTCTGATGAGCCTGAACAGCATCCGGTTTGCGCACAGATCAAACGCTATATAGGTGTATCTAAAAAGGGTAGTGAGATTCGAGATTATTTTTCTGCCGCTCCTTATGGTTGGCCGCAAGATACTATCGACGGCGCTCTATATGCATTATTGGCTAGTGGTATTCTCATTGCTAAAGGTAATGGCAACCATCCCATCTCTGTAAAAGAGTTAGAACGTAAACAAATCAGCCAAACTAATTTTCAACCAGAAAGTATCACTATTCGCCCAGTAGATATGATTAAAATACGTGGTTTAATGAATGCTAGCGGCATTGCGTGCCAGCCTGGTGAGGAAGCGGCTAAACTAGATTTGCTAATAGATAAAGGTCGTACATTGGCAAAAGAAGCAGGTGGCGATGCTCCTTTTCCTGAGCGCCCAAGTTACCGTTTGTTTGATGAGATTGCGCAGCAATCTGGTAATGCCAAGCTTAAATATGTTCTAGATGAACAAGATGCCATCAAGCAGTCACTTCAACAATGGGCTGAGACTGCTGATAAAATTCAAAAGAGACGACCTGATTGGTTTGTGTTAAAAGATTTATTAGACCAGAGTCAGGGTCTGTCATTCCAAGCTGATATCCAAGCCGAAGTAAGTGCCATCGAAGCCAATCGCTCGTTACTCGACGAGCCAAATCCAATTACTAGCCTTAGTAAGCAGTTGGTTGATAAGTTACGTGAAGCCGTACAATATCGTGTGGATAGTTACCTCGAACAGCATACCAAGTATTTGGCTCAGTTGGAAGCTGATAGCTATTGGCAGCAACTAGATGATACTCAGAAAAATGAGATTCTTAATAAGTTCAAGCTAACGACGTTTAATGAGCCTGCTCTAAATAATGCTGATGCCATTATCGAGGCACTGAATGAGGTTAGTCTCGAGCAATGGAGAGACCGTACAGATGCTCTAGCCAGCAAGTTTGATAATGCACGTATGGAGGCGTTACGAAGATTGCAGCCTAAAGTACAGTATATTGCTCTGCAACGAGCGACTTTTGAGACAGAGGAAGACGTCAATACCTGGCTAGCAGAAGTTAAAACTCAAATTCTTGATAAACTTAGTGATGGACCGGTGACTTTCTAATGATGACAACTCGACAACCTCTTGATAAGCCTTTGCGTCGCACATTAGAGGCGACAGTGATTAAAGCTCGCGATATTGCTGAGCTAGCGGCAAATCAAGCAATTAATCGTCTGGGTGTAGGTGATGCTAAACCTGCTGACTATTTAAATGATGAGCAGCGTAGATTACGTACTCGTTTACGTGCACGTGGTCGTCAATTAGGCGATATTAAAAATGATAACGGTCGACAAGATACTCATAGGCTGGTCACCGAAGTAGCTTATGAGCACTGGCATCGTATGTTGTTCGCTCGGTTTCTTGAACAGAACAATCTACTCATGTATGACGAGTACACTTCATTAAGCTTGGATGAATGTAATGAGCTAGCTCAAGACGCTGATATGGCTCGAGATGATTTAGAACGACGTTGTGAAAGTGGTTGGGAGCTGGCAGGCGTATTGGCATCAAATATGTTGCCGCAGGTTTTCCGTATCGACTCGCCAGTGTTTGAGTTGGAGTTTGCTCCTGAACATCAACGTAGTTTAGAGCAACTCGTCACTGGGTTATCTTTAGAAACATTCCAAGCGCAAGATAGCCTCGGCTGGGTATATCAGTTCTGGCAAAGCAAGCGCAAAGATGAAGTTAATAAGTCTGAAGTGAAGATAGGCGCTGATGAGCTATCTCCTGTAACTCAGCTATTTACTGAACCTTACATGGTCAGCTTTCTATTAGACAATGCGTTGGGAGCGTGGTGGGCTGGCAAGCGACTGACTGAAAGTGATTGGCAAAATGCTAAAAGTGAACAAGAGCTACGTGACAAAGCGGCTATTGATGGAGTATCACTTGAATATCTGCGTTTTGTCCAAGATGAAACGTCCAAACAGTGGAAACCAGCCTCAGGCACCTTTGATGCCTGGCCCGATAATCTTAGTGAGTTTAAAGCAATAGATCCATGCTGTGGCTCAGGTCACTTCTTAGTGGCTATATTCCTCATGCTTGTTCCAATGCGTATGCAGCTCGAGAATATAAGCGAACAACAAGCCATTGATAAGGTGCTAAGTGAAAACTTACATGGGTTGGAGTTAGACCAACGCTGTGTGGAGCTGGCAGTCTTTGCCCTAGCATTAGAAGCCTGGCGATATAAGAATGGTGGTGGATATCGCCAGCTGCCAGAATTGAATTTAGCCTGTAGCGGATTGTCTATTACCGCTGCCAGAGACGAATGGAAAGCGCTAAGCCGTAATGCTGGCAAGCAGAATCTAAGCATTGCTCTGGACTGGATGTATCAAACCTTTCAGGATGCGCCAGTGTTAGGTAGTTTGATTAACCCGCGCCGTAGTGATGCTGCAAAGATTGCTAAATGGGATGAGTTGCAGAAATTGCTAGGCGAGGCGTTAGCAAAAGACCAGAATCAAGCTGATGACTCTGATAGCAATGCTCAAAAAAACCAAATAGAAGCTGGCATTGTGGCTCAAGGCTTAGTAAAAGCGGCTGAACTATTAGGTGGTCAATATACTTGGGTAGTGACGAATGTTCCATACTTGGGCCAGAAAAAATATTCAGACATTATGAAAGACTACATTCAAAAGAATTACGAGCAGTCTAAGTCAGATCTTGCGTTGGTTTTTACATCTAGGATTCGTAGTTTATTGAGTGAAAAAGGGGTGTCAAGCTTGGTCTTACCACAAGGCTGGTTATTTCAAAGTAATGATTTGAATTTTAGAAAAGAGGTTTTAAGTAATTATAATATAAAGCTTGTGTGCACTTTAGGTAATGATGCATTTACAACCCCGATTGGTGCTCAAGTAATGTTGTTGGTTATGCAAGTGGATATAAACAATCATGAAAACTTCATAAGTTTTAGTGATGCTTCAATGATAAAAGGATGTGAAAATAAATCACTAATAATTAAAGATGTGGCTTTAGTTCAAGCATCCCAATACAAAATTTCCAATAGTAAGAAAAAAGAAATAAGTTCTTTATCAACTAAAGGAGAAACAATTGGTGATTATGCGGACTCTCTCCAAGGGCTTTCTACTGGAGAAAAAAATCTTTTTGAAAGATTTTTTTGGGAGTTTGCTTCTCTTAGGGGAAGTGGGTGGGAGTACTTACATGAAACATCTACTTCTACCCAGTTAATAGGTGGACGGTGTTCCGTTATTCTATGGGAAAATGAAAAAGGACGTTTAGCTAGACTTGCAGATAGTTTAAAGCACTTAAATCACTCTGTTCAAAGCTGGAGAAGAGGTAAGCCGTATTGGGGTAAGAAAGGAATTGCTGTTAACCGAATGGGGAGTCTACATACAGCTTTATATTCGGGCGATAAGTTTTCAGTTGATATTGGAGTAGTGTCACCACATAGCGAAGATTACTTTATGGCACTGTACACTTTCTGTACTAGTGAAGAGTTTGTTCCAGCTGTAAGAAAATTGTATTCAAAACCAGAAGTACCAATGTCTTACCTAGTTAATGTCCCTTTCGATTTTGATAAATGGAGTGTCAAATCAGATAGCCTTTATCCTAATAGTTTGCCTGAGCCATATACAAACGACCCTACCCAGTGGACATTCCATGGTCACCCCTGTGGCTCAGTGGTTTGGAATGAAGAAACCAAGTGGACAGTAAATGGTGAACTACGAGTTGATGATAACGTACTGCAGGTTGCTGTCTCCCGGTTGCTAGGTTATCGATGGCCAGCTGAGCTTGATACTGAAATGGAATTATCTGCTGAACAAAGACAGTGGGTTGAGCGCAGCAAAGAGTTGAACCAGTTTACTGACGACGACGGTATCGTTTGCTTGCCAGCAGTGCGTGGTGAAAAGGCAGCAGATCAGCGCCTAGAAGCTTTACTCCAAGCAGCATATGGCGAAGCTTGGACCACACCCTTAAAAAACCGTTTATTGGAAACAGTAGGTGGCAAGTCTCTCAACCAATGGCTACGTGATAAGTTCTTTGAGCAGCACTGTAAGATGTTTCAGCATCGTCCCTTTATCTGGCACATCTGGGATGGTCTAAATGATGGCTTTAGTGCTTTAGTTAACTATCATATGTTGAACAAAGCTGGCCTTGAGCGTCTTATCTACACTTATCTAGGTGACTGGATACGTACTCAGCAAAGTGGGATGGCGGGCGGTGAGGACGGTGCACAAGAACGACTCGCAGCAGCTGAAGCACTTAAGCGCGAGCTTGAAGCTATCCTTGAAGGCGAAGCACCTTATGATATCTTTGTACGCTGGAAGTCACTAGAAGAGCAACCTATCGGCTGGAATCCTGATCTTAATGATGGTGTACGCCTAAATATTCGCCCATTCTTAAATGCTCGTGATGTTGGTAAAAAGGATGCTGGCGTGTTGCGCTGGAAGCCTAACGTAAAATGGACCAAAGACCGTGGTAAAGATGTCGAGTCTGCACCTTGGTATACCTTAGGTTTAGAGCATGAAGGTAAGGAAGGTGATCGAATTAACGACCATCATCTGACATTGGCTGACAAGCACGCGGCGAGGGAGAATTGGTAATGAGTGAAAACTACCAAGGTATGCGCTGGCTCAAGTGTGATTTTCAAGTGCAAACACCAGAGGATAATGCACACTGGATTGATGACGATCTTCGTTTAGGAGAGCCACGTAGACCAAAAAACAAAGGATTGCCGTGCAAAGAAGGTATTCAAAAAAAAGCAAAAACGTTCTTAAGGCGTTGTCATGACTTAGAGCTTGATGCAATTGGTATAACAGACCATAATTTCTCACGAAGATCGGATTCTGATGATTGGTTTATAACCCACCTTGTAGAACAAAATAAAAAAGTTGCAAAAGAGTTGAGCCGAGACCCTATTATTATCTTCCCGGGATTCGAAGTAGATATAGGTTACCATGTTTTATGTTTGTTCCCACCAGTTTCAAACTCAAAAGCACTTTCTAAGTGTAATGAAAACCTAACTAAACTTGGCCTTTCAGTAGAACAAAGGTTTGATGGTAACGCTGCATGCCCATTAAGGCGTAATAATAGTTATGTGAGCTTAAATGAGCTTATTGAACTTGTTCAAAATGAAATGTGTGGAATCGTAATAGCTGCTCATTCAGATAGTGATGATGGAATGCTCGTAGATGCCAAAAACAAGGAGGATTTCAAGAATCCTCAATTATATTGTGTTGAAGTGACTAAGAACCCACCAGCGCCAAAATATTTAGATATCTTAGAGGGGAGAAATACTAACTGGAAAAGAGAAGGGTTTTATCCCGCTTACATAATGTCATCAGATGCAAAATCTCTAAAGACAGAAAGCTGTGGGAAACCAAAGCCTAACAGTCTTGGCTATAGGCACACCTGGATTAAAATGTCCAAACCCTCTATTGAGTCATTACGGCAAGCATTTTTAGATCCTACTTCTCGCATTAAGTTACCTGAAGACGTCACAACCGACAGAAACCCATCAGTTTTAAGTAATTACCCTTATATCAAATCCATTAAAATCGAAGGGGCTGAGTTTTTAGATAACCAAGAAATTCACTTTTCACCAAGTAAAAACTCTCTAATTGGTGGGCGTGGTAGTGGCAAGTCAACAGTGCTTGAGTATTTACGTCTCTCCTTGGGTAAGGAAAATAAAGAGCAAGGTAGCAAAGCAGAGCGAGTTAAAAAAACTACTCAAAACCCAGACTTTAAAGCGACAGTCGAATACCGTCAAAAGCACGGTGTGGATTATACACTTGAGCTTACGTCTGCGGGAACGTCAGTTATAAGTCACGATGCACAAGACCAGGCTATATTATTAAAAGGTTTGCCTGCTCAGTTTTTTAGTCAGCAGCAATTGAATAAAATTACTGAGGCAGATGAGAATGGGCAGTTAAAAAGTACAGAGTTGCTGCTAGAGTTAGTAGACGGCTTCGTTGCTGATGAGCTGAAAGAGTTAGATGAAAAAGAAGAGGATTTGTTAGGTCAGATCAGGCACAAGCAAAGTCTAAAAACACTACATGATGATAACTCAGAAAAACTCACCAAGCTGAAGCAGGAAATTGATGGCTTAACGCAACAGTGGCAAGCAAGACAGGACGTCCAGGCTGATGCTGAGACTCATAGTTCGCTTAAAAAAGAGCAGACCTATATCGATTCTGTGGTTAGTTTAGTTAATAACGATATTGATCATCTGAAAGTTAAAGCTTTAGAGTTTGATGTGAGTTTTAGTGGTTTTGTTCATGATGATACCCCTAATACTGCATGGCTTAAGAACGTTGATCAGAAAGTTAAAAATGCTAACCAAGTATTAAAAGACAATATTTTAAGGCTAGTTGAACAACATAGATCAGAGCTTGATAGTTTTTTTGTGGAAAGTGAGCAGTGGGTGTCAATTCAAGATCAGCTTGATAAAGCAGACGGTACATTTCAAAAAGCTTGCGCATCAAAAGGTATCCAGCCAGAAGATATAAAAGAGCTAACATCGTTATCAGCTCAGAAGTCGCAAAAAAATAAAGAGGTTATTCGGCTCGAAACAAAAAATAAGGAATATGATAATGAACTTCAGGAGCTTGATGTATTAAAGCAAGACTTAGAGGCTATTTGGGCTCAGCAGTTTGACCTCAGAAAGCAGGCTGCAGACAAAGCTAACAAGCTAGCTGTTTATGAGGGAAGTAATAAGTCTTTTGTGACAGTAGAGTTGATATACCAAGGGGACAAGCAGTATTTCTTGCAGGCTTGGGAAGAGTTTGGACCAAAAGACAAGCGAGCAAAGTTGGCTAGGGATTGGTGTGACTTAATCAAAGAGTGTTTAGAAAGAGCAACCTCGAACCTAAGTAGTAGTATTTGGACTGCTCTTTACCAAGAGCTTGAATCAAATGAAGAGCTAACAGAGGTGAAAAGCTATATTGATTCAAATTCTAGTAAGTGGAATAAATTAATAACTCGTAGAGTTCCTGATTCAATTGATATCACGCTTTACCGTTCAGACGGGTCTGCGGCAGGTAAAATATCGGCCAACACCTTATCAGATGGGCAAAGAAATACCGCCGTCCTAGCTTTACTTTTGGCGCAAGATGGAGGGCCATTAATCATTGACCAGCCTGAAGATGAGCTGGATTCAAACTTTGTTTTTAACGAGCTTATCCCAATGATTCGTCGCATGAAAATGAAGCGGCAGCTCATATTTGCTACACATAATGCCAACTTACCAGTTAATGGTGATGCAGACTTACTTTATGCCTTCGAAGCAAAAGATGGTAAAGGAGTTTGCCAAGCGCAAGGTGGTTTAGATCGCCAAGATGTGACTGAGGCTGTTCTAGATATTATGGAAGGCAGTGAAAAAGCGTTTACTAGTAGGCGTGAAAAGTATGGATTCTAAAGCAAAAGAGATAAACATAAGAGTGTGAGTTTATTCATCGCCTATTTGTCGAATATACAAGTTGAAGTTTAAAGCTGTAACACTTGTATTCGGTAGTTTTGCATTTTTTATTAGCAATATTCCTATCTGTCCGCAAGGAACATTATGAAACGTATTGATTTACTGGCCAAAGAATTACGTGCCAGCGCTAACTACAACTCGAATGTTCGAGTAGCTCCCAGTGTGATTCTTTGGATCGATAAGCAGCGGCAGGGGGCTGAATAAATGAAGTGTAATTGGCCTGACTATGATCCAACAGTGGCGTTTTTTCCTGTCGAATTGAAACCTGTATTTATACAATCATCTCAGCAGAGTGGAGACTTATTTGGTTATCATGCATTGCCGCGTCATTTTGCAGTAGTAGAGAGCGAAAGCGACCATGTTTTTGCGGTAGTGACTGAGAATTATAAATTAGTGACTAACCAGCAAGCATATGAGCTCGCAGCAGAGGCACTTAAGTCAGTATTTGATTTCACGGCATTGAAGGATATGGCATGCTTAAAAATAATAATGCCTAAAACATGCTCTTTTTGCCATATAGACCTGATACATAAAGAGAGTGGTTTTGAGCCATGGAAAGATGATCAATGGATACCTTTTATCCGTATTACCAATAGTTATAATCGAACTCATAGACTACGTTTTGAGATAGGTTTCTGTCGTCTGACCAATTTCAATGAAGTGATTTTTGAGAGTAAGAGTGTAGAAATTAGTTTTGCACATACTAAGCAATTACAGGACATTATGCTTCGCTGGCATGAGAATCTTGGAGAAATTAAAGAGCTTGAAATTGAGTTCATTAATCAGTTAAGAAATCTTGAACGTTTTCACGTTCCTAGGCGTTGGATGTTACCACTGGCATGCAAGGTATTTGGTATTAAGCTAAATCCTAAGAGTTCTGTCAGCGCAAACAAAATTAATGAGCTAACTCTGTTTCGTAACGCTATAGATCGGCTTACTAATGACTATTTTTCCGCTCTTGGTGAGCAGGGCTATGCTGCTTTGAATGTGCTGATGGATTATGCTAGTCAGCCAGTTGGAGTAATGTCTCCTGAAAATAGGATAGATGGGTATCAGCGTAAAGCTGGTGATTGGATCAATGATTTTTCACAGCAAATAGAGAGCAGAGAGTTTTCTTTTGAAAAATACCTTAACGACTATATAACAACCTCTAAGATGATTACTGAATTATGATTAAGTCCGTTTATAACTACCCAGTTTCTACCCTGCTCGATATTGAAAGCGGCGTTGTTTATGCCATTCCACGTTACCAGCGTGAATACACTTGGAGTCGTGTACAGTGGGATGCACTGCTCGATGACTTATTAGATAACGAACTCCATTATTTTTTGGGCTCCATTATCTGTATCAATCAATCTCAGGATGCCCTTGCAGTGCAAGAGCTTGAGCTAGTCGATGGTCAACAACGTATGACGACGGTGTCGATTTTATTAGCTGCAATTTATGATATTTTTAGTAAGCAGCCGAATCTAGTTATGGATCAGCAGATGGAGCTCTATAATCTAAGGCATAAACTGATCTTAAAGAAAATGCCGAATCAACCACGTCTGATTCCTCAAGTACAAAATAATAATCAGCAAGACTATTTTTCGGTGCTGGGTCAAATTGGTGTTCTTCAAGATATAGAAACGGTGGCAAATGCCGGTAACCGCCGAGTGTTTAAAGCGTTCCGACACTTCCTTTCTCGCATTAACCTATATCTTGAGCACAGTGATGACCCGATTACTAAGCTTCAAGGGTTGCTTGAAAAAGTAAATACAGCAACTTTGGTGAAGATTGAGGTAGCAAGCACTTCTGATGCTTACACACTATTTGAATCGTTAAATAACCGCGGTGTGCCACTTACCGCCATTGATCTTATCAAGAATAAACTACTGGCTGTATTAGAAGCTCAAGATAAAGGTAGTATCGATAAGCAATATAATCGCTGGAAAAGAGTTATTGATGCCTTAGGTGATGATTATGCAGTACAAGAGCGGTTTTTCCGTCAATACTACAATGCTTTTAAACCCAGTTTAAAGCAGATAGTCTCTGTACCAGTGGCCACCAAGTCAAATCTGATCAAAATATATGAAAAGCTAATAGCCCGAGATGCTGAAGGTTTTCTGCAGACAATGATTCGTATGTCTGAGCACTATGCGCAGATTGTGAGTTATCGCGCTGTGCCCGATCAGTCTAAACTGTCTTCTCTATTACTCTCATTAGATCGTATTCAAGGTACACCAGCTTATCTACTACTGATGGTACTATTTGAGTGTAAGACTGATCTGAAACTGCAAGAAGTTCACTTAGAGCAAACAGTAGAATTCCTAATTTCCTACTTCGTTCGTCGCAACGCAACTGACTTACCACCAACCCGAGACCTCACACGTATTTTTATGGATGTGGTTGAAAGTATTATGATGTTAGAAGGTGATGAGGTGGTTAGGCATATTCAAACTAGACTCAAAACCGAAAGCGCTAGTGATGAGCAGTTTGAGAAGAGTCTCAAAGGGCCTATTTACGAAGATAATAAAGCAGTCTGTCGTTTTGTTTTGTGTGCTCTAGAAGAGAGCCGTATGACTCGTGAGACTCAAGTTAATCTATGGGCGCTTAAAGGCAAACAGTATGTCTGGACTATTGAACATATTTTCCCCCAAGGCGATAACATACCGACCAGTTGGGTGAAGATGATTGCCAATGGCGATGCAGAGCTTGCTGAAGAGTATCGTCAGTCTTATGTGCACTGCTTGGGGAATTTGACTATCTCAGGTTATAACAGCACGCTGGGTAATAAAAGTTTTGAAGATAAGAAAAACCGAATGGACAGCCAAGGACGTAAGGTCGGCTATAACAACGGACTGTATTTAAACGAGTCGCTGATTACACAAGACAGCTGGTCTGTGCAACAGATTGAAGTTCGGACTAACAGGTTGGTCGCTGAGGTGATGGAGAAGTATCCACTGACGATATTGACTACAGCTGCTCAGTAGGCTCATAGCAATACTTGTTTGTCCATTTATAGGAATATTATGAAACTTATTGATTTACTGGCCAAAGAAGTACGTGCCAGCGCTAACTACAACTCGAATGTTCAAGTAGCTCCCAGTGTGATTCTTTGGATCGATAAGCAGCGCCATTGGGAGTCAGCATTACCGTTACTGCAAGCCGCTATGCCTGAGCTGATTGTTCTGGGTGATTATGCACCTAAACAAAAAACAGGTCCTGCTATTTGGATTAAATGTGTTGTTGATGGTGCTCTTTCAGAGATCGAACTTCCTACTGATCGTACTCCTATCGTTTACTTGCCAGGCATTGAGCGCCGAGACTTGCGAGCCATTGCTACGTGTCCTGAAGCGCTGATGCCTCTAGCTGAACTGCAATACCGTGGTAGCTGGTGGATTTATAATAACTCTGGTCGTGATTGGACCGTAAATGCTTTTCTGACCTCCGATAACGGTGGTGTTGGTCTTGATGTCGCTAAGGATGATAAAAGCCAGCAGGCGATGTTACGTGTACTAAATGAGATTCTTGAAAGCAAGCGTGAAGATCTGGCGAATCGTCGTCTTGAGGCTTCAGACTTTAATAAGCTAGTGTCCAGTGATCCAGTTCGTGATTTACTCAGTTGGATGAACGATGAAAAAAATTGCCGTGAGCGCTGGGATGAAGCGCGCTGGCAAGCATTAGTCGGTATTTGTGAAACTGAATATCATTTTAATCCTGAGCAAGATGGTGAACTGACAGCCGCTGAGCTGTTGTGCCAACGTCAGGGAGTTTGGGAGGGAGTGTGGCAACGTTATGTTGAATCCTGCCGTCACTATCCTTCTTTGCCAGAACTATTGCTAAAGGTGCAAGGTGATCTTATTGCTGATGGTGCAAGTTATCCAGTTATAAACCAAGCTGAAGAGGCTGCCCTGGAGAAATCATTATCTCAGCTACAAACACTTAACTCAGTTGATATACGTCAAGAGTTAGCTGCACTAGAACAGCATCATGCCGAACGACGAGAATGGATTTGGTTTAAATTAAATATGGCGCCGCTGGCTGGGGTGCTGAAGTATTTGAGTGGTGTTGCAAGCCTCACTCAGCAGGGGTTTTCTGGCACTGATCCTGAAGAGATGGCTACGTTATACCGTGATAAATACTGGCAGGCGGATGACCTAACTCTTAAAGCTTTAGCTTATCCTTTAGTGCCTAGCCAGCAAGCTTTAGTACAAAAATTGCTTGCGCTTATCTATACGCCTTGGCTAGATGAGGTTACGCATAACTTCCAAAGTTTAGTAAAAGAGAAAGGCTATCCCGGTACAACTCAATTCAATAAAGCGACAGCTGATTATGCTGCTGCGGGAGAAGTAGTGTTTTTTGTTGATGGCCTACGTTATGACTTGGCACAGCGTCTTATTGAACAGTTAGAGCCATTGGGAGAGGTCGGGTTTGCCACTAATTGGGCGGCACTACCTTCTGTTACTGCAACAGCTAAAGCTGCTGTTACGCCAGTACATGAGCGTCTAACCGGTAGAGAAACTGACCGTGATTTTGAGCCAAGCTTGTTGGATGACAATAAAGACTTCTCTGCTTATTACTTAAGAAAGTTTCTGAAAGAGAAAGGCTGGCTCTATCTTGAAGAGGGTGATTCAGGAGATCCGGCATCTAATGCCTGGGTACAAAGCGGTGACATAGATAAGGAAGGCCATGTACGAGGTCTTAAGCTTGCAGGAAGAGTTGATAGTTTATTAGATGAAATAGTTGAGCGTATTGAAGAATTGCTGGCGGCAGGATGGCGCAAAATTAGAATAGTAACTGATCATGGGTGGATGTTGACTCCTGAAACTATGCCAAAGGTAGAGCTACCTAAACATCTAACAGAAACTCGCTGGGGACGATGCGCGGTAATTAAAGATTCAGTTGCCAGTGGCTATTTGCAAGTAGGTTGGTATTGGAACAGCCAAGTGAGTATTGCTATGGCACCAGGAGTTTCTTGCTTCAAGGCTGGCTTGTATTATGATCATGGTGGCTTGAGTTTACAGGAGTGCCTGACACCAGTGATTGAGATTCTTAATAAAAAAAGCTCAGCCTCGGCCGCTAAATCAACGATTACAGCGACCCTATCAGAGTTGCGCTGGCTTGGATTACAGTGCAGAGTGCAAGCTGATAGCGACTCTGATGGGATTTTTGCAGTACTACGCATACATGCGGCTAACCCAGACTCTGAGATTAGTAAGCGTAAACCACTTAAAGAAGGCAAATGCACGCTCATGGTAGATGATGAGTATGAAGATACCTCCGCCGTTCTTGTGCTGTTAGACGAGCATGGCAATGTGCTAGCAAAAAAACCAACATTAGTAGGAGATATATAAGTGGAATTAGATATACTGGATCAAAAGGCTGCGGATTTTTTTGAAGGATACATCGTTCGTAAGGATCTTGTCCGTACATTCGCTCGTCAATTTCCCGTACCCACTTATGTAGTTGAGTTTATGCTCGGTCGTTATTGTGCATCAACTGACCCGGATGAAATAGAAGAGGGTCTTGAGATTGTCCAGCGCCAGCTGTCTTCACGAACAGTACGTGCAGGAGAAGAGGAGTTATTCAAGGCACGTGCCTATAAGGACGGATCAGCCAAGCTTATTGATATCGTTAGTGTTAAGTTTGTCGAAAAAGAGAATGGTTACCTTGCCAGCTTACCTAGTTTAAACCTTAATAAAGTACGTATTCCGGACAAGATTGTTGATGACAATGAGCGTCTTTTGACAGGCGGGTTTTATGCTGAGGTAACGCTAGAATACGATAGTATTATCGCAGAAGAAAAAGGTAATGCTTTTGGTATAGCTGAACTACGACCCATTCAAATGTCCAAGCGCAATGTGCTAGATGTGATGACTGAAGCTCGCAAAAACTACACGAGTGATGAATGGCGTGATTTCTTAATTCGCTCCATCGGCTTAGAACCAAGTGCCTTATCACAACGGGCTAAAGATGCCATCCTATTGCGTATGGTGCCGTTCGTTGAGCGTAACTACAATATGGTCGAGTTGGGACCGCGCGGCACAGGTAAGAGCCATCTGTTTCAGCAGATTTCACCTTATGCTCATCTGATTTCCGGTGGTAAAGCAACAATTGCTAAGATGTTTGTGAACAATGCTAGTGGGCAGCGTGGCTTAGTGTGTCAGTACGATGTAGTTTGTTTTGATGAAGTCAGCGGAATATCCTTCGATACTAAAGAAGGCGTCAATATCATGAAAGGCTACATGGAGTCAGGTGAGTTTAGCCGAGGTAAAGAAAGTATCCGTGCAGATGGCTCATTGGTATTCGTAGGAAACTTCGACGTGGACGTAGAGCACCAACAACGTGTTGGTCACTTATTTGGTCCTTTACCTGCAGAAATGCGTGATGATACCGCATGGATGGATCGTATCCATTGCTATCTCCCAGGCTGGGATGTCCCAAAAATGAGTAAAGAGTTAACCACCGATCATTTTGGTTTGGTTAGTGACTTCTTTTCTGAATGCATGACTCGCCTGCGCTTTCAAAGTCGTGTATCTGCTATGCAGAACCGTGTGTATTTAGGTGGTGCACTCAGTGGCCGTGATAGCAATGCGGTTAATAAAACAGTATCAGGATTACTGAAGTTAATGTATCCAGATGCAGAACTGAGCGTATCTGATGAAGACTTGGAATGGGCCACTCGTTTAGGTCTTGAAGTGCGCCGCCGGGTGAAGGAGCAACAGAAGCGCGTTGGTGCTGCTGAGTTTCGTAATACCCATTTCAGTTACACCATCGGTGATGATGGGATTGAAAAGTTTGTTGCCACAGCAGAGTTGCGAGCGAATAACGAGATAGGTGATGATCCCTTAGAACCAGGACAGGTTTGGACTATTAGTGAAGGTGGGTCTGAGATTGATGATAATGCTGGTTTGTATCGTATCGAGGTAAACGAGGGGCCAGGTTCTGGAGTGAAGATTCTTAATAATCCAGCACCTGCTGCTTTCAAGGAGTCTTTGCGTTACGCTGAACAGAATCTCTACGCGCGCTCCATGCAGCTCATAGGTGATCGTGACCCTAGAGCTCATGAGTTCACAGTACAACTGAGAGCTTTTGATGCAGCTAAAAAAGGCTCTAGGATTGGTGTGGCAGCGTTAGTTGCTATGTGTAGTAGTATACTGAAGAAGTCAGTAAAAGGCGGTCTTATATTGATAGGAGAGATAAATCTGGGTGGCTCTATTGAACCTGTAACCAATGCGGTCAATATTGCTGAGCTAGCAGTAGAGAAGGGTGCTAGTGTGCTACTTATGCCGGTTACAGCTAGGCGTCAGCTGTATGACTTGTCAGATGATATGGCGACGAAAATCGATATACAGTTCTATCAAGATGCACGGGATGCACTGCTGAAAGCTATAGTAGAGTAAGGTGCTACTGGTTTTTATAATCAACCACAGTTTTGATTATACCGTCTATGAAAAACTACTCTATTGATATTTGATTAAAATGCTTCTTAGGAAAAGTACCGCCATGCAAATAATGAAAAAGACGCTTGTTTATGGACTGGTAGTTTTGAGCCTGTCGTTTGGAATGAATGTATCAGCTGTAGCAGCTGATATTGAGATCACAAAAATATTGGCTGATAAAGGTGATGCTGCATCGCTAACTGATCTTGGTCTGAGATATGAAATTGGGGATGGTGTAACTCAAGACTATAGCAAAGCAATTGAGTTATATCAAAAGGCGGCTAATCAAGGATATGCTCCCGCTCAATTTAGTATCGGCAATATGTATTACATTGGGAAAGGTGTGCGTAAAGATTATGGCAGGGCAGTTGAATGGTTTCAGAAAGGAGCTAATCAAGGTTATGCAGAAGCACAAAATAATCTTGCAGTAGCTTATGCAGAAGGAAAGGGTGTACGTCAAGATAGTGGCAAAGCGGTTGAGTTATATAAAAAAGCAGTGCAGCAAGGAAACGCTGGCGCTAAAAATAATCTTGGGATAGCGTATAAAGATGGTAAAGGTGTACCTAAAAATCATTATGTGGCTTTTAGGTTATTCCAAGAGTCTGCTGATCAAGGATATGCTGGAGGTCAAGCCAATCTCGGTTTGGCTTACCAAAATGGAAGGGGTGTAATCCAAGATTATAATCAGGCAAATGAATGGTATCGAAAAGCTGCCCAACAAGGTGAGCCGGTAGCTCAACATAATCTTGCATATAACTACAGAAATGGTATAGGTGTGCGTCAAGATTATGAAAAAGCATTCTATTGGTATCAAGAAGCCTCTATGCAAGGGTATGCTCCTGCACAAACTAATCTTGGAATGAGATACTCTACAGGCGAAGGTGTAACTCAAGATTTTGAGAAAGCACTTTACTGGATGAAAAAAGCTGCCGACCAAGGTAGAGCGGCAGCTCAGATTAATATGGGAAGAATTTATTATAAGGGAGAGGGTGTGCCTATAGATTATGATAAATCATTCTATTGGTATAAAAAGGCTGCTGATCAAGGAGAAGCTATTGCTCAAAAAAACCTTGGACTACTTTATTATTATGGAGAAGGCGCTACCCAAAATGAAGCTCAGGCAAAATACTGGTTCCGAAAAGCTTGTAATAATGGTAATCAAGAAGGTTGTGAGAACTTGAGGGCATTAAGCTAAGCTAACGATCGTCAAAAAGAGACTACGTCCCGATAGTTAATTAGAATATCTGGATGTAGTTTTCATCTATATGACTAGTGATCTATTCTAAAGAAACCATAGAGTTAAACTAGGCAAACTAAATTTCATTAAAAAAATTAGTATCCCTGTTTTATGTATTTATACTGACTCTAATACCTGCTGGCAAGCCTGAGCTAAATAAGGATCAATTGTATCTTGCTTGAGCAGCCACTTCAGATATCCAGCACCATCCGAATGGGTAGCCAAATCTGCGATAGCCTCACCTTTATGCTTACCAAAACTTAAATGCGTGGGTACGCGTGCCATTTGACTAAACTCATATAAGCTCTCCACATCAGTTATGACATGACCTTGGCTATTAGCCAAATCAATCAAACTACAAAGCACCAGCTCAGTGAAGTGAATATCAGCAATAGCAGCATGCGCATCTCTTGCTTGAGTACGCGCTATATCTCGGTGGAAGTGATAGAGTAGTGATACTAGTTTATGGCTTTCCAATTTAGGAAGAAGGTAGTTAGCCATCGCATTGGTGCAAATTAACTTAGGTGTATGGGTCACACCCGCATTTTTAAGAACGGCCATATCAAAATCAATATTGTGACCAATCAAGTACTCAACACTGTTGGGCAGTCTAAAATCAGTATGAGGCGGCTCATCTGCCACATCCTCGTCACAGATATGTGATATTGCCATAGAGCCCAAGCTGATTTCTTTCAGAGGGTTAAAGCGCTTCGCTCTTGGAGCCTGTAATACAGTTACCTTACCATCGCTGATATCAACAATAGAGTAGGCGGCCTCCGTCATGTGCGGATCAACAAGTCCTGTTGTTTCGGTGTCGAGTATATAGGTGGTCATAATTCGCCTCGATAATTTTGACTTGTTATAAATAGTGAAATTATATTAGTCTATCTTGAGTAGTTTTTAAATAAACTAGAGGTCATAGCTTTCTGGTTCTAACTGATAGAGTGGCGTTACTACTAAGCATAGGCGTATATAACCTCCATAAGTTTTTTTTGTGTTAAGCCTAGTTGATACCTTGCCTCTTACGAACATCTAGTACTTCTTTAATATCTTTAGACATATCAGGACTGTTATGCATATGGTCATGCATTGGTTGATGAGCATGGCAGTAAACACAAAGAGCCATTAAGTTTGAATAGTTATTTTCGTTTTTCTGGCTGTTTATATGATGTGTATGTAACAGCCGTTTGTTATTAATTAAATTAACGTTGCATTGCTCACAAATCCATTTTTGAGAACTTTTATATTGATGACTAATCTGGCTCCAATTACTAGAGTATTGATTGAGAGGTGAGTTCTTATTAGAGTATCCGTCTTTACCTATCAAGGCCTTTGGATACTTAGAAAAAAAATCCTTAATTTGGAAGTGGCTGACACATTGGTTTTTCTTATCATAACTCCAACTTTTAGAATAATCATTCCAGCGCAAAATTTCTAGACAGTTTTTACAAATATTTAAAGAATGCTCGATTTTTCGAACAGACTTACCGTTAATAAAATTTAAATGAAAAGTGTCACTTTCATTTTGCGAAGCAACGTATCTTCTCTTCTTTCCATGACCAAACATTGACTGTAGAGTTGAACAGTGAGCAACATGGAATTTAGGCAGTTTTTCTTTATCGCCCCAATCGTTGACATCACGTATATATAAAACGACCCTCTCGCCTTTAAAGGTTAATGTATAGTCATCTAGAGGTGTGATATCCGAGATACTTTCAATCTCAACACCAATGCTCTCAATTTGAACTCGAGCTCCCTGATACTGACTATCTCCAAAATCTCCATAGGTATGCATGTCTATACCCATACGATCTTTTAAAGTATTGAGAGAAGTATTGTTAAAAAAATTGGGTAATTTAAAGGAAATCATTATTTTTGTTGACCTAAATCGTCAATAATACTTTTTATATGCTCATCAGCATTAGTTCTGACTTTAAACTCAACTCTTTGCGAACCTTGCTGGTTTTCTTTTCCATCAGCATGATGTATTAATTTGGATGAAGAGAGTCCATTGGCTGTTAGTAGGTTTTTAGTCCAGGCTTGATTTGGCGTATTTTTTTCAGAAAGAACATACTTCAATACACTTAAAGTGCGAGCTTGCGATAATTGCATATTGGAGAAATAGGCTTCATTTTCTGAGGTGCCTACTCGCCATTTACTTGAAGTGTGGCCCTCAATACGTATCTCTTCAATACTATCTTGATATTTATCTTGTTTAAGTACATTAATATACCTAGGAAAAAAATCACTTAATATATCTTGGAACTGGGGCTTTAAAACGGCCTGTCCAGTATCAAACAAAACATCTGGCGACTTAAATCGGACAATTAGATTAGCTTCGTCACAGTCTGCATCCCATTTTTCTAAGTCACTAGCGAACTCTTGACATAAATCCTGACCTAGTTCGTTTTTTGACATCGAGTAATCAGACACCGCACTATTGACTTTCAGCATATACAAAACGGCAATAAGCATGAACATCATCATGAGACCTGTCATTAAATCTGCCAAGGGTATCCAATGTCCTTCTGAGCTTCTTGCCATAACTAACGTCCACCATCTTGTGTGATTTTAGATATTCTGGCAAGAGCATTTGAAAGCTGGTTATAATCACCGGCAAACTTTTCTGTCATTGCACTTAACTGACCCCCTAGGCCATTTAATGACTGAGTTAAAGCTTCTTCAAGTCCTGTAGTCAAAGCATCTGTTTGTTTCTTGGTATCGGTGGATAAATTAGAAACAGTATTATTGAAGTCTGTTGCCGAACTCTGCATAGTTTTTGCTATCCCCAATACTTTATTATTGATTTCAGGTAAATCATCTGAGGCTTTACTAACTAAAATTGATAAGCTTTCTAATTGATTTTGAATAGCATTTCGCTGTGAATCCAGGTTACCTAGAGTCATCTCTAATTTCTCAGCAGTATTTTTAAAGTTCTCTGCATTATTTGTAAAGATTTCTGAGTTATTAGCTATAACTGATGAGCTTTTAACTATGCTTTCAAACTGACCAGTAACGGTTTGAACATTTTGTATGATAGTAGTCAACGACTTTGTTGATGTGTCAATATGATCCTTATACTGCTCTTGCCACACTAAAAGCTTTGCTACCGCATCATTTAGCTGTTTGAAGTTCTCCCCAAACTGCTCATTTATTTTAGAATTAAAATCTTTAATAACTTCTTGTAAAGCCTTAACCAATTCATCAGAGGATGACTTTGAGATTTTATCAAGTGCTTTATTTTGCGCTTCTGCGAGCTCTTTTAGATTTTGCTGATTCTCACCTCTTAATCCTTTCAGCTCCTTTAGTAGCTCTTGATTAATATCGGATTCATCAACGTAATCTGTATTGTCAAACACCAACCTTCTAAAGTTAAAAGTTAATGCTCCGCCTACGCCGAATACAGAAGCCCAGAATGCAGTTTTCATACTATCAAGTAAGGCAGGTACACTATCTTGAATGTTGAAAGAATCAAATTTAAATAGTCCTAAAGCGATTGCAAAAAATGTCGCGAATATACCTAAGGTTGTTAGAATTGTAGGTGCTTGTTCCGAGATTTTCTGGTTATAACGAATATGGAAAATTAATGTAAGAAGTAGGATGACACCAATAAAGAATAAAGTCTCTATACTTAAACCCATTGAAATATTCCTAACAAGTTATAAAAAGTGAAATGCATTTAGTGAATCGACTAAAAAATCTGTTTCTAGGATTTTTCGAAGGTAATCCTAACACATATAAGTTCAGTCTTAGATTAATATTGCTAAAATGTGTTTAAAGTACGATAAAAAGGTAAAAATAATACTATAGTAGTATCTATAAAATATTTCATATCTAACCTTGAATGCTAAACATAGGCAAAGGGAGCTTCAATCTTGTAGAGGAGCTATAATAATAGGTTAGACAGGAAATAAAGTATTTATCTGGGATAAGCCCTTATTTCTATTATTGGTGATCTCATCAGGTAAATGCTTATAGAGTTGAAATTCCAGATATGTATGGTTTAGTAGTATGTAAAGAGTATATATGTTTAGGTAGTAGTTTTTACATTGGCTCTGACGTTTTTTTACTAGATAAAAAGCTAAAACTTTATGAAATTGAGTAAGGTGGATATGCTCGATATACCTTATGTGAAGCTTGCATATTTTATTTATAGCAATTAAGTTGTTGCTCTAATTAACAATAGGATTTAACCGATGTTTAGATTAATAGTGAATTTTTTTAAAGGGATAGGTATTTTGCTTAATGGAACTGCTAAGTTCGCAGCAGACGCTAGTAAAGCGCTTGAAAACTCAGCGGATGAGATGCTTAAAGCTTCAACTCTAAGTAGAGCAAGAGCAGCTGAGAAGTACAAGAAAGACAAAGCCCAAATGGTAATAGATGGAGGCTATGAGTCTGAAGAAGCCATGGACAAAGCGCACGATGAATTACTTGAAAGTATTACGAAAAGATCTAAGCGATAATCGATGTAAAAGAATATAGAGATATTAATGATAGGAAAGAAGCTTTGCAGTAGTCGTTTATGCCTAGGAGTAAAGTCATTTAAGATATTTTCAGTGATTATTAATACTAAACTGCTTAATATATTAACGTATTAAGGCTCTTTTAGATTAGCTACAACCTTAATGGCCATATAGTCTCCAGGAAAGACTCGTAATTAAGAATTGAACCGCCCCGGGATTGTCGGAGACTCAACATTCTGAGAGAATACGACAATGAAAAGACAAACCTACACTCCTGAGATTAAAGAACGCGCCGTTCGCATGCTGATTGAAGCGTCGAGCGACTATCCTTCTACATGGTCAGCCATTCAAGCCATAGCGTCAAAGATTGGCTGTACGCCTGAGACACTGCGATCCTGGCATAAAAAGCACATAGACCAAACCATTCCCGCCTCAGTGCAGGCTCAAAGTGACAAAGAGCGTATCAAAGAGCTTGAACGCGAGAACAAAGAGCTCAAGCAAGCCAATGAGATTATACGTAAGGCTGCCGCTTTTTTCGCCCAGGCGGAGCTCGACCGTCCACCCAGATAATGGTTCAGTTTATTGATGACTATAGAGGTAGTAATGGGGTCGAGCTGATCTGTAGAGTATTACCGATTGCCCCATCAACCTATCACCGTGCTAAAGACTTGGAGAGCTACCCTGAAAAACGCTCACTGCGCAGTCAACATGAAGACTTTTACATCAGCGAGATTAAACGTATCTGGCAGGACAGCAAATGCCGTTACGGTGCGCGTAAAGTATGGCAGCAGATGAAAGCGGATGGGTTAAAGGTGGCTCGTTGCATTATAGAGCGGTTAATGAAGCAGTATGGTATGCAAGGCATCTGGCGCGGTAAGGGCAAGATTACCACCAACAGCCGTGACGACCAAAAGCGTGCTGACGACTTGGTTAATCGTAACTTTAATGCCCATCGTCCTAATCAGCTGTGGGTTGCAGATTTTACTTATATCAAGACAACGAGTGGCTGGGTCTATACTGCTTTTATCATTGATGTGTTTGCTCGCGCTATTGTGGGCTGGAAAGTATCTAATCGTATGAACACAGATATGGTGATGGCGGCGTTAAATCAAGCAATAGCAGATAGAAACTATCCCAAAGAGGTCATTCATCACAGTGATCGAGGGGTTCAGTATTTATCCATTCGCTATACTGATAAAATGGCTACATGCGGTGTTATAGCTTCTGTCGGTACGACAGGCGATTCATACGATAATGCATTAGCTGAAACGGTCAACGGGCTTTATAAGTCTGAGGTGATTCATTATTTAAAACAGAACTGGACTGGTGTGAACGATGTTGAACTAGCAACCCTTGAATGGGTGGATTGGTTTAA
>Ga0208435_100079_pt1 | contig 34363 bp, 33 predicted proteins | sample 24_taG_FD_184097 | JGI IMG/M metagenome (GOLD analysis project Ga0208435, IMG submission 184097) | Marine viral communities from Cariaco Basin, Caribbean Sea - 24_WHOI_OMZ (SPAdes) (version 2) | ecosystem: Environmental > Aquatic > Marine > Oceanic | place: Caribbean Sea: Cariaco Basin...
AACGATTGGATGCCATTTCGGAAGCCCAGGATCTTGGCGCGGGATTCATGCTGGCCACCCACGATCTGGAGATTCGTGGCGCCGGTGAACTATTGGGTGAGGAACAAAGCGGCCAGATCGAAAGCATTGGTTTCACGCTGTATATGCAGCTATTAGATGAAGCCGTGAAGGCCATTCGCGAAGGCCGCACACCGAATGCGGAGCTGCCCCTGAGCCATGGCACGGAAATGAACCTTCGTATCCCGGCGATTATTCCGGAAGACTACCTGCCAGATGTTCACAACCGCTTGATGCTTTACAAGCGCATCGCGAGCGTAAAAGACGAAGCCGAATTAAAAGAACTTCAGGTTGAAATGATTGATCGCTTTGGATTATTACCGGAACCCGCCAAAAATCTGGTGCGCCAAACCCAGCTTCGCCTGATGGCGGAAGCGTTAGGCATTGATAAAGTGGACGCTGGCAAGGAATGGGTGCGTTTGGAGTTCGGCGCCACCACCCCGGTAGACCCGTTGATTCTGGTTAAAAAAGTGCAATCTGCACCCGATTCGTTCAGGCTGGAGGGCGCGAACAGCTTCCGCTTCCGGCTGAATGATGACTCAACCAATGGTAAACTCGATGCCATCGCTGCCATGCTCACCGAGCTTGGCCCTCAAGACACAAGCGCCAAAGCTTCTTGAGACGACCCAATCTAGCCGGAGTGAGACACTTGCAAGTCACCAAACGCTTTTCCAATTCCTTTTTGACAGGAGCTGTACTGGCTCTTGGGTTCACGTTGTTGCCGGTGACGGGCGCTCAGGCTCAGGAAGATCGGAAAGACTTCTATCGAGCGGAAATTGTAATCCTTCAACGATTGGTTGACCCCGCCTCTATTGAAGAGCAGATGGCGGGCAAACAAATTGAGCCGACGCGCACTGTGGCAAAATCACTTTGGGTAGAGGATGCCAGCGGGCGCCGCACCTCAGACCTGAAACTCGCAGCCCGAAATGAGCTGCACCTTGGCCGGGCGGCCAGCCGCCTTGAAAACAGTGGCAACTACCGCATCTTGGCCACAGCGGGCTGGTATGAGAGTTTTCCGCCCAACTACGACGGTTCACCCATGAAGGTTGCGGTGGGTGACTGGCTGAACGGTGCCCAGCAGAGGGCTGTGGAAGGGCATATTGAAATTGATCGAAAGCGCTATCTGCACGTCAGCGTTAACCTGAACCACTGGCAAGATGGCACGGCTCCGCAAGTCATCGAACCAAAGCGTGAAACAAACGAAACCGAACAAACATCTGCCCCGGAAGAGGCTGGCTCCGTTGCCGACATGGCGGAAAACGTTCAGCCCGCGATGTCAGAACCTGTGCCTGCGGAACTGGTGACCTGGATTAAAGAAACGCGCCGGATGCGCAGTGAGGAAATCCACTTCATCGATTCCCCCACTGTTGGCGTGCTGGTGTTTTTCAGGAAACTGTAGACAAAGGCTCCAGCTCACCCAACTTGGCCATTGAGTGCTCCAGAATACGCTTAACCCCAGTCATGCCCTGCTCGATGGCCGCTTCGATCTCATCCATTGTGATGATGTGATCTGTCTTACCCGCTGCCCAATTCACCACCAGGCCCAAACATACGTAACGCATGCCTAACTCGGCCGCTAAAGCGGCCTCTGGCATGCCTGTCATTCCCACCAGATCACAGCCATCTTGCTCGAGACGGCGGATTTCAGCGGCAGTTTCAAGCCGTGGGCCTTGGGTCGCGCCATAAACGCCAAAATCGGAAAACTCGACCTCAAGCGCTGTAGCTGACTCAATCAACAGAGCCCTGCCCTCGTGATCGTACGGATGGGTAAAGTCAATATGGGTTACCTGCTCAAGCCCGTCCTCATAAAAGGTGCTGGCGCGCCCCCAGGTGTAATCAATTAGCTGATGGGGAATCACTACATGAGCCGGCCCCATCGCCGGGTGAATTCCGCCGACGGCATTCACACCCACCACGGTCCGGACACCGGCATCGTAAAGCGCCTGCAAATTAGCCCGGTAATTCACCCTATGGGGCGGTATTCGATGCGGGTTGCCGTGGCGAGCCAGAAACACCACGGGTTGCTCACCCAGAACACCTTTAACCAACACATCGGAGGGATCGCCCCAGCGATTACTGTCCGCCTCTTTGCCTAAAATCTGAAGCTCACTCAGTTGTGTGAGCCCCGTTCCACCTATAACTCCTACCGGACGATTAATCGCCATCAGCATCTCCCCCTTCAGCGGAATCGGCACCGTCGTCACGGGCCTGTGCCTCTCCCTGATTTTCACGGTAATCAGGATTTTTGCGGGCGGCCTTGTCGCCACGCTTCTCATCCTTTTCCTTCGCATCCGGATTGCTGACGGTTACCCCGTCTGGCAAATGCAATGTACGGGTCGGGAAGGCTACTTCTGCACCGTGACTTTCGATGATGTCACTGATCTGCAGCAGTACGTTTTCTTTGATGCCATGGAAACGCACCCAGTCCGTTGTTTTGGTGAAGGTGTAAATCATGATGTCGAGCGTGGAGTCGTTGAATGCCAGAAAGTTCACAATCAACGTTTGATTCGCGTCGATCTCATCGTGATTTTTCAGCATCTCACGTATGTCATCGACAATCTTTTTCATCGACTGGACATCCGCATAGCGAATACCAATAGTTTCGGAAATCCGGCGATTGGTCATACGCGACGGGTTCTCTACCGCAATCACGGTGAAGGTAGCGTTCGGAACATACAGCGGACGCTTGTCGAAGGTGCGAATGGTGGTTAACCGCCAGCCGATGTGCTCCACCGTGCCTTCGATGTTGCGGTCAGGCGAGCGGATCCAATCACCCACTTTAAAGGGGCGATCCAGATGGATAATAAAACCGCCGAAAAAGTTCGCCAACAAATCTTTTGCGGCAAAACCAACAGCAATACCACCCACACCACCAAAGGCCAGCACACCCGAAATACTAAAGCCCAGAGTCTGCAATGCCGTCAGAACAGCGGTAATAACAATGACCGCGCGGAGCAGTTTGCTAATGGCATTCACCGTGGTGAAATCCATCGGTTTGCGCATTTTGACGGGCGACACCAAGACGCTCTCAACCTGCTTCACCAGCCCGAACAGCGCCCAAACAACTACCCACATGAAACCGATCTTCAGTACCGTTTCATTGGCTGTAAATACTTCAGCGTCGGAGAAGTGATGGGCAATTTCCGCTGCCCAGTACACCCCTTGCAACCAGATAAACGCGACCAACGGGCGCCGACAGGCATGGAGAACAGCATCATCCCAAAGGTTTCGTGTGTGGCTGAATTTGTTCTCGAGGTACAGAACAACACGACTCACAATAAAGGCCACAATGGCTGTGGCGAGCACCACCGCAAAAATCAGGATGCCTGCCCGCCAACCTTCGGTAAGCATTCCGAACCGTTCAATCCACTCGTTCATTATGCGCAAGATATTTCCGATCATCCTATTCCTCGGGGTTGGTAAACCTATTCAATAGTTACGTGCATACCCGCTGGCGCACGCTCGAACAATTCTAGCAAATCCCTGTTTCTCATCCGTACGCAGCCATGGGACATTGGTATACTCATCGGTTCGGTGTCGGGTGTTCCATGAATGTATATGAAACGTCGGAAGGTATCGACACCCGGCCCGCGATTACGCTGCCATTCCCGGCCGCACAGCCAAAGTATGCGAGTCAGGATCCAGTCGCGATCGGGGTAACGCTCCGCAAGCTCTGGCGTGTAGATTTCACCGGTTGGCCGCCGCCCGCGAAAAACCGCGTTCAAGGGCTGGCCCTCGCCAATACGCGCACGGATGTAGTGCTTGCCCCTAGGGGTGCAACCGCTGCCATCGCGCTCACCCGCGCCATTGAGCGCAGTCGATACCGGGTACTCCGCTAACAGGGAACCGCCAGTGGTCAGCAGTCTAAGCGACTGATCGGAGAGAGAAATGTGAATATGCGCCCGTTGGGGCGATGGGGTATTCAAAGCGTAAGCTCCCTCGGGCAAAAACCAGAGGGAAGCCTACCTGAGGGCGGGGAGCTCAGGCAACTGTAGTGCCTGAGAGCATAGGGGGCACCTGGAGTTTATCGGGCGCTTTCATGCCTTCGGCCAGGAACGGCACCAAACGCGCGGCAATTTCCTGAACCGAGGCCTGCACACCGAGTTTGTTGTCGAGAATGTCAATCAAGGCATCACTGCTGGACATGGTGAACGCGGTTGCACCCAACATGAACTGTATACGCCAGTACCGATCAACTGCAGACAACTCCGGCGTGGCTTCCTTCAGCAAGCTCATAAAACGACTGAACGGTTGCCCGTATTCCTGCTCCAGAAACTTGCGCAAATGCCCTTGCGACTGGGTATAGGCAAGGCCCAGCAAACGCATGAAGATGGAAATACCCTTTTCATTACGCTGAGGCATGCGTATCGCGCTTTCGGTCAATACCCATAGTGTCTGGTTCAGAGTCGGGGGCTGGCCCTGACACTTTTGTTCCAACTCATCGAACGCGACTTCCAGTGTTGATGAGAAAGGCGTCAGGAAACGCGCAAACACCGCGTGGATAAGCGCATTCTTTGAGCCAAAATGGTAATTGACCGCAGCCAGATTTACGTTAGCCTTACTGGTAATCATGCGCAGTGAGGTTTCTGCGAAACCACGCTCCGCGAACAGCTCTTCAGCTGCATCGAGAATCCGATCTACGGTATCTGACTGTGCCATTTTATTATCAGCGCCTCTAGCAAACGTCTGTTTGAAACATACGTTTGAGAACTGATAATGTCAAGTACGGGCCTCTGGGGCTGCCGCGACGTCTTGCCAGCCTTTATCGATAGCGGCCTGGTTGCCATCAAAAAACGCTTGCTGAATTTTGTTGTAGGCTCGCTCTGCTTCCAGCATGTAAATCAGATACAGCCGGAAATGCTCCCGCTTGGTGAGGTAACGCGGCAAAACCCGCTGCTCCGAAAGCCGGATCATGTCACTGAAGCGACCATGCCTCAAACTGGCGTTATAGTGGGCCATTCGCGCGCATTGCCACACCAACCCGTCGCTTCCCTCCAAATGCGCCACATGCTTGCGGGCATCGCTCAACAGTCGCTGGCGCTGCCATACCAAATCCAGATAGGAAGGCTTGTTGGTGTAGATGCGCCGAATAAACGGCACACCCAAAAGAAGTATGATGACGCAAACTCCAAAGCCCCCACCGGCAACCCACGCTGGCACAAAACCGGTTAATCCGCTGAGAAATACCGTCGCCGCCACCAAAGCCGACAACAACCAAAGGTCGCGACTGCGCCGCGCTTTCGCCAGCGAGTAGTTGTCAGGCCATTCCGGCATCGACAGCAAGTCGAAATCCATCAGCAGTACGCGGTCACATTGCCGCAGCATTAACCTGAGATTTCTCAGTTCGGTTTGAGCCTGGCGGTGCTCGGGGTCTTGCTGGCTTTGCTCCTCTTCAGAGTTGGGGCCGGTCTGATTCGTTTGCTCACCTTCGGCGCTAACCGCGCCCTCTGGCTGATCGGTATCGGCGATCTTCTCGAGTTCGTTGTTAGTGACATCGGCCGGATCGGCCGGCCTGCCTGCACGGAGCTGGGCGGGTGGCGAATCAGCCCCTCCGGTTAAAGTTGTTGTGGCATTTTCCGCCATGAGATTCCCACTTTTAAAAGCTTTGGATAATTTGGTTATCGACCAAAAGCGTCACAACTTGAGAGGCCGCCAACAGCCGCTACTTCTTGGCAACCGGCACCACCACCGGTATCCTTTCGGCATCCATCGCACGTCAGGAGACGGTTTATGTTTACCGGTATCGTTCAGGGCATTGCCAAAGTAGTCGAAATCCATACAGCACCAGGCCTGAACACCCTCGTTATCGAACTTCCTGAAGACAAGGTGCACGGGGTTACGATTGGAGCCTCTGTTGCCATTAACGGTACGTGCATGACGGTCACCCGGCAGGAGGGCCAGCAGCTTTATTTCGATGCTATGCAAGAAACCCTGCGGTTAACGACGCTGGGCCAGCTCAAAATAGGCGACACAGTGAACTTCGAACGGGCGGCGCGTATCGGCGATGAGATTGGCGGGCATTTGTTGAGCGGGCATGTGCATACAACCGCTCAACTAGCAGAGATTATTCGAACCGAAAACAACGTCACGCTGTGGTTTGAAGTGCCGGAAAATTGGATGAAGTACGTGTTTCCGAAAGGCTTTATTGCCATCAATGGTGCCAGTTTGACCGTTGGAGAAGTTGAAGCGAATCGTTTCAACGTGTATTTGATTCCTGAAACACTTCGCGCCACCACCTTCGGTACCATCGAACGAGGCCAAGCGGTAAACATTGAAGTAGACAGCCAGACTCAAACCATCGTTGATACACTCGCACGCCTCGGGTACGACCGTCCTACTTCGGCTGTTTGATTCTAGCCGCTATAACGACGCCTCAAACACAACAAAGCGCGGGCTTGCCGCCCGCTGCTGCACCGTTCGAAAGTAGCGTTTAAGAGTGCGGTGATAGCCCAAATGGCGATTGCCGACCATCAATACTCGCCCGTCTGCCGCCAGATGCTCGGCAGCCTCTTTGAACAACCTTAGTGCAATATGATCCCCTACTACGCCACCTTCATGAAACGGAGGGTTCAGTAAGATCAACTGATAGAAACCACATTCCTTCGGCACCCCGTCACTGTGGTGCAGCTGTGCGCGTTCACGGTATCCGCAGCGTTCGAGGTTACGTTGCACACTGGCAACGGCCTGACTGGACACATCGCTGAACGTAAGCGAGATATCCTCCCGGCAAGCCAGCGCGGTGAGCCCAAGAACCCCGTTACCACTCGCCAGATCAAGCACACAGGCTTCGGCATTCAACGCTTTAACCGCCGGTTGCACCAGGGGCAGCAATTCACGGGTGCCAATATCCAGACGCTCTCGTGAAAACACCGCGGGCATGGCTTCTACCCGGGCCGGCAAATCGTCTCGCTCGTAACCCTTCCAGATGGATGGCCAACCATCCAGAGTTTCGTTGCCACGACCGCAGACAACAACCCGGGCTTTTTTTCTCGCGGGAAGCACCGATTCTGTAACCACAGCTCCCGCAAAAACGTCCACGCTGCGCTCGGGCAGATGTTTAATCATGCCCCCGGCCAACAAACAGCCGTTTTCCGAAAGTTGTGTGTTTACCCAGCGCAGCAACCACGCCAAATACTCGGCGTGTCTGGAAATCCGCATCACAACCAGATCAAACGGACCGCCCGGGGGGTTAAGCCAACTGTGGGGCTTCTGCGGGTTGGGCAAAGATTTGTTCAGACCAGCGTTGACCTTTAGCGCAGCCTCTAAACTTGCGCTGTCAGCGACCGAAACCGGCGCGAACTCGCCAAGGCCTAACGTCAACGCGCCGAAGGTGTCGTCTATTACAAGCACTCGTTGTTCCGAGGTTGCTCGCTTCAGCGCTTCATCTAACAGCAACTCGTCGGCGGCATCCCACGCCCTTAACGACGACGCCTCACGGACGGGTCGTCGCAGGACCAAACTCTTGCCAGCAATTTCGAGCACTTCACTTGTCATTTCAGGCATCCGATCGCCAATTTCTGATAAATAACGCTTTTAGGCTGTTTACTCTAGAAATAAACCCTAAATTACCCCTGTTCACGCCGAAACCCCCTTTCGGTCAGCGTATCGGCGCACGCCGATTGACCGAATGGTTTCTGCACATGCTTTTTTTACCCCTCCCCAGGGGTTTTTTTATGCCTGAAATTCAGCGCGGCACCCGCTGAAACGCTCGATACACGGTAAATCGCTTATCTTGAGCCAGTGTTTGCACGGGGCCGATAAACCTCTGCAATAACGCTTCGTAGGGCAAGAAGCTGTTCGCCACTAATCTCAGCTCGCCACCGGGCACCAAGTGCTTCGCAACCTGACGAATAAACTGTTCGGTCATCGATGTGTCGGTTTTTACACCGGAATGAAACGGCGGATTGGTCACAACCGCTTGCCAACGACCGTTCAGCCCCGCCAGACCGTCTTCCGCATGTATTTCACCCTGTGCACCTGCCCGTTCATAGGTTGCTCTGGCACAAGCTACCGCTTGAGCTTGCACGTCTACCCCATCGACGACGCCGGGCTCTTCGCCCGTTGCACGCCGGTATGCCTGGAGCCAACTACCAATAACGCCAGCACCACACGCAAAATCCAGTACCTTTTCGCCGGACAATGGCTTTTCTGCGAGGTTCTCCAGCAATAACCGGGTTCCACCATCCAGCTCACCCTCACTGAATACGCCCGGCAAACCGGCAACCGACACGTCAACGCCGGCACAGCTCACCGGTGTCCATTCCAGATCGTCTTCCAGAGCAAAGGCGTCTTTGGGCTGACTGTTGGTTCCACTCCACACCTGACAGTGCCGGGCACTGTCGATTTTCATACCATCGGGCACGGCCTGAAGAAACTGCTTGGAGCCGCCAGCAATGCCTTCTTTTTTCTCACCGATCATCACCAGGCTTGCCCCTGAACAACCCAGGAATTGCGCCATAGCCAAGCGTAAGTTGAGCTCTGCTCGTGCTTTGGGCAAAAACACGATCACCGTATCAAACGAACTGGGTTGCAAACCTTCGGTGTCGTATCCAAAGCACTGCTGCCAATCGGTGTACGGCGCTAAGGTTTTGAAGACGCCCGCATGCTCGGTCATAACCAGGCCAGCAGCAGGGCACTGCGGCAACAGAGCGGAATCAGATAGGCCCAAAACGGCCACACGACCCTTCAACAGGTGATCATTGCGGAGCAGAACTTCGTGGGTGTTCGGTAGTGAAGACATGGCAAGCCGGCCTGCAGGTGATGCTGAAAAGCCCGTATGCTAACCGGAAAAAAGCCCTGAGTCTGCCTTCACAGCATCATCAGGGCTATTACCACGCTATTTACGCTTGATTTTACTCGCCAGGCTGCTGGTGCAGCGTGCTTTGAGCCAGATCCAACAGCTCGCGCAGCGCCACCGAGAACATCGCGTACTCGGGCTCCCGAACGCCCTTCAGCTCCGCCAGCATGCTGTTCCAGCGCTCAATCATGTGCTGATTTTTATCCTCCCACGCTTGCACGCACTCCGGCACTTTCTCGGCTTTGCCCGCCAGCTGCAGGACACCGGTGGTCAGAGCACGCTGCTGCCAATCGAGATCTTCCCGGAAACTTTCCCGCGCCAAGGCTTGCCAGTGGGAGTTCGGAGTCAATGCCGCAATGGCATCAGCAAACCAATTCAGATCGAGCCGGTCGCCCAGATCGTAATACAGATTTGCCACAGCCTTGAGCGGCATTTTTGTCGTCTCTTTGGCTTCGATGATACCCAGCGACGAGTACAGGTAACCGGTGCCGGAAAGCACCGATGCCAGGTCTTTCGGAAGACCGGCCGCCACCAACTCTTTGTTGCGTTTTTCCCAATCGGCCTTCGCTTGTGCGCCCAGATATTCCGGCAGATTTGAGGTAATGGCCCACACACTATCGGCAAACCGCTCCATGTGGCTTTGTATGTTGAGCTCTGCACGGCGGTTGCGGAGCAGCCAACGCACCGACCGGCGCATCAGGCGCATCAGATCCTGCATCAGCTCCAACTGAAGCTCGGCCGACACGTGATAGTCCAGTGCTTCGATCCGGTCCCACCAGTTGTCAATGCGGAACACGTCGCGGGCAATAATCCAGGCCAGCGCGATGGTAGCCGGATCAGCACCGGTTGATTGCTGCAGGCGTTCCACAAAGGTAATCCCCATATGGTTTACCATGTCGTTCGCAATCTGTGTGGCGATGATTTCCCGCCGCAACTGGTGCTCGCCCAACTCCTTTTTGAACTTGCTGGTAAGCTCCTTCGGGAAGACCTTGTACATTTCCCCTTCAAGCAGAGGATTGTCCGGCAAACTGCTGTCGATCAGGGTTTGCTTAAGATCGCCTTTCACGTATGAAATCAGCACTGACAACTCGGGCCGGGTCAGGCCTTTCGAGACCAGTTTGCGCTCAGAGAGCGCCTCGTCGTCCGGCAGGAACTCCAGGCTGCGGTTTAGTTTGTCTTCGCTTTCGAAGGAGTTCATCAAACGACGGTATTCTTCAAGCCGGATGAAAGTATCTTCGTTGGCAATGCTGATGGCCTGTGTCTGGCGATAGTTGTTTTTCAACACCAGTGCAGACACGTCGTCGGTCATGTCTTCCAGCATTTTATTACGCTGTTTTTGGGTCAGATCGCCCATAGCCACGGCGCGATTGAGCAGGATCTTCATGTTGACCTCGTGGTCGGAACAATCCACACCACCAGAGTTGTCGATGAAGTCTGTGTTCAAGCGCCCGCCTTTGAGGGCGTAATCAATCCGGCCAAGCTGGGTGAAGCCGAGGTTGCCCCCTTCACCAACCACTTTACAGCGCAGCTCGCCGCCATTAATCCGTACCCCGTCGTTGGCTTTGTCGCCGACATCTGCATGACTCTCTGACGCGCCTTTCACGTAGGTGCCTATACCACCTACCCACAACAAATCCACTTCGGCTTTCAGAATATGGCCGATCAGCATGTTCGGCGGAACGCTGTCGGCCTTGATGCCGAGTAATTTCTTGATTTCAGGGGTCAACACAATAGATTTTGCCGTGCGGCTAAACACACCGCCGCCCTTGGAGATCAACTTCGGGTCAAAATCTGTCCACGCCGAGCGCGGCATTTCAAACAGCCGCTTGCGCTCTTTGTACGTTTTGGCCGCGTCCGGGTTCGGATCGATGAAAATGTGGATGTGGTTGAACGCCGCCACCAATCGGGTTTTCTCGGAGCACAACAAACCATTGCCGAAGACGTCGCCACCCATGTCGCCGATACCGATGGCGGTGAATTCGTCTTCCGCCGGGTTGATGCCCATTTCACGGAAGTGACGTTCTACCGACACCCAGGCTCCACGAGCGGTAATGCCCATCTTCTTGTGGTCATAACCGTTACTGCCACCAGACGCGAAGGCATCTCCCATCCAGAAGCCGTATTCCGCTGCCAAACCGTTAGCAATGTCGGAGAAGGTCGCGGTTCCTTTGTCTGCGGCCACCACCAGGTAGTGATCGTCTTCATCATGCCGCACAACTTGCTCCGGCGGCTGAATTCCGGCATCCACCAGATTATCGGTAATATCCAGCAGGCCCCGGATGAACGTCTTATAAGCTTCCTTCCCTTCCGCCTGGAAGGCTTCCCGGTCGGACGGCGACGGCAGCTGTTTGGCCACGAAGCCACCTTTGGCACCAACCGGCACGATGACCGCATTCTTGACCTGCTGGGCTTTCACCAGCCCCAGCACTTCGGTGCGATAGTCTTCGTAACGGTCCGACCAGCGCAATCCACCCCGGGCAACTTTGCCGCCTCGCAAGTGCACACCCTCGACGCGCGGCGAATAAACAAAGATCTCGAACATCGGCAGCGGAAGTGGTACATCCGGAATACGAGTCGGATCAAACTTCACACTGATGTAGGGCTTCGGCTTACCTTCGCCGTCTGGCTGAAAGTAGTTGGTTCTCAAGGTTGCCTGCATTAACTCGAGATAGAGCCGAAGTACCCGGTCTTCACTCAGGTTGTCAACGTTGTCCAGGCCTGCGTGAAATTCAATCTCCAGCTTTTGCTGCGCCGCCTCGCATTTCGCAGCGCTCTTGTAACGATCCGGGTTGAACCGAACGTCAAAGAATTCCAGCAAAAGGTTGGTCAGGTTGACGTGATTCACTAAGGTGTTGGAGATAAACGTCTGACTGTTCGAGAAACGAATCTGGCGCATGTACCGCGCGTAAGTCCGCAGCAAGGCAATTTCTCGCCAGCCCATGTATGAGGTCAACATCATGCGGTTGAACGCATCGTTTTCGGCCTCACCATGCCAGACCCGCCGGAACAGCTCTTCGAAAATCGGACGGATTCGATGAATATCCAGCGCCTCACCAGTGTACGCCTGCAAGGTGAAATCATGAATCCACACCGTCTGGCCTGAACGTTCTGTCACCTCAAACGGGTGTTCACCGATAACCCGGAAACCCAGATTGTCAAAAATGGGCATCACATCGGATAACGGCAAAGGCTCGTCCGGGTAGAAAAGCTTGAAATGCAGATTACTTTCAGATTCCTCCAGCGCCCGGTAAAAGCTCATCGACAGATCTTTATCGCGAACGGCCGCAACAATCTGCTCCAGATCCACCGCAGCGCGTCTGGGCGAGAACATGGCGACATAGCTGGCCGGAAAACCGCTCGCCCACAAACGGTACAATTCGTTGCCGGACTCTTCTCCGTAGGCCTCGGTCAGTGCCACGTCTAGCCCGTCACGCCACGACTGGGCAAGATCAATGACCTGATCGCGAATGTCAGCTAACGGCAGATCGCGGTTTTCGACCTGGGGTACCCGAATGGTGAACTGTACCCGCGCAAGCGGAGACTCGGAGAAATGCGTCACGAACTCAATATCGTGGGCGTCCAGCCGGTCCATCAAGACCTGCTCCACCTTTACGCGCAATTCGGTGTTGTAGATGTCCCGCGGGAAGAACGCCAGACAGGTCACAAACTGGCCATAAACATCTTCACGCATGAACAGCTCGATACGCCGGCGTTCCTGTATATACAGGATGCTTTTCGCCACTTTCAGCAGCTCATCCGTTTCAATCTGAAACAATTCATCGCGCGGGTACAGGGTCAGAATCTGCACCAGCTCTTTGCCTGCATAATCGCTGGGGATAAAGCCCGAGCCGTCCATGACTGCGTCAAACTTGCGGCGCAGCAACGGAATTTCATCGGGGCGCTCGTTGTATACACGAGAAGTGTACAAACCAAGGAAACGGCGCTCACCTATCACCTCGCCTTTGCTGTTGAACTTCTTGACCGCGATATAGTCCGGGTAAGCCGGGCGGTGCACCCGGGAGCGCTGGGCCGACTTTGCAAATATGAAAATGTCGTCGGCTCGAGTCATGGCGTGGCGGGTACGCTGCGGCAGTTCGTTCAGCCGCACTTTTTCCGGGCGCTCGTTGTTAACGCGGAAAATCCCCAGCTCGGAATTGGCGACACGCTGCACCACCATGCCCTTTTTATCTTTTACGAAATCGTATTCGTCGTAGCCCAAAAAGGTGAAGTGGTCGTCCGCGAGCCAGCTCATGAATGCCTTGGCCTCTTGCTTGTCGTCAGCACTCACCCCGGCGGTTGTGCTGTCGAGCTCGTTGATGATGCCCGCAACCTTGTCTTGCACAATCGGGAAATCTTCAACGGCGATGCGCACTTCGTGCAACACGCTTTGCAGGTTTTTCTCGAGACTACTGAGGTCTTTCGGCGAGGTGTGCCGGTCAATTTCCAGCACGATAAACGCCTCATAACCCGCAGAATCGGACTTTCTGGCGGCGTGGATCTTTTTGAGCTTGCCGGACTTCTCGCGTTCAACCTGAAAGACCGAATGCTGGATAGAATGGGTGCCGATTTCACGCTGATTAACGGCCATACGCAGCGAGTCAATCAGGAAAGGAATGTTCGGATGCAGGATAAAGATAACGGTGTGGGTAGACTGCCAGCCGTCACTCTCGAGGTCCGGGTTGAATACCGACACCGGTGTTTCATCGGCGGTTCGCTTCTGCAAAAACTGCCAGGCGGCCAGAACCGCGCCGTAGGTGTCGGAGAATCGTCGGCTTACCAGCTCTTCCAGAGGAATATGGGCATAATGCAACCGGGCGAACTCGGCAATCTTCTTCGCTTCGCTCTTCGCAATCTTTTGTGCAAAGGCTTCTGACAACTGATCAAAAAACTGCTCTTTGCTGGCGATTGTCAGCGCGTTCATATCCGACCTCAAATCATTTTGTGTGAAAGAAACGTAATCCGCTTATCGTCACATAAGCATAGTCAAACCCTTGATTTTTGCTGGCCCGCCCTCAAAACTTCGGCAACTACTTAGGCGCAATTTCGGAGGCGCCAACAGACCTTCAACACCAAGAGCAGTAAACCTCATGTCGTTACAGCAAACTTTCGGTGCCCTCAGAGCACAACTGGCAAAGCGCATCATCGGCCAGGACAAGCTGGTAGACCGCCTTTTAATTGCCCTCTTGGCCGATGGCCATCTTCTGGTGGAGGGTGCGCCCGGGCTGGCTAAAACCACCGCCGTTAAAGCCCTTGCCGACCACATCGAAGGCGATTTCCACCGAATTCAGTTCACCCCGGACCTGTTGCCGTCTGACGTAACCGGTAGCGAAATCTACCGGGCTGAAACCGGTCTGTTCGAATTCCAGCGTGGGCCCATATTCCACAATCTGGTGCTGGCAGACGAAATCAACCGCGCCCCCGCAAAAGTGCAATCGGCGCTGCTTGAAGCCATGGGCGAACGCCAGATCAGTGTGGGCATGCAAACCTTCCCGCTGCCGAAACTGTTTATGGTGATGGCCACCCAAAACCCGATCGAACAAGAAGGCACTTACCCTTTGCCCGAAGCCCAGCTCGATCGCTTCCTCATGCACGTGGTGATTGACTACCCAAGTGCCGACGCTGAAAGAGAGATTCTGCACCTGGCCCGCAGTGACTACCGTCAGGGAATTCCGAACGTAGACATTCGTCTAACAGAAGATCAGGTGATGGAGGCACGCCAGGAAATCTCCGATATCTATATGGCCGAACCGGTAGAACAGTATTTGCTGGCGTTAATACTGGCGACTCGGGATGCTGCTGCACTCGACCCGGAACTGGCGCGCTGGACGGCCTTTGGTGCCAGTCCACGCGGTACCATCGCGCTGGACCGCTGCGCCCGGGCGCTGGCCTGGTTGGACGGCCGGGACTACGTGACACCCGATGACATCCGAACCATGGCCTTTGACGTGCTTCGTCACCGGATTCTTCTGACCTTCGAGGCGGAAGCCGAGGGCATGACAGCCGATGCCGTGCTGCAAAGGCTGATTGACCGGGTTCCGGTAACCGCCTGACGTGTTTGCAAAACCCGCTTCGGCGACAAGAGAAAGACCCATGGGCAACACAGCTGTCACCCACGCCGCTTTACAGGATCTGGTTCGTTTACAAGCCGACGCCAGGGCGTTGAAACTGCCTTCGGCACGGCAGGTACGTGGCCGTCAGGCTGGCATGAGGCAATCGCGCCAGCGCGGCCGGGGCATGACCTTCGCCGAAGTTCGTCAATACCAGCCCGGAGACGATATTCGCAGCATTGACTGGCGCGTGACGGCTCGGCGCCAATCGCCCCACACCAAACTGTTCGAGGAGGAACGCGAGCGCCCGGTTCTGCTTATTGCGGATTTAGGACCCACCCTGTTCTTCGCCAGCACCGGCGCATACAAACAAGCCCGATGCGCACAGATCACCGCACTGCTAGCCTGGCTTGCTCTGATGGCGGGCGATCAAGTGGGGGGGCTGGTTTTCAATCATCAGCAGCTTGAAGTGTTACGGCCTGCCCGGCGCAAAAAATCGTTGTTACGGTTATTGGACACAGTGGCCAGGCAGCAACATCAACCCGGCGTTCCGCCGACCCCGTCGCTTCCTGAAGGCCCGGACTTGAACAAGGCGTTGTCCGAAGCCCGTCGAGTTGCTCACACCGGCAGCCGTATTTTCATCGTCAGTGACTTCATGAACATTTCCAACGAAACCACCACGTTGTTAGGAGCGCTGGCAAGGCATAACAGCGTGAGCGCCCTGAGAATTATGGACCCGCTTGAAAAAGAACTGCCACGCAGCGGGCAATTCGCGGTTGCCGGCCCGGAAGGACCGGCCTGGTTTGATGCCGCCAATCCGAACTTCCAGAAAGCCTGGCAGGCCAAAATTTCCAGCCACGAACAGCAGTTGGCCGACTGCTTCCGGACATCCGGCGTGCACGCATCCACCATTATGACGCCGGACGATCCGGCCGAAGCTCTGAGATTCCAGCTCGGGCCGGGAGGAAAGATCTGATGAATCCCGAAGATCCACTGGCCCAGCTCAAAGACATCCATCTGCCAGAAACCGGTGGCTGGTGGCCGCCAGCACCGGGCTGGTGGGTGCTTGCCGCATTGTGTCTGATCGCGCTAATCGCGTTGGTGTGGGCCTGGCAACGTCACCGTGCGCGCACCGCATGGAAACGCCAGGCCAAAGCGGAGCTGGCAACGCTGAGCCAACAGATGTGCAACGACCCAGCATGGTACGGTGATTTGAACCGGCTACTCAAACGCGTGGCGCGCCAGACTCACCAAAACCGTTACCCGGAATCCATGACCGGAGGCGAATGGGTAGCCTTCCTGTTGGAAACCCTTCCCAAAGACCGGATTGCATCGCGCCCGACCGCTGAAGCGCTGGTCGCCGCGGCCTGGCAACCCAAACCCGCTATTGCTCCTCGTAATGCGTTGGCATTTGCCTCGCTTTGGCTGGAGGCCCAGCTATGATCAGCCTGGCATACCCTTGGGCTTTGTTACTTATTGTGCTGCCGCTGTTGCTGATCTTGCGAAAGCAAAAAAGCGAGCCGGTGGATGCACCGGTAATTCCTGTCGGCCATTGGCTTGCCGATATGCCGGGAGTCAGCACGCAGGGCAGAACCAATCCCTGGTGGCGAAAGCTGCTCATTCTGGCGGCCTGGCTTTGCCTGGTGGTCGCTCTCGCCCGACCTCAACATGTAGGTGAGCAGGTGCAAATGCCCATCACCGGACGGGATCTGATGCTGGTGGTCGATATTTCACCGAGCATGGAAGAGCAAGACATGGTGTTGCGCGGTCGCAGCATCAATCGCCTTCAAGCGGTAAAGCGAGTGCTTAACGACTTTATCGATCAACGTGAAGGCGACCGGCTGGGCTTGATTCTTTTCGGCACCGAACCCAACGTACAGGCCCCTCTCACGTTTGACCGTGAAACCGTTCGTACGCTCTTGGTTGAATCAGGTCTGGGTATGGCTGGTCGCGCTACGGCTATCGGCGATGCAGTGGGTCTTGCCGTAAAACGACTACGCGACCGCCCGCAAGAACAGCGCGTTGCCATCATGCTCACCGACGGAGCCAACACCGCCGGCGAAATCAGCCCGGACAAAGCCACTGATATCGCCGCAGCCGCGGGCGTAAGGCTCTACACCATCGGCATTGGTGCGGAATCCGTGATTCAACGGGGCTTACTGGGCACACGCCGGGTAAACCCGTCCCGCGATCTGGACGAAGAGCTGCTTAACCGAATGGCCGAGCAAACCGGGGGCCGGTACTTCCGCGCCCGCAGCCTGCCGGAGCTCGAGATGATTTACGACAGCATCAACCAACTGGAGCCCATTGAACAGGAAGGCCAGTTCTTCCGCCCGGTGACCGAGCTCTACGTTTGGCCCGCTGGTTTTGCGATCCTGATCTGGCTGCTGTTAATCGCTTCCCGCGTCGCCAATTCCCGCTCTCGCTCTATGCCTGAAACGGAGGCTTACCGTGGCTGATTTTCACTTTTTACGGCCCCTTTGGCTTTGTTTACTGTTTGCGATTCCATTGCTCTACCTACTCAAAAACCGCCTGGGACAGGGCGATGCCGGTTGGGCGCGTTACATTTCCCCGGCACTGCTCAAACCATTGATTCGCCGGCGTGGCAACGCTTCTGATCGTGCCACCGCGTCTCCGTTCTGGCCCTTAAGCCTGGCCCTTATCGTTCTGGCCATTGCGCTGGCTGGCCCCAGCTGGCGACAAGCGCCAACGCCGCTGAAGCAACCGCAAGACAGTCTGGTAATTGCGCTGGATTTATCGTTATCTATGCTGGCCACGGATACCGAGCCAGACAGACTGACCCTCGCAAAGCGTAAAATTCGGGATATTCTAGAGGAGCGTCAAGGCGGCCTCACGGCGCTGCTGGTGTTTGCGGGTGATGCTCATGTGGTGACCCCTCTGACCGAAGACCACCGCACCATTGAAGCCATGCTCAGCGTGCTCGAACCTACGATCATGCCGGCACAGGGCAACCGCGCTGACCTTGCCATCAAGGAAGCCATCAATCTGCTGAACAATGGTGCGCCCGGGCGTGGCCGGATTCTTCTGATCGCCGACGATGTATCCGAAAACTATCGAAACAGCGTGAGTGAACAACTCGGCGCGACACCCTACGCGCTCAGCACTTTAACCGTCGGCACAGAAGAAGGCGGCCCCATTCCCCTGCCCCGTCACGGTTTCATTCGCGACGGCAACAACATCGTGATGACCAAAGCCAACCCCGATGCACTCGCGAACCTGGCCCAGCAATCGGGTGGAGAGAGTCACGAGATGACACTGGATAACACCGACCTCCAAGCATTGAAAGTCGAACCCGAAACGGCCGATGAATGGCTGGATAGCGAGGATGGCCTCACCATCAATCGCTGGCAGGACGATGGTTATTGGCTGCTATGGCTGGCACTTCCGTTGTTGCTGATGGGGTGGCGCCGAGGGGCGTTTGCCGTTCTCGCGCTCGCCATGCTGCCGATCACCATGGCTCCAAGGCCCGCGATGGCATTGGACTGGGGCAGCCTTTGGCAAAGAGACGACCAGCGTGGCCCGGAGCTGATCGAGCAAAACCCGAACAAAGCCGCCGAACTATTGGAACAGCCCGATTGGCGGGGCTCGGCTCTGTACCGTGCCGGCAAGTATGACGCGGCCACTGACGCCTTTTCCAAATCCGCTGACATAACCGGTCACTACAATCGTGGCAATGCCCTGGCCCGGGCAGGCAAGCTGGAAGAAGCACTGGAAGCCTACGCGCAAGTACTGGAAGAACGTCCTGAACACGCCGACGCCCGGTTCAACTATGATCTGGTCAAGCAGCTTCTTGAGCAACAACAGGGCCAGGATCAAAACGGCGAAGAGAATCAGCAACAAAACCAGAATTCGCAGCAGAACAATTCCGACAACGAGAGCGGCGACTCTCAAGAAGGCGATGAATCACAGTCCAGTGATGGCGACGAAAGCCAGAACGGTGAGCAACAGGATCAGGACAACCAGCAATCTCCTGAAAGCCAAAATCAGAACGGTCAGCAGCCACAAGAGCAGCAAGAGCAAGAGCAGTCGGAAGCCGAGCAAGACGCCAACGCCCAGCCATCGGAACAAAATCCCGAGCAGACACCCGGCGCCGAAGCGCCTGTGCCGGTGAATGAACAGCCCCTGAGCCAAGGGCAAGAACAGATGCTACGGCGAGTGCCTGACAACCCGGGGGGCTTACTGCAACGTAAATTCCTGCAACAGTATCAACAACGCCAGACCCAACGCGACGAGGGCGATACACCATGGTAAAGAACCTTCTGTCTTCCCTCTTTTACTTGCTGCTGCTGATTGCCGGCCCGCTCTCGGCCAACGAACTGACGGCCGAGCCCGATCGGGATCAACTTTACGAGGGCGAAGTTCTGACCTTGACCGTAAAAGGCTCGATGAACATCGAGCTCAATCTCAGCAACCTGTTCAACTTTGATCTGTCGCAGCTACCTTCACCCGACATTGAGCAAGTGGAACCGGATTTCGAAATCCTCGCACGCAATCAGCGTTACAGCGTGCAAACGGTCAATGGCGACATGGTGGGCGAGATCACCTGGACCTACCAACTTGCGCCGACACGCACCGGAACCCTGACCATCCCGGCGCTTAAATTCAAAGACGCCAGCTCCAAACCTGTCACCATTGAAGTCATCTCAGGCACGCCTCCGGACCAACCCGCTGCAAACCGTGACAGTTTTGTCGAGTTGTCCGCAGACAAGGCCGAAGTCTACGTACAGGAACAACTGGTCTTGACCGTACAACTGTATTTCTCCGGCAACCTGATACGGGGCGAACTTTCTGACCCGCAACACCCCGATGCAATTATTGAAAGCTTGGGCAAACAGCGGGAATTCACCACTCAGCGCGGCGGGAAACGGTACCGTGTGGTGGAGCGGCGTTACGCCATATTCCCGCAGACACCCGGAGAATTGGAGCTGCCCCCTATTCGTTTTGAAGGACAAGTCAGAGAGCCAAACGGCGCGCTTCGTTTCCTTAGAGACAGCCAGCAGCTCTACCCGGTGCAAGTAAAGCCAGTACCCGCGAGCTACCCTGCGGACAAGCCTTGGCTGCCAGCTGACAATCTCGCTTTGGCCGAGAACGGCCTACCGGATACCAAAACACTAACAGCCGGCAGCAATCTGACCCGAAACATTGTCATGCAGGCCGCCGGCTTGCCATCCGAGGCACTTCCACCACTCACGGTAGACTATCCCGGTGCCCTCCGGCACTATCCGGAACAACCCCGAAGAAGCACAGAACCGACTCCAGACGGGCTTGAATCCACTCTGCAGCTCGAGGCGGCGCTAGTTCCGGTACATTCAGGCGAGATCACCATCCCGGAAGTGAGAGTGCCTTGGTGGAATACCCAAACTGATCAATTGGAAGAAGCCGTTTTGCCCGCTCGCAGTTACCAAATTGAAGGCGGAAGCGTTGCGGCCGAGCCGTTAATCAGCGAACCTTCACAGCCGGAGCCCACAACCGGCCAGGTATCCGAAACCAACCCGGATTCTGGTGCTGATAACAGCTCGCCGTGGTTCTGGACTACCCTATTATTGGGCGCCCTGTGGCTAATCACCGTCGCCCTCTGGTGGTTCTTTCGCAAAAATACAGCCGGCTCACGGGCGAACGATTCCGCCGTCACAAACGGCAACGAGAAAGACCGCTTTAACCAGCTCATTACCGCAATTCAAAACGGTGCACCTGAAACACCGGTGTTGTTAGTTCGCTGGGCTCGGGAACGATTCCCCGACACCAACTTTAACGACAGCTCCGATGTCGTGCGCTATAGCAACAGTCAAAACCTTGGCGACGCACTGCGCGAGTTTCAGGCCAGCCTCTATGCGCAGAGAACGCAAGACACAGCGAAGGCCGATAAAACCGTGAGGAATAACTTGGCGAAAGCGGTAATCGAGCTAAGGCAAGGAGACGTTCGGAAGGAAAATCAAAACGGACTGGCTCCGCTTTACCCGGCCGGGCTGTCTAGCTAGCCGACCGGGTTCACGGATGATCAGTTGGTCAGCTGCTGGTTGATAATCAACTCCACCGGCTGACCAGCGGCATCTGGCGCAACAACCTCGGCCGTAACCTGCCCTTGCCAATCACCGGGTTGGGCGCTGATCGAGCCGCTACGGGTCAGGCGCGCCACCACGACGACTTCATCAACAGCCGAGATAGTCGCTTCCGGCGACATCGCATAGTTGTCGTCCAGACGCACATTAACCGGCAAGGCTCCCGCTGTTAAACGGGTCACTGCAACCGGCGCACCGCCCGTCGCCCCTGCCGGGCGGGCGAAAATAAACAGGGTGGTGTCGGCAGGTACCTGCTCTTTGAACGCTTCGTCGATAGACACCCGAAGATCCACACCCGCCGATGTCGCCGGGGCTTCCTCGGCGGCCTGAGAAGGCGGCGTTTCACCCAACCGGCCATAAGCTTCTGCGATACCACCACGAATCGATGCGATTTGCGGATGATTGGGTGCCGCTTCTGTAATGGTTTCCCAGTACTCGATCGCTTGGCGATAATTCTGCTGACTAAAAGCATGAATACCGAGCAAGCCCAACGAATTCACTTCGGTTGCGTCCAGCCCCAAGGCATTGTCAATGGCCTGCTGAACCGCCGGCGTAAGCTGCCCTTCCGTTTTGAAAAATAACGCCTGCGCCGACAAGCCATAAGCCACCGCGCTTGAGGCTGGGTCGTCCGCAACCAGCTCGGCCAGGCGCTGATACGCCGTCGCGGCCTCGTCATAACGCTCTACCCGCATATAGGTCTGGGCAAGCATGGCCCAACCGTCGATATTCTCGGGATTCTCTTCCAGACGTTCCCGTAACTGGTCGGCGAGTTCCGACATACGAGCCACCTGATCCGCTCCGGAAGCATTCATCTCCTGCATGGTGAGATACTGCTCCACCTGGCCCATAGAGCCCCATTCCTGATAGGCAAAAAAAGCCCCTGCTGGCAGCAGCAATAACGCCAACAACGCCACAGCCATAGCACTTCGGCGCCCCGGTATGCGTTTCTCGGGCTGGGCGTTTTCTGGAACATCATCCAGCATCGAACCAGCCAATTCGTCTTTCAACTGCTCGTAGCTTTGCTGATCCAGAATGCCTGCTTCGTGTTCGACTTCCAGTTCCCTGAGGCGCGATTTGTAGGCCAACAGGTTTTGATTTCTAAGATCTGATTCAATTCTTGATTTGGGCCGATGAAAAAGCACCGGATACAACACGAATGCCATAGCGAACAGAATCAATACCGCTGAGGCAATCCAAAAGGTCTCTTGAGTCATGGTGAAATCATCATCACAGTTAGAAATGTGTTGCGTGGATCAGCTTCAGGCTTGCTGATCCTTGTCTGCCAGCATCTTTTTTACGCGGGCCAGTTCTTCTGGGCTCAGTGCCGACTCTTCCTTTTCGCGTTTGCGGGATCGGATGGCAACGCCAGCAACGATGGCCACACCTACAACCACCGCGATGGCCGGGAAGGCCCACAACAGGATGGTTCGTTTGTCCACAGGCGGTTTGTATTGCACAAACTCACCGAAACGCCCCACCAAATCGCCCACGATTTCATCGTTGGTGGCGCCATTTTTCATCAGCCGATAGACCTGATCCCGCATATCTTTCGAGATCGGTGCGTTGGAATCAGCGATGTTCTGGTTCTGGCATTTAGGGCAACGTAATTCCGCAATCAGATTCTGGTAGCGCTGCTCTTCTGCCCGGGTGTCAAAGTCGTACACCTCACTCACTTCGGCCTGTGCACCGAAGGCACACAGGATCAACAGCAATAACGCACCGTGAATATTACGCATTAGCTATTCCCCTTAGCCTTCTGAATAACCGGCTGTAGGACTTCTTCCCACACTTGCTTGTTCACCACGCCCACGTGGCGGTACTGAACAATGCCATTGGCATCAATGACAAAGGTTTCTGGCGCGCCGTATACGCCGAGATCAAAACCCAATGAACCTTTGGGGTCGAAGATAATTTCATCGTAGGGATTGCCCAAACGTCCGAGAAAGCTGAAAGCCGTTTCGCGCTGGTCTTTGTAGTTGAGCCCGACAATGCGAACGCCTTTTTCCTTCGACAGCCACATCAGGTATTCGTGCTCGTCCCAGCAGGAAGGGCACCACTCCGCCCACACATTCAGCAGAGCAACTTCGCCCTTTAATACAGACTCATCCAGCAATTGGGTCGGATCGTTCAGATTTTCCAGGCTGAAAGCCGGTACCGGCTTGCCAATGCGTGCCGACTCCAGCTTGGTAGGATCTTTGCCGATCCCCGCTGCCAGAAAAATACCGACACCGACCGCAATAACCAGCGGTAAAAACAACAACAACCGCTTCATGACGTTGCTCCTGCAGCCTGAGCACTACCGGTTTTGGCTGCCCGGTCAGCGACTTTTACCTGATTCTTTTCCCGAATACGGTAGCGTTTATCGGCAATCGCCAGGAAGCCGCCAATCGCCATCACCAAAGCTCCTAACCAAAGCCAGCGAATCAGCGGTTTGTACTGCAGACGAATCGCCCAGGCGTCGTCGGAAATTCGCTCACCGATAGCGACGAAAATGTCCCGGAACAGGCCACCGTCAATGTCGGCCTCGGTCATTACGCTCATTCCTACCGGATAATTGCGCTTCTCCGGATGCAATTCGGTGATCTTTTTGCCATCCAGGAGCACATCGAAGCTGCCGTATTGCGCGGTAAAGTTAGCCCCGCGACGGTTACCAATGTCCGTGAACACGATTTCGTAATCGCCGACCATGGCTGAATCACCGGGTACCATGCGGACATCGCGCTCGATGCCATAGTTCGATACCACAGTTGCCCCAGCCATCACCATCGCGACGCCCAGATGACCCAGCACCATGCCCCAATAGCTTCGGGACTGACGCTTAAGCCCGTGCAAACGCCCCTGACGGGACGCCGACTTGTCCCACAAATCCCAGAGCGTCGCCACTGCAACCCAAACCGCCGTGAACACACCGGCGAAAGCCCAAGGCTTGAAACCACCGTAGATCAGAATCACCGCCACACTGGCCGTTAAGCTCACAGCCAACGGCCAAAGAAGCTTACGCCCCAGCCAGCCACCGTCGGTTTTCTTCCAGCGGGAGAAAACACCCGCTCCCAGAAGCAAGCCGGTCGCGACCGCCAGCGGACTAAAAGTGGTGTTGAAGAAGGGTTCGCCTATGGACAGTTTGCCCATATCCAAATAGTCGAGCACCAGTGGATACAGCGTGCCGATAGCAACGAGCAGTGTTGCCGTCACCAGCAGTACGTTGTTCAGCAGCAAGAAAATTTCTCGTGACAACGAGCCGTAGCGTGAACGCACGTGCACCACCGGCGCGCGAAATGCGTACAGTGCCAAACTACCGATCACGGTTATGCCAAGGAGCATAAGCAGGAAGGTACCCCGCTCCGGGTCAGACGCAAAGGCGTGAACGGAGGTCAATACGCCGGAACGAACCAGGAAGGTGCCCAACAGGCTCAACGCGAAGGTTACGATGGCCAACAACACGGTCCAGCTTTTAAATACGCCCCGTTTTTCTGTCACCGCCAACGAGTGCATCAGCGCGGTGCCCGACAGCCATGGCAGCAGGGATGCGTTTTCGACCGGATCCCAGAACCACCAGCCGCCCCAGCCAAGTTCGTAATAGGCCCACCAACTTCCCAAGGCAATACCGATAGTCAGGAACGACCAGGCCACGGTTGTCCAAGGCCGGGACCAACGGGCCCAGGCGGCATCCAGACGGCCATTAATCAAGGCTGCCAAGGCGAACGCAAACGCAACAGAGAAGCCAACGTAACCCATGTAAAGCATCGGTGGGTGAACGATCAGACCAAAGTCCTGCAAGAGCGGGTTGAGATCCTGGCCATCAGCGGGAATGTTCGGTAACAGACGATCAAACGGGTTAGACGTCAGGATAATGAACAGGAAGAAACCCACACACACCATGCCCATCACAGACAGAACCTGTGACACCATGGTGGAAGGCAGCTTACGGCTGAATACCGCCACCGCGAGGGTCCAGCCCGTCAGCATCAGAATCCACAGCAACAGCGAGCCTTCATGGCCGCCCCAAACGGCACTGAACTTATAAAACCAGGGCAACATGCTATTGCTGTTGTTAGCCACATAGGCGACGGAAAAATCATCAACCATGAACGCATGAGTCAGTATGGCAAAGGCCAGCCCTGTAAACACAAACATGCCCGACGCCAAGGGTCGGGCGAAGGCCTGCAGGCTATCACGCCCGGTTAAGGCCCCTGCCAATGGCACAACAGAAAGAAGTAACGCCAGCAACAGCGCGAGTATCAGTGAAACTTGCCCGAGCTCCGGATACATCAGGACTCTCCAACATCAACAATAAATGGGGGCTTAGTAAGCCTGGGATTCGGCCGTTTTGTCGGCGTATGGCGGCTTGTATTGTCCTTTCGATGACTTTTCCAGCGCATCGGCCACTTCCGGTGGCATGTAATTCTCATCGTGTTTCGCCAACACCTGATCCGCCACAAAAAGACCGTCGTTGTTCAGGCGCCCCATGGCGACCACACCCTGGCCTTCGGCAAAAAGATCCGGCAGGATGCCGACATACTCAACCGGTACCGAATCCGTGAAGTTTGTTACCCGGAAACGTACCGAAAGGCTTTCGGGGTCGCGTTTTACACTACCCTCTTCAACCATGCCTCCAGCCCGAATCCGCACATCGACCGGCGCATTACCGGCGGCAATTTCGGTGGGGTCATAGAACAGATTGATGTTCTGGCGCAACGCGTAGGTGGTCAGGCCAACCGCAACGGCCAAACCAGCAACAAGAAAAATCAATATGGTCAGTCTTTTCTTACGAATCGGGTGCATGGGTTACCTAATGGTCAATCCTGAGAGGTTTCAACACGTGTGAAGGTCGCCGCGGCTTGCGGCGCGGTTTGCCCTTTCGGGTTCTGCTGCTCATAGCTGCGCTTACACATGCGATACGTAGCATGATGGCGTTTCGCCGACCAAAAAACCGTGCCCGCAAGCAGAATCACGAACACGGCATAACAGGTCCAAACGTAAGGACCATGGCCTTCCATGGTGAGAAATGCTGAGAACGAATCAAATGCCATTTTTTATTTCCTTCCCGCCAGAACGAGCTCTTTCACCCACCGGGTACGACGCTCCCGAACCAGAATTTCGGTTTTCATTCTCAGGCATGCCAACCAACCAAACAGCAGATAGAGCCCCAGTACCGACAGTAATAGCGGCACCCACATCTCCATCGCCATGGCGGGCTTTTCGGTTAATTTAAAGGTGGCTGGCTGGTGCAGTGTGTTCCACCAGTTCACCGAGTACTTAATGATGGGAATATTCACCACGCCCACCAGTACCAGCACCGCGACCGCGCGGGCCGCCGATTTTTCATCGTTGATCGAACGATCAAGGGCAATCACGCCGCCGTAAAGAAACAACAGGATCAACATGGACGTCAGCCGCGCGTCCCATACCCACCAGGTGCCCCATGTCGGCTTACCCCAAACGGCCCCGGTAAAAAGTGCCAGGAAGGTAAACATCAAACCAACCGGTGCTACCGACTTCACAAAGACATCCGCCAACTTCATGCGCCAAACCAACGTCACCACGGCCGCCGAGGCCATCATGATGTAAATGGATTGCGCCAGAAACGCCGATGGCACATGAATAAAGATAATGCGGTAGCTATTGCCCTGCAGATAATCTTTCGGGGCAAACGCCAAGCCCCAGACTAACCCCGCAACCAGAAGGATCAGGCCTCCCGCCAGAAGCCACGGCATAAAGCGGTTTGCTATTCCAAAGAACCACTTCGGAGAGCCCAGCTTGTGAAAGAATTGCCACATCAGTTAGTCACCGTCTTACTGTTCACTGTTCGTTTCTGCCCGGCTGACACACTCAGCTATTGGACAGGCTGATTCGTAACGCTGCAGCCGAGGCAAACGGTGCCAGCGTCAGTGCCAACACCAAAAACGCGCCCATCAACGCCAGATAACCAGACACTTGCGCCCCCTCAGCAGCTGCGGCCACTGTTCCGGTACCAAAAATAAGCACGGGAATGTACAGCGGAATAATCAGCAGTGACAAGAGCACTCCGGCCGAGCGCAGGCCAAGCGTTAATGCCGCACCTATCGAGCCGATCAAACTCAACACCGGAGTGCCAATCAGCAGCGTTAGACACAAAGTTGCCACGGAGTTCCCGTCGAGATGCAACATTAATCCTAAAACCGGGGTTAACAGCACCAAAGGCAGCCCCGTCAGCATCCAGTGGGCCAGAGTTTTCGCTAATACCAGCAAAAACAAGGGTTGAGGCTGCAACATTAATTGTTCCAGGGTGCCATCATCAAAATCGTGTCGAAACAGATGGTCCAGTGACAACAGCACCGACAACAAAGCCGCCACCCAAAGGATACCGGCTCCGGACTGTTTCAGGAATGCCACTTCCGGGCTTACCCCAAGGGGGAATAGAGTTACCACCATAGTAAAAAACAAAAGCGGGTTTAGCAGATCCTGCTTTTGACGAAAGGCAACTCGAACATCACGTAAAAATACCGCGACCATGGCCTGCGTAACACCCACAGAACGATGGGCCGATTGCACTTTGATTGATGCGTTAGCGTTCATCGCTCTGTAGCGCCCCCCAAGGTAATACGGCCCATGCCCGGCAAATCCAGGTTGTGGTGAGTGGTAACCACCACTGCCCCACCCTCACGGGCGCGTTGAAGCAGCAACGACTCTATGGCCTCTACCCCGGCCGCATCAATAGCGGTAAACACCTCATCAAGAAGCCACAAAGGCTCATCGGCGATCAGCAAGCGCGCCAAAGCCACCCGGCGCTGCTGTCCCGCCGACAGATTACGGCAGGGTACCCGTTCAAAGCCCGACAGTCCGGTACCGGCCAAAGCCTGCAGCAGTGCATCATCGTCCAGTGGCCGACGACCAGCCATCAATGCTCGCAGATTTTCCAGCGGTGTTAATAACGGTTTGATACCGGGCCGATGCCCCAGGTACAGCATATTGCGCAGATACGATTCGCGATGACGATCCCGCGGCTGGCCACACCAGTTGAGCTCTCCCGTCCAGGCATCGTTCAGACCAGCCAATATTCTGAGCAGAGTTGTTTTTCCGGAGCCATTGGGGCCCTCGACACGAGTGACCGTACCGGGCAGTATGGAAAATGACAGATTCTGGAACAGAAGGCGCTCGTCGCGCTCACACTCAAGACCAACGGCCTGTAGTAACGGCTCGGGCATCTGGGTTCCGTTTTAAAGCGAAGGATGCGCGTGTGGCATCTGGTGCATGGATGAAGACCAAACAGCAATCCATTTAAAATCCGGGCGTTCTTAGTCAACGTGGCGCATTATAACGAAAGCGATCACAGATTACTCTTGCCCGATATCAAAACAATGCCAATGAAACTGAACGGCGGGCAAACGCCCCACCCTCCGACAAACAAACTCTCAGGCGGCGGCCAGATCAATCCTGGCTTGCCTTCGGTTGGCATCGATCGAACTCAGTCGGCCCAACAGCAGCTGGCCCAACTGAAGCTGGGCAACCGGGAATCTACGCTCGCCAAAGTGGCCGAAGTCTTACAGCGCAAAGGTGGCGGCAACGAGCTTATTTTAGAGGTAAAGGGACGCTCTCTTGCGGTCGCCACCGGTGACGAGTCGCCGGATTTGAAGGCGGGCGACTTGATCAAAGTCATGCGAGCCGGCAATGAACTCCGGCTAATTGGCAAATTAGCAACCAGCCAGGAAGCCGGCATTGCCCAGGCTTTGGCACAGCGCCTGCCGTGGCAACAAAATCTGCAAAGCGGATTGGCTCAACTGCTGAGCAGCATGAACTGGGGGCTGAAAGCTACGCTTCAACCGGGTCAATTGCCTTCAAATAGCGCCACACAGCCACTTCCCGCCGCAGCGCGGCAAGCTCTGGAAGGGCTTCTCGCCAGTATGGCAAACGCTAACACTCTGAAACCCGGCGCTGGCAAGGCCGAGGGCGGTGCCGATCAAGTCAAGCAATGGTTGGCTGAAAGTGGCGGCTTCGCGGAATCTCGCCTGTTGCAAACCGGCAGCCAACAGACCGCACCCACCGATTTCAAACTGGTTCTGGCGAGAATTATCACCGCGCTGCTCGCCAAGCAAGGACAAACGCCGGACGCCTTTAACCGCCTGACGCCTTTGGCCAGCCCGGATTTGATGCACGCACCTTTGCAGTTCCCAAAGCTGGCCACAGCCAACACCTCACCAGGAAACAGCGAGCCTGCAAGCGTCGCTCAAACATTGCGTATGCTGGCCGGAATGCTCAACCGCATTACCGTGAACCAGCTGCACAGCCAAACCCTGACCGCAAGAGCCGGCGCCGAACCCGGCGCGCCTGCCAGCACCCTACTTCTGGAAATCCCTTGGCTAACCCCGCAACAAGAACCTCGAACAGCGCAACTCCGGATGGAGCAATACAAGCAGGAGAAGAACACCAAAAACCACCCGGAACGAGCGGCCGTCAGCGAGTGGCGCCTGAACCTGGCAATGGATCTGGACCACGCGGGCCCGCTGCATTTCGAGGTGGCGTATCGTCACCCCAGTGTCAGCGCGCACATCTGGGCCACGAAGCAGTCCACCCTTCGTCAGGTAAACGAGGAACTTCCGCTGCTGCGTCAAAGTTTGGCCGATCTTGGCTTGGAAGTAGCGGATTTGGAATGTCGAAGAGGTAGCCCGCAACACGCTGAAACCCGACTGGAACATCGACTGGTAGATACCAAGGCATGACTCAGGACAAACGCACGCAAGCACAAGACGACCACTCCGCTCCCGCTGCAGTTGCTCTGAAATACGATGGCAAGCGCGCCCCGATCATTTCAGCCACAGGCACATGGGAGTTGGCCGAAGAGATTATCCGCATCGCTCAGGAAAACGATGTTCCTCTTTATGAAAATGCCGAGCTGGCCGGAATATTAGCGCGTCTGTCTCTCAACGAAGAAATCCCCGAAGAGCTCTATCGGGTGATCGCCGAGATTTTGGCGTTTGCCTTTCACATTCGGGGTAAAACGCCAGACGATGCTCACCCCGCCAGCGATGCGCCGGATGACGATTCGAAAACTTAAGCCGCCTGCCGCTTCTTGAGCGCTGACACAAGCTCCGCTTCCGGGCGAGAGATACCACAGGTGTTCATCAAATCGTCGATATCTGCCCCAAGGTCAACCAACCGAGCGGCTTCGTCGTAGGAGATTCTGAGCGGGTCGTTCTGGCGCATTTCGTCCATGGCGTTGCGCAATTCGAACAACTGGCGCTCACAGGCAACTAAACGCTGGCCCACGCCCATGCTACCACTGGTGGTTGCGTGCAACTCTCGACCAAGCGTGTCGCACCGGCTCTTGAGGGATGCTTGAAGCGCCTGAATCTTGCGGCCATGAAGAATGCCCTGCACAAGAACCAGAACAATCGCTACAGCGGTCAAACACCAAGGAAGCCAGGAAGGAATGTTAAAGCTCATAGTGGACGTCTCCGTTATTGATTACCTCGGTAGACGTCCATCAAAAGCACTGTTGGTTTAGCCGTTTACAGCGCTGCGATTTCAGCCCACTCGTGGTCTGTCAGCATCTTTTCAAACTCGACAAGAATGATCAGCTCGCCGTTCTTGTTACACACACCCTGGATGAACTTGGCACTTTCCTCGTTCCCCACATTGGGCGCGGTTTCAATCTCGCTGGCCTTGAGGTAAATCACCTCGGCCACGGAATCCACCAATACACCCATCACCTGATTTTCGGACTCCATCACCACAATACGCGTGGCTTCGGTGACATCGGCATCCATCAATCCGAACCGGCGACGGGTATCAATCACCGTCACAACGTTGCCCCGCAGGTTGATAATGCCCAACACATAATCCGGAGCGCCCGGCACCGGTGCAATCTCTGTGTACCGGAGCACTTCCTGGATTTGCATCACATTGATGCCGTAGGTTTCATCATCCAGGCGAAAGGTCACGTACTGGAGTACCTGATCTTCCTGGGCCTGATTGTGTTGTCCGCTCGGGGCTGCCATAACTCGCTCTCCTGTTAGGCCGCCCGACGGGCAACCTGATCGTCAAAAAATCATCATCAGCGCCCAATACTATAGTTATGGGCATAATCCGTGCCAGCATTGCACGGTTTCATTCAGTAACCGGGAATCAACCCAAATCCAACCGCTGTTCCTGTTCTGCACGCATGAGCAGTTCAGACATAGTGCGCACATCAATCAACGCACACATATGATCAATCACGGTGCCGGCCAACCAAGGCCTTTGACTTCGGGCTGTGCGCCACCGCACCTGCTCGGGGTCCAGTGTGAACGACTGGCCGACGCTGTCACAGGCCAGCCCCCACGGACTGTCGTCCAGACGAATGATAAAGCGATAGTTCTCTCTGGCGTCTTCCGGCACTCGGCCTGCCATGATCCATTGGGCCGTGTCTACCACTCGAAGGTTATAGTCGGTACCCGGGCGGATGCCCATATACCAGTCAGGGCTACCGGGCAGCGAACGAATTTCCTCTTCAATTTTATGTATAGCACCCAAGAGTACCAAGGGCACGGCCAACTGGAGCCCGGCCACGGTAAAGATCAGACACTCAAACGGCTGCTCTGACCAGTCCGGCCGTGCGGGCGGCTCGTTCGCAACCGGCTCCGACTCCGGCTCTGGCAGGCCGGGAGTCGTTGCAGGCTCATCTGCCGGTGCCTGTTCAGCCACACGCTGCAGAGGCTCTGCAGCGGGAAGTTCTACAGGAGTGGGCTCGGGCTCCACCGCCTTGGGCGCCGGGTCCGAAAGCGCTTCTTGTTCTGCGGATTCGGTCGCAGTATGCAACAACTCATCCAGATAACTGGCGATGGCTGCGTCTGAAACCGTCATCTGTGTCATTTTTTTGTCAGCCATGGCCCGATCCATTCGCCGCGGCCGTTTGAGTCAGCAGGTCGTCAAGTAAATGGCTATAGGCTCTCACGCCGTGGGTGTTGGCATCGAGGACCGATGGAAACACGCCTTTCTCGCTGGAATCACGAAACTTGGTATCTACGGGCACCGCAAAGCGCCAGAGATTGTTCGGGTAGGTTTTGCGCATGAGGTTGAGACTTTTCACCGAGGCCTGGGTTCTGCGGTCATACATGGTCGGCACGATGGTGTACGGCAACTCGTGTTTTTGCGAACGCATCACCATCTGCAAGGTGTGCAGCATGCGCTCAAGCCCCTTGATGGCCAAAAATTCCGTTTGAACCGGAATCACCAAATGTTGCGCTGCCGCCAATGCGTTCACCATCAACACCCCTAGCGACGGCGTGTTGTCTAGCAAAACGTAATCGAAGTCGTCCCACAACTGCGCCAACGCCCGCGATATGATCAACCCCATGCCGCCAACGCCCACCATTCGGCGCTCAAGGGTCGCCAAAGCCGTGCTTGCCGGCAATAAAAACACATCGGGGTGGCTGGTGTCGGCGATCAACTGCGCCGGCAAACCATCCGGTACCGCACCTTGGTGCTGAAACAGATCAAAGACACTGTGGGCGATGGTGTCCGGGTCGTAGCCAAACCAGGAGGTCAGCGAACCATGAGGGTCAAGATCAACCACAAGCACTCGTTTGCCACGCTGAGCCAATAACCCACTCAGCGAAACAACCGAGGTGGTTTTGCCCACTCCACCCTTTTGATTGGCTACTGCCCATATACGCACACGTATTACTCCAGCTACAAGCCCGAACGTTCAACAACGGCTTAACAGTTATATCGGCGGCAACGCAGGCAACTTGAAGAATGACGCTTCTACAAGCGGCAAGCATTTGACGTTTCTGATTGATAAGAATGAGTTAATACAGAAAGTGTGCCAGATCGGCTATACGCATGAACAACCTGTTGTTCTACCGGACAACGCCGCGAATGCTCGAATCTTTTGAAATTAACAAGATAACCCGACGGTTGCGTCGCCGCCCTTCTTCTGTATCGTTGCGGGCAACAGGCTGATGCTCGCCATAACCAATGGCGGCCAGCCGCTCTGGCTCTATGCCCTGCATCACCAACATTCGCGAAACCGCCGAGGCCCGGGCCGTTGAGAGCTCCCAGTTAGAAGGGTAGCGCCCGGTACGGATAGGCTGATTATCGGTAAAGCCCTCTACCTTTACCGCGTTATCCCGGTCACGCAACACTTTAGCAACCTTTTCAATGACGGCGAAAGAATCGTAATGCGGCTCCGCGTCGCCGCTATTGAACAGCATACTGTTCGGCAGGCTTAGCTCTATCCAGTGATCACTGGTTTCGAGACTGACCACGCCCTGATTAATCAGATCATCGAACTCCATCGCCAGTTGGTCAGCCATCGCGCGCAGTGCTTCAACTTTACCTTGCTCACTGACCTCAGAGTTACCAGGCGCATCGGTGACCACCGGGGGAATGACGTTTTGGTGTTGCTGTTCGGGCACCGCCGCCACGTGTTCTCCTACCTCGATCGGTTTTATTGATCGTTGAGGCGCGTTGAACACGCCGGTAAAGGTTTCAGACAGCACTTTGTATTTGCCTTCATTAACCGAAGACACCGAGTACATCACCACAAAAAAAGCGAACAACAAGGTGATGAAATCCGCGTAGGAGATCAGCCAACGTTCTTTATTGTGAACTTCTTCTTGCTGGTATCTGCGGCGACGCATAGGTAACCCGACTCCTGATCACTGCGGGTCAGAGAAAGCCCCGGAGCCGAAGCTCAATGGTTTTGGGGTTCTCACCTTCGGCGATGGCGATGATGCCATCGATCATCATGTCTTCGTAGCGCGTGCGCTCTCTGACAATACTGCGCAGCTTGTTCGCTATGGGAAAGAACAGGAGGTTAGCAAGCGCCACACCATAGATGGTGGCAACAAACGCGGTTGCGATCCCACTACCCAACGATTGCGGGTCCTCAAGGTTGGTCATCACCTGTATCAGGCCCATCACCGCGCCAATAATCCCTATGGTTGGCGAGTAGCCGCCCATGGCCTCATACACTTTGGCCGATTCGGTATCCCGCTCTTCGCGGCACTCCAGATCAACTTCCAGCGTGTTGCGAATGGTCGAGGGCTCGGCACCATCAACCAACAACTGAAGCCCCTTGCGGGCAAACTTCTCCGGCTCACGCTCTGCCAGCCCTTCCAGCCCCAACAAACCTTGTTTTCGGGCTTTTACACTCCAATCCACAACTTTACCAATGCCATCTTCCAGAGAAATATAAGGCGGTATAAACACCCAACGCACCTGAACGAAGGCTCGTTTTAGCGTAGGCCAAGAGGTCTGAAGAATAGTAGCGGCCAGTGTACCGCCGATGACGATCAGTGCCGCAGGCGTATTAAAGAGCGAACTGACGGCACCACCCTCCAACAAGTTACCACCTAAAATGGCAACGAAGGCCAGAATAATCCCCAGCAGGCTCAAGATATCCATTAGCTTACGCCTTCAAT
>Ga0208435_100080_pt1 | contig 34089 bp, 28 predicted proteins | sample 24_taG_FD_184097 | JGI IMG/M metagenome (GOLD analysis project Ga0208435, IMG submission 184097) | Marine viral communities from Cariaco Basin, Caribbean Sea - 24_WHOI_OMZ (SPAdes) (version 2) | ecosystem: Environmental > Aquatic > Marine > Oceanic | place: Caribbean Sea: Cariaco Basin...
AGTGTTTCTGGACATGGACGGAACACTGCTGGATCTGCACTTCGACTCGCACTTTTGGCTGGAACACCTGCCCAAACGCTATGCCGAGCAGTTCGACCTGCACCCACAGGAAACCAAAGACCAGCTGATCAGCATGATCATGGCCGAACGCGGCACACTGAACTGGTACTGCACTGATTATTGGAGCGAACGTCTCTCCGTAGACATCACTCGACTGAAAGCGGAAGTTGGCGATCGAATTGGCTATCGGCCCCACGCTCATGACTTTCTGCGCAGCTTGCGAACAGCCGGACTTCACTCAGTCATCGTTACCAACTGCCACCCTGACCCGTTGGCACTGAAGCTACAGCGAACCGGCCTGGATCAGCACGTAGACATGATTATTTCAAGTCATGAACTGGGCAAGCCCAAAGAAGATCGGGGTTTCTGGCGCGATCTGTCTCAGCGGGTAAACTACCAGCGCGAACGCACCTTAATGGTCGATGACAGCTTTCCGGTGCTTGAGAGCGCACAAGAAGCTGGCATCAGCCAATGCCTGGCAATTCTTTCGCCCGACAGCACACAAACAGCCAACCCCCATCATCCTGATATTCCGGGTATTTGTCATTTTGATGAAATCTTGCCGTCTTTGCAGTCCCGCCGACCACTGCCATCAGCCTGACGAGGCCGTTATAATTTGAGGGATGGTTGCGCGGAGCGCTCATCAGGTGAAAGAGATATGAAGGCTACAAGCACTGAAGATCAAAAAGTACGACTCGACAAATGGCTGTGGGCAGCACGCTTCTACAAAACCCGCTCTCTGGCGAAAGAAGCCATAGAAGGCGGCAAAGTCCACTACAACAGCCAAAGAACCAAGCCGGGCAAGATTGTCGAGGCGGGGGCCAAAGTCACTCTGCGCCAAGGCTGGCAGGAAAAAATCGTCGTCATTGACGGCATCAGCGACCGGCGCCGCGGAGCGCCGGAGGCACAAACGCTGTACCACGAGACAGAAGCCAGCGTTAAAAAACGGGAAGAGCTGGCCTGGCAACGTAAAACCATGCAAGCCGCACAACTGCCGCCCGCGCGCCGGCCCAGCAAAAAAGATCGCCGCAAGATCCAACGATTTCGGGAAGAAAACGACCTGTAGCCCAGCACTACAGGATCGAAAGCTCCGGCATCAACACACAGAACTCGCTGCCCTGATTGGGCAATTGACCAACATTTTCAGGAGAAACTATGGCATCCCGAGATCAATTTCAGCGTTTTATCTTTGAGCACAGCCAGGTGCGGGGTGCCTGGGTGCAGTTGGGCGACAGCTACAACGAAATCACCCGGCAAGCGCCCTACCCCGACACCATTCGCGACTTGCTCGGCGAAACACTGGTTGCCAGCGTTTTGTTAAGCAGCACCCTCAAGTTCGAAGGTACCGTGGCACTGCAAGCCGCGGGCGAAGGGGCCTTGCGCACCTTGATGGCCGAATGCAGCCACGACCGAAACATCCGCGGCCTGGCCCGCTTCGACGAGCAGGCTATGAGCGGTGGTACGCTAAACGAAATGCTCGGCGAAGGCCGTATGGCCATCACCATCACACCGGACAAGGGCCAGCGTTACCAAGGCGTGGTTCCGCGTGAGGCCGACACACTCTCCGGCTGCCTGGAAGAATATTTCGAACGCTCCGAACAGCTTGCCACCAGCCTGTTCCTGTTTGCCAACGAAGGCTCAGCGGCGGGGCTGCTGTTGCAGCGACTGCCGGGGCATACCGAGGAAGACGACGAGCTGTGGAGCCGGGTGAACCATCTCGCCAGCACCGTTAAGGCGGAAGAACTGCTCGAACTGGACAGTGAAACACTGCTGCACCGCCTGTTCAACGAAGAAACCGTGCGTTTGTTTGACCCAGAACCCGTGGCATTTCGCTGCAGCTGCTCAAGGGAACGCACCCTCGGCGCACTGGAATCCATCGGCAAAGAAGAGTGTTACAGCATTCTGGAAGAGCAGGGCAGCATCGAAATGGACTGTCAGTTCTGCCACGCCAACTATCGCTTCGATAGAAACGATATTGACCATCTTTTCACCGGTCATACGTTACACTGACACCCGACAAATTTATCCGGAAGCCGCGCCAGACGCGGCCTCCGGAGCAGTCGTTTTTTACCGGCGTCTCTGGCATAATAGCGCGCCTGAATTGACCCGATTGCTCAGAATTCCGCCAACTTTGAAATGCGGACTGGGCAGTCACTAAGACATCCCGAGGGCGAGGTCGAAGTGAGCAACACTTATACTGATCTGAATACAGCACGGCTGGTCGAGCTAGCACTGGCAAGGAACGAAGGCCAACTGGCAGCGAACGGTTCTTTAGTGGTCACCACCGGTGAGCGCACCGGCCGGTCACCGATGGACCGCTTCATTGTTCAGGAGCCCAGCACGGCCGACGATATTCATTGGGGTCCGATCAACCGCCCCTTTGATGCCGACAAGTTCGACGCCCTCTGGGATCGCGTTGAAGCCTACATTGCCGAAAAAGACCAGTTCGTTTCAAACGTTCACGTAGGCTCAGACCCTGAGCATTACCTGGCCGTGAAGATGACCACCGAAACAGCGTGGCAGAACCTGTTCGGCCGCAACCTGTTTATCCGCCCGGAAGCATACAACCCGGCCGACAAGCAGGAATGGCAGATCCTCAACGCTGCTAATTTCCAGTGCGTACCCGAGCGTGATGGTACCAACTCCGATGGCTGCGTAATCATCAACTTCGCCAAACGCAAAGTCCTGCTGGCAGGCATGCGTTACGCCGGCGAGATGAAAAAAGCCATGTTCTCTGTACAGAACTTCCTGCTGCCAGAGAAAGACGTACTGCCAATGCACTGTTCTGCCAACGTCAGCGAAAACGGCGACACCTGCCTGTTCTTCGGCCTGTCCGGCACCGGTAAAACCACCCTGTCTGCTGACCCGCACCGCTTCCTGATCGGTGACGACGAGCACGGCTGGGGCCCGGGTACTGTGTTCAACATCGAAGGCGGCTGCTACGCCAAGTGTATCGATCTGAGCCAGAAGAACGAGCCGATCATCTGGGACGCCATTCGCTTCGGCGCAATCGTCGAGAACGTGATGATTGACCAGGAAACTCGCGAGCCGGATTACACCGACGTTTCCCTGACCGAAAACTCTCGTTGTGCCTACCCGCTTGAGCACGTCGAGAAGCGCGTTCTGGAAAACCGTGCCGGTGAGCCTTCGCACATCATCTTCCTGACCTGCGATATGACCGGCGTTCTGCCTCCGGTGTCTATCCTGACCCGCGAAGCAGCTGCGTACCACTTCCTGAGCGGCTACACCGCCCTGGTTGGCTCCACCGAGATGGGCTCTTCGTCCAAGCTGAAATCCACCTTCTCTACCTGCTTCGGCGCACCTTTCTTCCCGCGTCCGGCGGGCGTGTACGCCGAACTTCTGATGAAGCGGATCGATGAGTTCGGCAGCAAGGTATTCCTGGTCAACACCGGCTGGACCGGCGGCCCCTTCGGTGAAGGTAAGCGCTTCAGCATCCCGACCACTCGCGCCATTATTGCTGCGATTCAGAACGGCGACCTGGACGATGTGGAAACCGAGCATCTGGACGCGCTGAACCTGGACGTGCCCAAGCACATCCCGGGTGTAGACAGCGAACTGCTGAACCCACGCAGCACCTGGACCAGCCCGGAATACTACGACGGCAAGGCTCAGGAGCTGATTGGTCAGTTCGTTGAGAACTTCAAGAAGTTCGACGTGGCGGATGCCATCGTTGAGGCGGGCCCGAAACTCAGCTGAGTTTCAACCCGGTAAAAAAAAGCGCCCTGCGAAAGCACGGCGCTTTTTTTAATGCTCCTATCAAACTTAACTGGCGTAGAACAGCAAAGGCACAAACGCCACCAACACCAGCGAAATACCCATCGCAATCAATGGCATGATGATGCGCTCGTGACGCTGATAAAAAGTGCCCTCTTCCGCTTGGGCCGCCAGCACCTCGGCTTCTCCGACCACCTGTCGTGTCAGCAGGTGGTTCAGCGCCACCGGTGGGCTCAGGTAGCCCAGCTCAAAGGCCACCAAGGTCACCATCCAGAAATGAACCGGGTGGATACCACTGGAATAGGCAATGCCTGCAACTGTGGCCGTAACCAGAATCACAGCTCCGAAGGCGTCCATAATCATCCCCAGAACAACCAGAATCACCACCATCAGCAGCATCGCTGACCAGGCACTGTCAAAAGCCTGAGGGAAGGCTTCCATGATGTGGGAACGCTCAATCACGCCACCGATACTTACCGACAGACCCAACAACAGCAACAGCGCACCAATTTCCGCCGTGGTGTCGTTGGTGGCATTTCGAACGCTTCCCTCCAGCCCCTGGTGACCAGCCCCGGAGGCCCCCATTCGCTCCCCCTTACGACTCAGGTGTTCGTACACCAGAATTGACAGCATGATCACTGGCAAGAGCCGCGGCGCGGAAAATTCGTCCATTTTCACATCGAGAGCAAAGCGGTACAGCAGCACCACCGACACGATCACCAACACATACGGAAGCAAAGGCCGAAGGGCCCGGATACTCGCCGGGAAGGCTTCTGCGCTGGGCGCAAGGTTAAACTGGCTTTGCCGGTTAACGGTGGTCGCAACAAGGCCGAACAAGGTGGCGGTCAGCACGAATACCCAAATGCCCCAACCGAACAGTTCGTCGGTGGTAACCTCGCGGTTCAGATAGGCAATCACGACCACCAACAAGCAGGGCCGCAGCACCACCCCCAGCGAGCCTGACATGGCCGTAGCAGCCAGCGCCAAATGGCGCCGCGCACCCGCCGCCCGCAATTCACTGTATATAACCGCACCGGCGGCGATCACGAAGATACCAGACGCGCCTGTGTACGCCGTAGGAATGGCAGCAACCAATACCGCAACCACCGCCAGCATCTCCGGCGGCATGCGCCATGGCCGGAAAACATCGAACACCAGAGTGGCCAACCTAGTCTGTTTGAGCATCATGCCCACCCAAACGTACAAACCGACATTCAGGAACATATCCGCCAGCTCAACCATCTTGCCCAGATAGATACCAATGCCGGACGAATGGCCAATCACCGCAAAGTAGGTGCCGGAGATCAAACACATCACGGTATACAGCGGCACAGCCATAAAGGCTTTGCTCGGGCTTCCGCCGGGCTCCAGGTCATCAGGCACCCGAACGAGGCGATACAAACTGGCCAGGGTCAGGCAGGCGAAACCGGCGATCCAGAAATTGTGCAGCAACATCTCTTCGCTGGATAAGGCCGTACTGCTGGCAAGTGTAGACTGCCGGAAAATCACACTGGACCCGAGCAGCATCGCGTTGGCAATGGTTTGCAGGGTCATGGAAACCGTATAATCCAGCCGGGTTTCCATCGCGCGCATGGCAATGTGGTGACGCGTTAGCGTGGCGGTGACAGCACACAGCATCACCAAAATAACCAGTATATAGCGCTGCGCGGCGAGCCCGAATGCGATCAGGTCTGCCACAAACAATTCAACGGCCCGATACGCCTTTACGCCCGGTGTCAGTTGATCTTGTAACTCGGCATAACTGGTATGAGCGGCACGGCAATCCGCGGCTGAACGCTCAATCGCCAAGCGAACTTCCGCGGGGTCTTTCTCAAAATCCCCCAGTAGCGATGCCATAGGGTCATCAGCCGGTGGTGCTTTGGCCATCTCCTTCGCCACCGCAGCGTCTACATCCTGAATGACGTCGCACTGTGGCTTAACCGGATCCATCCGCAGCTTGTAATAGCCACTCCACATCTGCTCCCCACCCCGGAGCATCTGATTATGGATATCACTACTGGTAGAAAACAGCACGACCGCAAGCAAAAGCAGACAGGCCGGTAGCGACGAAAACCACTCCAACCCACTACGGTTCATTCGACCCTGAATCATGACAACCCACTCTGGAAAATGACGGATTTACAACAGATCGTCGAGATCCATAGTCTCAACGGGCGCTCTCTGGTCATCCCAGAACGACCCGAAACGGCCGGTGGGCGTGCGGTGCCCTGTGTTTTCCATCCACAGCTTGTCGGAGATGGTCACCAGCATGTTTTTGGCCATGGCATCGATGAAGCGCCAGTCTTCACTCACCTCAACCGTTTGTTCCGATTCAGCGAAGTCACGAATAATAGCCTTCACAAGCGCCGTATCGTTTTTGTTGGTGGCGGCAATGGCGTGGAAAACGTGCCCCAGGCGAACACCGGCTTCCTTACCCTGCTCTTGCGCGGCAGCCAAACGCTCAAAGGCATCCTCGCCCTGTGGCTGAGTGCCCGGGATCATGGCCCATACGGTCGCTCTTAAGCCCATGGGCGCGCCCCACCACTGTTCGTTGTTCAGACACTGGCTGGCACGACCAACAACTGAACCGGTATTGAACGGCACACCAATGGATGACGCCGCCTGAATCTGTGCACTCAAGGCTTGCATGCCCGACAGCAGGCCTGCCATGTAGATGAACTCATCGGCTTCGTCGTCAAAACTTGGGCATTCGCCGCCATCCGGGTTGCCGTAATGGGCGTTGTGATGCTGCCAACCTTTGAAATAGCGCTTGGCAGCCACGGTATAAGCCCGCTTTTTCTGAATGAATGCGTCTTCAGCCCCGGTGCCGTCATTGGCATACAGCTTCGCTATACCGTCCAGCTCGTGCTCGATGGCACGCTCTTCAGCGCAACCTCCGGCGGAGAGGTACAGCATCACGGCAATTTGATCCGGCTCGCTGGTGACACGGCCAAACGACATCAGCAACGGTGCCGTGGCCTCACTCATGGCGCAACCCATCGCCAGATCGTCGGACTGCATCAGGTACGGCACGGTGTGACTGCGGGAAAAGCCTTTCATTACATCACCCGTGGTTTTGTAAACCATGTGGTTGACCACCCCACAGCCACTTAATACAACGCTGGCAGCAACGGCGGCCACAAAACCGCGTAGCCGTGCACCTGAAGCCATCTTTTTCCGGGAAACTGTCATATCAACTACACCCTTTTATTCTTATGCGTATTTGCAGATCAATAAGGCTCGGGTTTGCACATTCGTGCCAAACCCACTATAGATTGCATACGCTGCCCGCCTGCGCTCGGCAGCTCACACAAAGACAACAATCAAAACAAAAGACAGGAGTACCTTATGCGCAAACCTGAACTTTCCGCCGCTATCGCCGATCAAGCTGGTCTGACCCGGGAAAAAGCCAGCGAGGTAATCAACGCGGTGACCGATCAGATTACTGCAGCAGCAGCCCGAGGCGACGACATCAGTCTCATCGGCTTCGGCACCTTTTCTGTTCGCAAACGGGAAGCTCGGACCGGTAGAAACCCGCAAACCGGTGCCACCATTCAAATCGCCGCCAGTAAAACCGTGGGGTTCAAACCCGGAAAAGCGCTGAAGGACGCCGTCAATTGATTCCAAACGAGCCCGCTCAGGCGGGCTCGTTGTCACTGATTACCTCAGGACGCACATTCCGATCTGGCACCATCTACCCGGCAACGTATCGCCTTCATCAGCTTGATGGCGCGTTCGTCGTACACGCCGTCCTCCAACAATGACATCCGTACCTGGCGAAGCATTTTGTCGTACTCAGCGGTATCTTCCTGAGGCAGCTCCACCCAAACGTCGCCGGGAATACTAGCTTCCGCTTCGGCGATAATCTGATAGGCCTCGTCGATCCGCTTGATCGACTCGTCCCGCACCATTTGGCCGGCATCTTCCGGGAAGCGCTCGGTGTTGATAATCACCTGGAAATTCATATAACCGAGCGCGTACTTGAACACGCCACCTTTGTCGCCGATGCCCTTATAAAGCTCGAGCGGCTGGTAAGCCACCGCAGGGGCATAAGCAAAATCGACACTTCCGTTGTTGAATTTACCGGCAAAATTGGCGGAGTTAGAACCAACAACGGAAGCGCCCACATGGCGAACCATCCGCACCGAAGCGGTATCGTAATCTAGGGTCGCAATACGTTTACCCTGTAGCTTCTGAACCGTGTCCAGAGTCCGGTCGCGGGCATGCAGATACACCGCACCGCCGGGGAAAACGCCGGCCACTTCATAAGGACCGTCAATCAGGAACGGGCGCGCCTTGGGCTGGCTTAGGGTATTGAACAGTAACCGCATTTCCTGCTCACCCGGGATCGCCCCCATGGCTTCAAGCGTGCCGGTAAACTTGTTGAATTCCCGAGCACGGGTTCCCGTTAGCAACACGGCGTCACATTGGCCCGCCTTGAAGTCTTCTGCCGCCACTTTTTCATCGGTGTAGGCACGCAGGTCAAGTTTGATTCCACGCTGAAGGGCGACCGGCTGAAATTCTTTGGTAATCGAGAAAAGCGGACCGTTCGCGCCTACCGGATCAAACACACAAAACGATCGTTCGATGATGTCGGTCTGAGCTTGCGCATGCATCGGAGCAATGAAACTGGCGCAGAGTGCCGCAGCCGCAGCAACACGGCGGGTGATTCGAATGGCTTTCACGGGATGACTCCTGATTATTATTGTCAAAAGCATGGGCTGGCCTGCTACCAGCAACTCATTCATTTTACGAGTTATGGTAGTTCGAGAGGATCTAGGATACGTTGGCTGAGGTGACTGCCGGCAAGACCTTTTAGGAATGTTGGCTGCAATTTGTGATGGATTCGACAGAGATAATGCTGCCTCTGTCGAATCCTGAGATGGGGATCAGTGGTTAGCCACCCATACCGGACGGCCAGCCACCAACGTCAGCTCGACCTTTCCTGTCAGTTCCCGTCCCACCAACGGAGCGTGTTTACCGGTAGACACCAGTGTTTGCTCGCACGGTTGCCAGCTGGCAGATGGGTTAAAGATGCACAAATCGGCATCAGCGCCACAGGCGATTTCCGGCGACAATCCAACGATACGCCCCGGCCCCAGAGTAAGCGCCGTCAGCAAGCGTTGCCGGCTTAGTTCTCCGCTTTTCACCAACTCCAAACCCAACGAAAGTACGCTCTCAATACTGGACAGGCCGGGCTCGGTGGCGGGCAACGGTGCTTGCTTGGCCGCCGTATCATGAGGCTGATGCTGACTGACAATGGCATCAATCACACCCGCCTGAACACCTGCCACCAACGCTTGCCGATCGGCTTCAGATCGCAGCGGCGGACGAACGTGGTAGCGGCTGTCAAAACCCGCTAACGCCTCTTCGGTGAAGCACAACTGGTGCACGGCCACATCGGCTGTCACCTGCACTCCTCGCTGCCGGGCTTGGGCCACCATTTCAACGCTGCGGCCACTGGACAGCTGGCTCAGATGCAGTTTCACGCCGGTTTCTTCAGCAAGCAACAGCATTTCCATCACCGCTGCCGTTTCAGCGACCTCCGGTATGCCCAGCAGCCCAAGACGCGTGGTCACCTGACCATCATGAGCATAACCATCCGCCGCCAGCGCCTGATTTTCCGGGCTGAACATCACCGTCAAACCAAAAGTCTGAGCATAGGCCATACACCGGCGCAAAATCCGCGCGTTTTTAACGCCCCGGGAGCCATTACCGACCGCAACACAACCTGCGTTTTTCAAGCCGGCCAGATCGCTGAGCAATTCTCCTTCCAGGCCTCGGGTAATGGCACCAACAGGCAAGACACGCACCGCACCTCGCAAGGACGCGCCGTCACGAATCAAGTGGGTCACGGCACTGGAATCGTTAACCGGCGAGGTTTCCGGTGACGCGCACACCGTGGTAAAACCGCCATGGGCGGCGGCCAGGGTTTCTGATGCGATATTCCCCTTCTGGCCATTTCCCGGCTCTCTCAGGTTGCAGCACAGGTCGATGAACCCCGGAGCAATCACACAGCCACTGGCATCGTACTGCTGATCGGCGTTGGCATTCAGGGCATCCGCCCCCATGGCCACAATCTTGCCTTCTTTGACTAACAAGCCCGTGTTGTCAGTCTCGGTGCCCGCGCCATCAAACAGAGTGCCGCCGGTGATTCTCAAGCTTTCATATTGTGAACCCACCTTCATGCCCGGCCCCCTTCTCTTTCCAGCTGCTTTTGCTGTCGCTCTGCCATTTGCCCCCCCATGGCCATGGACATCACCGCCATGCGAATGGCGATGCCATTGGTGACCTGGTTGAGAATCACCGATTGCGGGCCGTCCGCCACCGCGGATTCGATTTCAACACCCCGATTAATGGGGCCCGGGTGCATCACAATGCAATCGGGTTTCGCCAACGCCAACTTATCCTGATTCAGGCCGTACAAACGGTAGAACTCTCGTTCACTCGGCAGCAAGGCCCCTTCCATACGTTCTTTTTGCAGCCGCAACATAATCACTACATCGAGGTCTTTCATACCTCGCGCCATGTCGTATTCCACCGTGCAACCCAGATCCTCCACATCTCTCGGCAATAGAGTTCCGGGGGCAATTACCCGCACTTCTTCCGCGCCGAGTTCGTTCAGTGCACGTATCTGGGAACGGGCCACGCGGGAGTGCAAAATGTCGCCAACGATGGCCACCTTCAGGCCCGCAAATGCCCCCTTGTGCTGGCGAATGGTTAACATGTCCAACATGGCTTGTGTCGGGTGCGCATGGCGGCCATCGCCGGCATTGATAATGGCCACTCCCGGGGTCACACTTTCCGCAATAAAGTGCGGGGCGCCACTTTGGGAATGCCGCACCACAAACATATCGCTGGCCATGGCTTCCAGATTCAGCAAGGTGTCGGAAAGCGATTCGCCTTTGGATGTGGCGGAGGTGGAGATATCAAGGTTCAGAACGTCGGCCGACAGCCGCTTGGCAGCCAGCTCAAAGGTGCTGCGGGTGCGGGTACTGGATTCAAAGAACAGATTGACGACGGTTCGCCCTCGCAGCAAGGGCACTTTTTTGATGCTGCGCTCACCCACCTCGATGAATGAATCGGCGGTATCGAGAATGTCGGTGAGCAATTCGCGGTTCAAGCCATCAAGGGTAAGAAAATGTCGCAACTGACCACCCCGGGTCAGTTGCAAATGGTTCGGGGAAGGGTCAATCGCGGTCATGGCTCGCCTGTTATCAATGGGAAGGTTTTACTGCCCGGTTTCCTGAAATTCAATGTGCAACGGCTCGGGGCCGCGCAGTTTTACTCTCTGATAGGTTTCCAGTTCAAGCACTTTACCGACCACATCCGGCTGGATCGGCAACTCTCTGGCACCCAGATCAATCAATGTGGCGAGTATGATACTGGCAGGACGACCATAATCGAAGATCTCGTTCATCGCAGCCCGAATGGTACGGCCACTCATGATAACATCGTCCACCAAAATGATATCCCGCCCCTCCGTATCAAACGCCAAGCTGGACGGTGTCACCGTCGGATTGAGCCCGATGCGGCTGAAGTCATCTCGATAAAACGAAATATCCAGTTCACCAAAGTCCTGCTTCAGGCCCAGACGTTTGTTCAGAATATCGGCAATCCAAACGCCACCGGTACGAATACCAATCAGCGCCGGATTATCGATTCCCCGGCGCTCCAGAACATCACGCAATCCTGTTTCCAGCTCATCCAGCAACGGATTGATATCAAGCAATGCGGTCATTAAAGCCTCGTTAATCAGCTCGGCCGGATTGTTCCCGGCACCAGGTTTCCAAAATCAACACCGCCGCCAGATCATCGACACCGTGGCGGCCAAAATCGCGACTACCACCGTCGGCCATCACCTGACCTTTGGCTTCAAAACTGGTCAAACGCTCATCAACCATTTCCACCGGCACATGGAACCGGCCGTGAATGCGCTTACCGAACTTCCGGGCTCGGGCGCACATATCGTTTTCGGTATCGTCCATGTTCAGCGGCAAGCCCACCAGCACGAGATTCGGCTGCCATTCGGCTAACAGAGCTTCGATCTGAGCCCAATCAGGGATGCCATCCCGGGCCGGGATCATGGCCAGTGGCTGCCCGGTGCCCAACATCTCCTGACCGGTCGCGACGCCAATACGCCGGGTGCCAAAATCGAACGCCACGACTCGTCTGTTACCCATCTCAGGCATGCCCCACCGAATCGCTCAACTGGCTCAAATCTACACCGATCAGATTGAGAACGGCTTCGTAACGCTTTTCGATGGGTGTCCGAAACAACACATCGTCGGTGGCCGGGCAGGTCAACCAGGAGTTACTGCCCAGCTCTTCTTCTAACTGGCCTTCGCCCCAGCCCGAATAACCCAGCGCCACCAAAAATTCGGGCGGACCGTCATCCTGCCCGATGCTTTCCAGAACATCACGCGAGGTGGTCAATGAAACCTCTTCGGTCACCCGTGCGGTGTGCTGCCACTCCCGCCCCGGCGTGTGCAGTACGAACCCCCGTTCCGGCTGAACCGGGCCACCGGTATAAACCGGGATATCCAGTTCGCCGCCGTGCATATCCAGCTGTTCCAGTATTTCCCCCAGGTGGATGCCCAGAGGCTGGTTGATCATCAAACCCAGTGCACCGTCTTCGGAATGTTCACAGATGTAAATCACACCGCCGTGAAAACGGGGATCGCTCAGCCAGGGCGATGCCACCAAAAAATGGTGCTTCAAGCTACCTTGCACAGTGGTATCGTCAATCATCCTGAACTGAGCCCCCGTTTCTGGAACGACCAGGTTCGTATAATTTCCAATTCATCCGCTTTCTCACGCATGCTCTCCGGGAATGGCGCAAACGGTGCCGCCATCCGGACAATACGAATGGCCGCATCGTCCAGCACCGTGCTGCCCGACGACTGTAAAATGGCCACTTCCTTTATGGTGCCATCTTTCCGGATAGAAACCAGCATTCTCAGGTCGCCATAAATACCGGCCCTGCGTGCCTCAGTCGGATAATTGATGTTGCCTACCCGGGTCACTTTGCCGACCCAGTCCTGCACATACCAGGCGTTACTGGACTTCAACGTGGAAGCCGCCGTCACGCGCATCACCCGCGGCTTGCGTGCATAGGCCTGTTGCTGGGCATCAAGCCGGGCTTCCAGACTGGCAATCTCCAGGCTCCGCTCCATCAGGCTTTTACGTTTGGCTCGGGGCAAAGGCTCCGGATCGACCTGGTCGTTTTGTTGCGACACTTGCCGACGGGCGCTCTCCGCCTGAACCACGGTCCGGTTCTGGCTGGGTTGAGGCTCCGTTGTGGTTTGTGGCTCCGGCTGCACTTCAGCAACCTCCGGCTGGCTGACATCGGTTGGCTGGGGCGAGGTCATTTCCAGAGCCTCGTTTTCCGTGCCGCTTCCCTGCTGATTGGTCTGCGCCAGAAAGTCCGCCTGCTCCGGGGCTTGCTCGTCATCAAATTGCGACAGTGTGATTTCCATCGTTTGCGCCACAGAACTGGGCAGCTCCGGAGCAAACGTAATGCCCAACACCACAATGGCATGAAGCGCCACTGCCATGAAAAGGGTGAATGAAAATCGATCGAAATCGCTTACCTGAACTGCCATCACGTGTCCTGATTGTGCATCCGGGATGCCCGTCGATATTGTTCCAGCTTATTACTTGAGTCGTCGCTCGATCGCATCCATCAACAACGCCGAAATATCGATACCATACTGCGCGTCCAGCTCCCGAATGCAGGTTGGACTAGTGACATTAATCTCGGTGAGATAATCACCAATGACATCCAGCCCGACAAACATCAGACCTTTCTGTTTGATCACAGGTGCAACACGGGCGCAGATTTCACGGTCGCGGTCGGTCAACTCGCGCCCCTCGCCACGGCCACCGGCCGCCAGATTTCCGCGATTTTCACCCTGCGACGGAATTCGGGCCAGCGCATAAGGCACCGGTTCGCCATCAATCATCAGGATACGCTTATCGCCATCGGAAATTTCAGGCACGAATTTCTGCGCCATGGCCTGGTGCTCGCCATAGTTGGTCAGGGTTTCAATGATCACCCCGAGGTTGGCGTCGTTTTCTTTTACCCGAAAGATCGACCGGCCACCCATACCGTCTACCGGCTTCATAATGATGTCACCGTGCTCGGCGTAAAAGTCCCGAAACCGCTGCGAGCTGCGGGTGACAATCAGCGGCGGCGTTAAATCTTCAAACTGGGCGGCAAACAGTTTCTCGTTGCAGTCCCGCAGCGTTGATGGCGGGTTAACAACCAAAGCACCTTGCTGCTCGGCCGCGTCGAGTATGTAAGTCGCCACCAGGAATTCGCGGTCAACCGGGGGATCCTTGCGCATCAGGATAACGTCCAGATCACCCAGCGCCCGGTCCTGGCTCTCACCATAACTGAACCAATCGTCCGGGTTATTCCGCACGGTCAGGCTACGGGTGCTGGCCCGGGCCTGCCCCCCCGCCAGATACATGTCCTGAAGCTCCATGTACTCGAGTTCCCAGCCACGGCTCTGCGCTGCAAGCAACATTGCCAGCGAGCTGTCTTTTTTGAAATGGATGTCCTCGATCGGATCCATAATGATCCCGAGCCGAATTGCCATAGAGTCTCCTGGATTATCAAGTTGGAAATCTGTAAACGAACCACTGAAAACACGAACCAGGCAGCAGAGTGCATCACTGATAAAGTGCTATGCTGATGATGGTATTGTACCCCAGTCACGAATGCATCCGCAGAAATCCTGTGGCAATTCCGTGACAAGGGATACAGAAGTACATTTGGTCACAAACAAATACTTTTTATCCAGCCATGGATACTCTATAAATGAGAGGGATTTATAGAACAACCTTAAGGTTTGTGCTAAAACCCTCTCTAAAATAATGACACCCGCTCGAGCGCAAGGCAGTCGGACAATGGATGACAACTTCGAGAACTTGAAGATCATGGTGATTGACGATAGTAAAACCATTCGTCGCACCGCAGAAACCCTCTTGAAAAAGGTTGGCTGTGAGGTCATCACCGCCACTGACGGCTTTGACGCTCTCGCCAAAATTGCTGATTCCCAGCCAGACATCATCTTCGTAGATATCATGATGCCTCGCTTGGACGGCTATCAGACTTGCGCCTTGATCAAGAACAACTCTACGTTCAAGAACACACCCGTCGTTATGCTTTCGAGCAAGGATGGCCTGTTTGATAAAGCAAAAGGGCGCATCGTTGGCTCGGACCAATATCTGACCAAACCGTTCAGCAAGGATGAACTGCTCAACACCATCCGCCAGTACACGCCTCAGGCGGAACAGTAATCCTGCTGCCACCCAGAACCATCGAGGAAACCATGGCTCGCATTTTGATTGTTGACGATTCGCCAACAGAAGTTAAAAAGATATCCACCATTCTGGAAAAGCACCAGCACGAAGTGCTGACTGCAGATAACGGCGCAGACGGTGTTGCCAAAGCCCGTGCCGAGACTCCGGATCTGGTGCTCATGGACGTTGTAATGCCCGGCCTGAACGGCTTTCAGGCAACCCGTCAACTGACTCGCGCGCCGGAAACCGCATCCATTCCGGTTGTGATCGTCACCACCAAAGATCAGGAAACGGATCGAGTGTGGGGAACCCGTCAGGGTGCCAAGGGTTATCTGGTCAAGCCAGTTAACGAAGACGACCTGATCAAAACAATCAACAACCTGATTGCCTGATCCTTCGCCGTGGAGTTAAGCATGTCCGCCGAGGCCGCCCCTTTCGCCGTTCTGACGGATATCGCCCAGCGTAGCCGGGCCATGGCCTCGGGCCTTCCAGAGCAAGAACAAGCTGTTGAGCTTTGGAACGGCATCGGGTTCATCCTCTCGGGCCAGCGCTACGTTGCTCCAATGGGCGATGTAACAGAAATATTGCACGTACCCCGTTTTACCCACATACCCGGGGTACGCCCATTCATGATGGGGGCAGCCAACGTTCGTGGGCGGCTTCTTCCTCTGATCGATCTCGCCAGTTTCTTCGACATCCCCCGGTCCTCACGCAGCCCGCGTGAACGCCGGGTACTGGTGATCGAGCAAGGCGATATTTTCAGCGGGCTGGTCGTAGACGGCGTGTTGGGCATGCAATATTTCGCAAAAGACAGTTTCCGGGCCAGCCCGAAAGGGGTGCCCGACAACGTTCGGCCGTTTGTAGATGGCGGTTACGAGCGCAACGAAGAGATCTGGAACGTGTTCTCCGCCGCCGATCTGGTGGACGACGAGCGCTTTCTCGATGTCGCACAGTGGTAGGGATGATGGTACTGGCAGGAACGTCACCCTGACCGTCTGCAACCCGATACAACAACTTGCCATTTCCAGAAGAAAAAGGCCGGGAGCCAGAAGATGAAAAACAGAGCCGGAAAACTCAGTATGGGACAGGGAGGCAACAAGCTGATTGCCGGCCTGATCGCAGCACTGATTGCACTCACTATCCTGCTCGTTGTGGTGCTGTTCATCATCAACAAAGACAGCCAGAACGATCAGGAATACATCGCCAATACCGCAGAAATGCGCGTGCTTTCCCAGGAGATAGCGAAAAACGCGACCGAAGCGGCCGGCGGTACTGCCGAAGCGTTCGACCAGTTGCGCCGCTCCCGGGATGAATTCCAGCTGCTCTGGACCAGCGTTACCAAAGGTAATCCGGAAACTGGCCTCCCGCCCAGTGAGCTAGCCCAGCAGAGCAATACTCAGAAGCTGTGGAACCGCGTACGCGAAAACGCGGACAGCATTCTATCTACTCAGGAAGCAGTACTGGGCCTGCACGAAGTTGCCCGCACACTGAACGAAACCATTCCCCAGCTGCAGGTTGAGTACGACGACATTGTACAAATCCTGCTGGAAAACGACGCGCCAGCCGAGCAAATCGCGCTCGCTCAGCGTCAGTCGTTGCTGGCGGAGCGGATTGTGCGCTCGGTTAACAACGTTCTTTCCGGTGATGAAGACGCCGTCATCGCGGCCGACCGTTTTGGCCGCGATGCCAGCCTGTTTGGGCGTGTACTGGACGGACAGTTGAACGGCAACCCCGGCATGGGCATCTCGCAAGTGGCTGATGAAGATGCCATTTACGGCCTTGAAGCGGTCGATGAGTTGTTCGAGTTCGTGTCCCAGAACGTTGACGCCATCCTGGAAGCCTCCCCAGATCTGTTCAAAGTGCGTCTGGCAGCCAGCGACATCTTCCAGAACTCGGAAGTTCTGCTGACCGAGCTATCCGCTTTGGCAAATGACTTTAGCTCGCAAGCCGAATCCCGTGTGATCAATGCCACGCTGGCGTTCGCCATCCTGGCGGCGATGGTTGCGATTGTCGTGTTCATCGGCTTTGCGCTTTACCGCGAAACACAGTCCCGCCTGACCACCACTCAGGAACAGAACGAGCAGAACCAGAACGCGATCCTGCGACTGCTGGACGAACTGGCGGATCTGGCCGACGGTGACCTGACAACCGAGGCGACCGTAACCGAAGACTTCACCGGTGCCATTGCCGACTCCATCAACTTCGCGATTGACCAGATGCGCGGACTGGTTCAGTCCATTCGGGGTACGGCAGTACGGGTTGCCTCCGCGGCTCAGGAATCTCAGGCTACGGCTATGCATCTGGCCGACGCCTCCGAGCATCAGGCTCAGGAAATCGCTGGCGCCTCTGCAGCGGTGAACGAAATGGCCGTGTCCATCGACCAGGTATCCTCCAACGCGGCCGAATCTTCTGCGGTTGCGGAGCGCTCGGTTGCCATCGCCAAGAAAGGCGCGGAAGTGGTACAAAACACCATTCGCGGCATGGACAACATCCGTGAACAGATCCAGGAAACCTCCAAGCGGATCAAACGTCTGGGTGAATCGTCCCAGGAAATCGGTGACATCGTATCTCTGATCAACGACATTGCCGACCAAACCAACATCCTGTCTCTGAACGCTGCGATTCAGGCCTCCATGGCCGGTGACGCAGGTCGAGGCTTTGCGGTTGTTGCGGACGAAGTTCAGCGCCTTGCGGAACGTTCCTCTGCCGCTACCAAACAGATTGAAGCGCTGGTTAAGACGATCCAGTCTGACACCAACGAAGCCGTTATCTCCATGGAGCACACCACCGCCGAGGTAGTACGTGGTGCTCGCCTGGCACAAGACGCGGGTATCGCGCTCGAGGAAATCGAGAACGTATCCATGAGCCTTGCGGAACTGATCCAGAACATCTCCAACGCGGCACGCCAGCAGTCCTCTTCTGCGTCGCACATTTCCAACACGATGAACGTCATCCAGGAAATCACCTCGCAGACGTCTTCCGGTACCAACGCCACCGCGAAGTCGATCGGAAATCTGGCCGAAATGGCTTCTGAGCTGCGTTCTTCGGTTGCCGGCTTTACCCTGCCGGAAGAAGAAGCGCTCAGCGAAGACAGCGAACGTTACGACGAATCGGTGGTCAGCTGACCACCGGCCCGGGGCAGCTGAAGGTCTATGGTTCAGACACATAACCAAACGGCACCCGCAGACGGAATCTGGTCACTGCGCAAACTCCCGGCAATGGACGATGCGCAGTTCGGTCAGTGGCAGAGCTTGTTGGAACACCGAACCGGCATGACCCTGACCCGAGACCGGAGATCGTTTCTGGAAACCAACTTAGCTATCCGGATGCGGGAAATTGGCTGCAACAGTTATCAGGCCTATTACGAACAGATCGTATCGGGCCCGAACGCGATTCAGGAATGGGCCACGCTGGTAGACCGCCTGACGGTTCAGGAAACCCGTTTCTTTCGTGATCCTGAAGCCTGCAAACTGGTGTCTGACTATGTCATGACCCGGCCCCGGGAAGGCTTGAAAAACCAGGCTCTGGAAGCCTGGAGTGTAGGATGCTCGACCGGCGAAGAGCCTTACACACTGGCGATGGTGCTCAACGAATGCATGGAACAGCTCGGCCTGAAGCCTCTGTATGGGGTAACCGGCTCGGACATCAGCCAACCGGCACTCGTTAAAGCCAAATCCGGTTTGTTCAGCGCCCGCAAGCTGCTGGGCGTGGATGAGGCCCTGAAATCCCGGTACTTCCGGCCTGCCGAGCGGAATACCGTAGAAATCGTGAACAGCATCCGTGAACGGGTGTGCTTTGCCAGGCTCAACGTATTAGACCTGAACAAAGCCCCGATGCACGGCATGAACATTATCTTCTGCCAGAACCTGCTGATTTACTTCCGCCGCTGGCGCCGGCGCGAAATTGTCAGACGGCTTTCAGAGCGTCTGGCACCGGGGGGGTTACTGGTGTTAGGCCAAGGTGAACTGACCGATTGGCAGCCACCGGGCCTGCAGAGGGTTCCCTCGGAACATGTACTGGCGTGGATCAAACGCCAGTCCGACGAAGAATAACCGGAGTGGTTATGGGCAATCACCATGACAGTATCGCCCTCGACTGGGTTCGGGGCGAAATACAGGACACGCTGACTCAAGGCCAGCATGCACTTGAAGCGTACGTTGATAATCGTGACGATACCGCGCGCCTGCGCTTCTGCCTGAACTATCTTCACCAGGTGCACGGCACTCTGCAAATGGTGGAGCTCTACGGTGCAGCCTTGCTCACCGAGGAGATGGAGAAACTTACCCAGGCCATTCTGAACGAAACCGTCGTTAACATTGATGACGCCGTCGAAGTGTTGATGCAGGCCATTCTCCAGCTGCCACAATATCTGGAGCATCTGGGCAGCAGCCGCGACGACTTCCCGATGGTGTTGTTGCCGTTACTGAACGACCTGCGCGCGGCCCGCGGCGAATCTCTGCTGTCGGATACCTCGCTGTTCAAACCGGACCTGACCGCCGCCCGTTTCAATGTAACCGGCAAAGTGTCTGAGCGCCTGCAAGACCCTAAAGTATTGGGTCACCTGCGAAAACTGCGGCAGATGTACCAGTTTGCGCTGGCCGGCGTGGTTCGCGAAGAAGATCTGGACGCGCATTTCGGCTACATGCAAAAGGTCATCGACCGGCTCTCGCGCTTGTGCCAGAAAACCGCTCGTGGCGAACTGTGGAAAGCCGCCGGGGCGTTTGTTGAAACCCTCGAAGCTCATGTGAACCCGGTCAACACCGCGGTCAAATCGCTGCTGCGCGAACTCGACGGAGAAATCCGCAAACTGACAGACGAGCACGCGGACATTCTGCTACAGCCGGTTCCCGAAGCGCTGTTGAAGAACCTGCTGTACTACGTTGCCCGAGCCCGGGATCTGGACCGGCCCCAGGTCAATTATCTGCGCGGGGCCTACCAGTTGTCCGATGCCCTACCCTCCGATGACGATGTCAGCGAGGCGCGCACACGTGTGTCTGGCCCCGGTCGCGATGCCATTCAATCAGTGGTCGGCGCGCTCAACGAAGAGCTTGGAAGACTAAAAGACCAACTCGATTTGTTCGTGCGTGCGGAGCACCGCCAGAACAACGAGTTGGATGAGCTACTCCCGGGTCTTCGCCAGGTCGGCAATACCCTAGCGGTACTTGGCCTTGGCATTCCCCGGAAAGTGGTCACGGAGCAGATTGAACTGCTCGAAAAGCTCAGCAGCCAATTAGAAACCATCGATGATGGCACCTTGATGGACATCGCGGGCGCTCTGCTCTATGTGGAAGCGAGTCTGGCCGGCCTCGACGTCGATCGTCACACCGAAGTGTCCGACAGCGTCGAGACAGGTGAGCCCACAAACATCGGCTCCCGAGAACTGTCTGAGGCCAACGAAGCGCTGATCCGGGAATCCCGCAACACGCTGGAACAGGCGAAGTCCGCTATCGTTAACTTCATTGCCTCGCAATGGGACACCCAGGAAATCGAACACGTTCCGGCGCTGCTTCACAGCATTCGAGGCGGCCTTGGGCTGGTGCCTCTCGAGCACATTCCGGACATGCTCAACTCGGCCGAACGTTATATCTCCGATGTGTTGCTCTCGAGCCAGCAAGTGCCCGACTGGCGCCAACTCGACACACTGGCCGATGCCATCACCAGTATCGAGTACTACCTTGAACGGGTTGCCGAAGGCATCACCGACAACGACACCATTCTGCGCATTGCCAACGAGAGCCTTGCCAGCCTCGGATTCCCGGTCGGGGAAGACCCCACATGGAGTGAAGCCGGCCAGCCAGAGGCTGTCGAAGCTGAAGACGTTCCGGTTCTTGAGCCGATACAGGAAGAACCCGGCTCGCCGCAAAAAGGCACTGACAGCGAGCTACTGGACGATGAAATTCTCGGCATTTTCGTTGAGGAAGCCGAAGAAGTTCTGGGCACCATTCAGGAATATTACCCTCGTTTGCGCCGGGATCACGGCGACCGGGAGGCACTGACCGAAGTCCGGCGCGCGTACCATACCCTCAAAGGCAGTGGTCGACTGGTGGGTGCCGAGAGCCTCGCCGAGATGGCCTGGTCGGTTGAGAACCTGCTGAACCGCGTGATCGATCAGACGCTGAAAGCCACAGACGACATGTTCGCGCTTCTCGATGACGTGAACGCACGCATACCCGAGCTGATTCAAGACTTCCGCCATGGCGAAACCACAGGCGATGTCGACGAACTCATTGCCCGGGCCGAGGCTTTGGCCACTACCCGGCGCACCGATGCCGCGGCCACAGAGCCTGCCAGCGCCGAAGAAAGTCCGGAGCCACCTGTTGTTACCGCCGACGACTCGTCAACACCCCCCACTCCGGCAGAGCCCGTTGTTGCCGACACGGCAGAAGCGCTCGAGCCAGCCGCAGATGATGAAGACGATCTTATCGACGACGAGATCCTGGAGATCTTTGTTGAAGAAGCCGGCGAAGTACTCGAAACCATCAACGAGTACCTACCCATGCTGCTGCGTCAGTACGACGATCGCAGTGCGTTGGCCGAAGTAAGACGCGCTTTCCATACCCTCAAGGGCAGTGGGCGCATGGTCGGCGCTCATGTCATTGGAGAGCTGTCCTGGTCTGTGGAGAACATGCTGAACCGGATTATCGAGGGCAGCATCTTCATGAACGACGACCTCGCCCAGTTGCTCCAGGACGTGACCGAAGTCATTCCGACACTGGTCAGCGACTTCGAAAATCGCGTCGAGGCAAGTGTTGCCACCGCACCGCTGGAAGCCCGGGCGCACGCTCTGGCCAGTGGCGAGTTCCCCGACACCTCCACCATGCCTGTGGCGGAAGCTCCGGAAACATCGTCCGAACCGGGCAATGCGGCAACCAACAGCGATGACTCTGACCATCCGCACTCTGACGACGCAGACCTGGTCTTGCTCGAGATTTTCGAACAGGAAGCCCAGACACACCTGCAAACCCTTAAAAATTACCTGCTGACAGCTCAACAGCAGACAGCCGCCCCTTATACCGACGACCTGTCACGGGCGCTACATACCCTGCGCGGCAGTGCCAATACCGCAGGCATCGCCCCGATTGCCGCGATCGTCACCCCTCTCGAGCGCTTTATTAAAGAAGCCAGAGCGCAAAACAAACGGGCCGATCACGATGTGCTTGAGCTGATATCCCGGGCCAGTGATTTCCTGACCCACGGTTTGGCACAAATTCATAATGATCCACAAGCCGAACTGGACGGCACGGCGGACTACCTCGAAAAACTCGACAAAGTCAGCACCGCCACCTTCCAAGGGCAGGTTCTAGATGACGATGTAGCGCCTGCAAATCAGGTTTCGTCACAACTGGTTCAACTGTTTTTGGGCGAAGGCCTCGACATTGTCTTGGATGCCGAGACGATTCTGGACAAGTGGGCCGCCGACCCGCAGGAGCAAGAAGCCCTGTCCACCCTGCGCAGCGAACTCGAGTCTCTGACCGACGACGCCGCAGATGTTGGCTTGGCGGACATCGCAAACCTGGCCGATGCGCTCACCCGTTTGTACGGCGCGGTAACCGTGTATGGATTGCCCGGCAACGGGCAGTTCTTTGAAACCGCCAGAAAGGCTCAGGAACAGCTCATCAACCAGATGGATCAGGTAGCCGCCGGTCTGGCGACCGACTCCTGTGACGATGTCATTCTCGAACTTCATGCGTTGACCGATGCGGTTAACCGGAACGACGAGCCCGACGAATTCGAGCAGCAGTTCACCGACGATCTGGAAGAAATAGACTTAAGCCTGGAAGACAGCGAGTTTGCCGCTCCCGAGACCACTGACGAGCGCCAAACCACGCCACCAGATGTTTCCGATGACAGTGAAATGGACGCCGAACTGGCGGCCATCTTCCTCGAAGAAGCCCGGGACCTCATCGATAGCACGGCCGAAGCCCTGCAAAACTGGAGTGAAGACACCGGCAATATCGACATTCTGCGCCTGCTGCAGCGAGATTTGCATACTCTGAAAGGGGGCGCACGTCTGGCCGATATTGAAGCCGTAGGCGATCTGGCCCACGAACTGGAAAACCTGTTTGAAGGGCTGACCGAACGGCGGCTAACCATCAACGACACGCTTTCTGACTTGCTGTTCCGGTGTCACGACCGCTTAGCAGGCATGGTCGATGCGCTGGAAGCCCAAGAACAACCCAAACCGGCTCCGGATCTGATCGTTGAGATCCAACAATATATTGCGGAAGCTCAAGGTATCCGCCCGGTTACCGATATCGCACCGGAGGCAGGAGCGGCCGGCGAAACCGGCGATCAGGATTCAGCAGCAGGCACCGCTGGCGAAGACGCTGACAGCGACGTGGCCGACCTGTCCCATCTGGATCCGGAATTACTCGGCATCTTCCTGGAAGAAGCCTACGACCTGATCAACTCTACCGGTAGCGCCCTCCATAGCTGGAGCGAGAACCCGTCTGATCGCAACCTTGCCGCGGAACTGCAGCGAGACGTACACACCTTGAAAGGTGGTGCGCGCATGGCCGGCGTCGATGCTATCGGCGATTTGACGCACGTTCTTGAAGACCTGTTCGAAAAGGTGGCTGAAGGCCAGCTGGAAGCCAGCAGCACCATGACGGACATTCTGTTTGCATGCCATGACCGACTGGCACAAATGGTCGAGCAAGTGGCCACACAGCGGCCTTGCCCGCCCGCGAAGCAGCTGGAAGCGCAGGTGCAAGCCATCCTGCAGGGAGACGAGGCTTCCGATACCGCGACTTTGGACGCTGAAGCCGACATCGTGGTGCACGCCGAGCCAACGAGCCTTGAAGCCGGGCATGACGACGCGGCCCCGGACTTCGAAGCCGACGATATTCTCAGCATCTTCCTGGACGAAGGGCTGGAAATTCACGACTCCATGGCTGAAAGCCTGGAGCATTGGCACGAACAACCGACGGAACTTGCGCCGGTCATGTCGCTGCGCCAGGACCTCCACACCCTCAAGGGCGGTGCTCGCCTGTCGGATCTCGATGCCATCGCGGATCTCGCCCAAGCCTGGTCCGAACTACTCGACGACACGCTTGCCGGCAGTAAACCGGCGGAAACCGCACTGGCATTGAGCGTTCGCGCTCAAGCCGGCCTGCGCTCGATGTTAACCACCATGGAAGCAGGACAGCGGCCGGAGCTCGATTTCACTCTGATCGACGCGCTGTCGCAATCCGGCACCGAGATGCCGGAGCCGAGTTTCGAAGCCGAGCCGGCTGAAGCCGAGGTTCAGGAAACCCCAGACCCTGAAGTTCTGGAGATTTTCCTCGAAGAAGCCAACGAAATTATGGACCAGCTGGAACAACTGCTGGCCGATTGGCACAAAGAACCGGGCAACCACCATTTCAACCAAGAGGCTCAACGGGCTATGCACACCCTGAAAGGGGGTGCTCGCCTGTCTCAGCTTTCAGGTCTGGGAGACAAAGCCCATACCTTCGAAACCTTGTTGATTGATCTTGGCGGTAATGCGCCAACCGAGGCGCAGTGGCAGGAAATTGGCCGCCAGCATGACGACATTATCGCGGCTGTCGCGGCGATTCGTGCCCATTACGAACAAGGCGCAGCGCTACCCGAGCCGGAAGTTAGTCAACCCGTCGAAGCGCCGGCACCGAAGGCCGTCGAGACCGCCGTCGCGCAACCAGAGCCCGAACCCAAACCTGTTGCCCGGAAACCGTCCAGGCTCCGTAGCAACAAGGCTGTCGAAGCTCAGCGCGCGGCGCAAGAAACCATTCGTGTATCGGCGCCGCTGCTGGACGATCTGGTTAACCTCGCAGGTGAAACCAGTATCACCCGTGGTCGACTGGAACAGCAGTCCAGTGACTTCAGCCACACCCTCGACGAGATGGCCGCCACCATCGAGCGTCTGCGCGAGCAGCTGCGCCGGATGGACATCGAAACCGAAACCCAGATTCTGTTCCGTGCCGAGCAGGAACACGGTGCCGACTACGGCGAAGATTTTGATCCACTGGAGATGGACCGTTACTCATCGATCCAGCAGCTTTCCCGGGCCCTGACAGAGTCTTCGTCTGACCTTGCCGACCTGCGAGAAACCCTGGCGGACCGGGTGCGCGATACGGAAACCTTGCTGGTTCAGCAGTCCCGCATCAATACCGAACTCCAGGAAGGTCTGATGAAGACCCGAATGGTGCCATTTGCCTCTACCGTGCCACGGCTGCGCCGGATTGTGCGCCAGATCAGCGGCGAACTGGGCAAGAAAGTCGACTTCGACGTTCGCAATGCCGAAGGCGAGATGGACCGAAGCATTCTGGAGCGCATGATTGCGCCGCTGGAGCACATGCTGCGCAACGCCCTGGATCACGGCATTGAAACCCCGCAAGAACGCCGTCAGGCCGGCAAGCCTGAAACCGGTGAGGTGGTGCTGTCGCTGACCCGCGAGGGCGGCGACGTAGTGCTTCGGATGATCGATGACGGTAAGGGCATTCCCGCCGAGGTGATTCGCGACAAAGCCATTCGTCAGGGCTTGATGCACGAGAACGAAGCGCTCTCGGAGCGGGAGATCCTGCAATTCATTTTGCAGCCCGGCTTCTCCACCGCCGAGAAAGTGACCCAGATTTCCGGCCGTGGCGTTGGTATGGACGTGGTCGCCAGCGAAATCAAACAACTTGGTGGCAGCCTTGATATTGATTCGTCGCTGGGGCGCGGCACCATCTTCACCGTGCGTTTGCCGTTCACCGTATCGGTGAACCGCGCCCTCATGGTGGCCACGGGCGAAGATTTCTACGCCATCCCGCTGAATACCATCGAGGGTATCGTTCGGGTCAGCACCTACGAACTGGAAGAGTATTACAAGCCCGATGCGCCCATGTACGAGTACGCCGGACAGCAATACCGCTTGCAGTACCTCGGCAACCTGTTGAACAGTGACCATCATCCCAAGCTGCAAGGTCAGGCGCTGCCACTGCCGGTCATTCTCGTGCGCGGTGCCGAGCAGCCACTGGCTCTGCAGGTGGATCATCTGATGGGGAGCCGCGAGATCGTTGTTAAATCCCTCGGTCCGCAGTTCAGTACGGTGCGCGGGGTATCCGGTGCCACTATTCTGGGTGACGGTAACGTGGTGGTGATTCTCGACTTGCCAGCCATGATCCGTTCAGACGTGCTGTCTGACCGTCAGCGCATGGCCAACCTGGCCAAAGAACGCACAACCAGCCGCTTCGAAGAGCAAGTCACTACGGTCATGGTGGTGGACGATTCCGTCACCGTTCGCAAAGTGACCTCACGCTTGCTGGAACGCAACGGCATGGAAGTGATCACGGCAAAAGATGGTTTGGATGCGGTGGCTCAGCTGCAAGACCACCGCCCGGATGTCATCTTGCTGGATATTGAAATGCCCCGGATGGACGGTTTCGAAGTCGCCAGTTTTGTGCGCCATGATGAAACGCTCAAACATACGCCGATTTGCATGATTACCTCCCGAACCGGCGAAAAACACCGCGAGCGGGCTCTGGCCATTGGCGTCAACGAGTACCTTGGCAAGCCGTTCCAGGAAACCGTGCTGCTTGAAACCATTAAACGGCTGACCGAGAGCGAGTGATGGCCGGCCAGACCGGCCGACCAATGGTCGGGATCGTTTCTGATGACGCGTTGCAGCGCCGGCGGCTACAGGAAGCCGCCGGCAAGTTTGGCTTGGACAGCTGCTTTGCAGGTGATCCCGATCGTTTGATCGACTACCCGGAGTTTCCGGAAGCGGCGTTGTGGCTGGTCACCCTTCAGGACGAAGCGGATCACCCGACGTTTTTCGATCATTTGCTCGGTCACACCGACGCGCCAGTCTTGTTTGGGGTTGATCTCGCGCCGAAGCCAAGCAGCAAAGAGTTTATTCGATGGGAGCGCCGCCTTCAGAATAAACTGGAAAAACAGCTGGGGCCTCTGGAAGCGCTTGATAGCGCCCGCGATCTGGAACAACTGGTGGATTGCGAGCCTGCGCCCAATAGTCCGCCAAGCCTGCCCAGCTCTGTCACACCCGCATCGCCCGGTTCACTGGCCAGCGAAATCTGGATACTGGGCGCGTCTCTTGGCGGCCCCGCCGCCGTGAAAGCCTTCCTGGACCAGCTGCCACCGGGTTTGCCGGTGGGTTTTGTTTACGCACAACACATTGATGGCAATTTCACCGATGTCCTGACGCGCGTCTTGGGCCGTCACGCCCATTACCAGCTAAAAAAAGCCGAGCAAGGCTATCGGGTACAGAACGGTGATGTCGTGTTGATCCCGGTCGAGAACGAGTGGTCGTTCGATTCGGAAGGCCGCCTCCAGCAGCTGGACAACCCCTGGCCCGGGCCATACGGCCCGTCCATTGATCAGGTCCTGCTCAATGTCGCTGACCACTACGGTAAACATTGCCACGCCATTCTCTTTTCAGGCATGGGCAACGACGGAGCCCTTGCGGCCCCCATGCTGAAAGCCTACGGTAGCCACATTTGGGTTCAGGATAGCCAAAGCTGCGGCAACAGCTCAATGCCCGACTCCGTTGCAGCCACGGGCTGTACCAGTTTTCGTGGCACACCGGAACAATTGGCTGAACAGCTGATTAAAACCATCAAGAACAACAGCCTGCTCAAGAGCCGGCACAAACGGGATTCCGCCTGAGGACACACGCTATGACTGAAAACAGCCAATCCCTATCCTGCGTTATGGTACCGGTCAGCGATCGGCAACTGCTGCTTCCGAACGTATCCATTGCGGAAGTTGTTGATCTGAACAACACCAAAACGGGTCGGGGCACACCCGATTGGCTGGTTGGTTTCATCGACTGGCGCGGCCTTAACCTACCGGTGATCTCCTACGATGCCGCCAATGGCAATGAGTTGGTCGTGCCCGGCGGCAACCGTGGCCGGATCATCGTAATCAACACCATTGGCCCCAAGCATAGCCAATTGCCGTTCATGGCACTGGTGACTCAAGGCATCCCGAGTCAAACCCGGCTGACCGAACCCGACCTCAAGAAAGTGGACGCACAACCCGGGCCCGCCGACCTGATGCAGGTTGAAATTGACGGCGAAGCCGCCTGGATTCCGAATCTTGAATATCTGGAATCACTGGCAGCCACTGCAATAGCCTGATGTTAGGGTCAGTCCCCATAGCGAGACGCTCTGCAAATGTTATAATGTTGCAAACTTTGCAGGAGCTTCCCCATGCCAGAGCGCGCGCTTCCTTACCGCCCTCACAACCATGAAGCCTGCGTCAGCCAAGCTCTGACTGACGCACAAGACATTTGCCGCCAGCAGAATGCCCGCCTGACGCCGATCCGGGAGCGCGTTCTCGAGCTGATCTGGCAATCCCACAAACCGCTGGGCGCGTACGACATTCTGGCCCAGCTCGGAGCCGAGGGGCACAAAGCCGCACCCCCCACTGTGTACCGTGCGCTGGACTTCCTGCTGCAATACGGCCTGGTGCATCGCATATCCTCTTTGAATGCTTTTATCGGGTGTGCCCATGCCGGCGAGCATCATCGCAGCACCTTTCTGATCTGCCGTGAATGCGGCATTGTGCTGGAGTTGGCCGTAGACACCGTAACCAACGCAATCGAGTCTGCCGCCAAAGCCGAAGCGTTTCAGGTTGAAGACATCACGCTGGAGATTTCGGGCTTGTGCCCCAGCTGCCAAGGAAGCACCAGTCATGCCTGAACACTTGGTACAGCTGAATCAGCTAACGGTGCGGTTTGATGAACGGATCGTGGTCGATCACGTCAATCTTGTGGTTGGCCGCGGCGACATCATCACCATCATCGGCCCCAATGGCGCCGGGAAAACCACCCTGATCAAAACCGTTCTGGGCATTCAGAAAGCCACCAGTGGGCAGGTATCTCTGGCACCGGGTCTGGTTATTGGGTACGTGCCCCAACACCTCTCCCTCGAGGCAACGCTGCCGTTAAGCGTCAAACGCTTTATGTTACTGAGTGGCCGCCCGCTGAACGCCTGTGAAGCGGCCTTGCGACGTACCGGTGTCGGGCATCTTCTCAACGCGTCGGTACACCATCTGTCCGGTGGTGAAAAACAGCGGTTGCTGCTGGCACGGGCCCTTGCTCGCCAGCCCGATTTATTGGTGCTCGATGAGCCGGCCCAAGGGGTCGATATCAACGGTCAGGCGGCTTTGTACGAGTTGATCAGAGAACTCAGAGACGAACTGCACTGCGGTGTGATCATGATCTCCCACGACCTTCATCTGGTGATGGCGGCCACGGATCAGGTGATTTGCCTGAACCAGCACATCTGCTGCAGCGGGCATCCGGCAGACATTTCCCACGATCCGGCGTTCATCGAAACCTTCGGTCATCAGGTCGCTGAATCACTGGCAGTGTACCACCACCGGCACAACCACAGTCATGACCTGCACGGCGATGTCGTCACGGGCAACGGACCGCACGGAGCCTGCAACCATGAACATCATTGATCTGATTCTGGGCGACTTTTTCTGGCGGGCATTACTCGGAGGGCTTGGCGTCGCTCTGGTCGCGGGTCCGCTCGGCTGTTTTGTGGTCTGGCGGCGTTTGGCTTACTTCGGGGATACCTTAGCCCACTCGGCCCTGTTGGGTATCGCGCTGAGTTTTCTGATCAGCATTCCGCTCAATCTCGGCGTGATCATCACCTGCCTGCTCATTGCCTTGGCGTTGGTGCTGTTATCCCGCACCCGCGCTCTGGCCACGGATACGTTGTTGGGCATTCTGGCGCACAGCGCGCTCGCCATCGGCCTGGTAACACTCAGCTTTATGCCGGATATCCGGGTTGACCTCACCGGTTTGCTGTTCGGGGACTTACTGGCGATGAGCCGCCAGGACCTGCTCTGGATATACGGCGGCGCCGCCGTGGTGCTGACCCTGTTGGCGTTGCTGTGGCGTCAGTTGTTGATGAGCACCATCCACGAAGAACTCGCGCGCGTGGAAGGCGTTCCGGTCGAACGGCTGCGCCTGGCGCTGATGCTGATGTTCGCTTTAGTGATTGCCGTGGCGATGAAAATCGTTGGCGTGCTGTTGATTACCGCTTTGCTGATCATCCCCGCGGCCACCGCCCGGCGTTTGGCAAAAACCCCGGAACACATGCTGGGGCTGGCCATTGTATTCGGGTTTATAGCCGTGTCAGGTGGCCTGACCCTGTCCTGGCATTTGGACACCCCCGCGGGGCCATCGGTGGTGGTCACGGCCTTTTTGACGTTTTTGTTGGTCTACGGCGGCGCCCGCAACAGCCGCTATTAAATCCCCCCGGCTTTCCGGATGGCGCAGACTGGTCTATTGTGGATTGGCTGACCAACGGAAAGCCTGAGGGAGGGTCCTGGCATGGGCAGCAGCCCGGACAGCACATCACTTGGTTCTAAAATCCGCAGGGCTTTTTGGCCAGGCTTGTGGGTGCCTGTGGTTATTCTGCTGGTTGGCAGCGCGCTCAGTGTATCTGTTGCCAAACGGGTTGCCGACCAAACCGAAGCCCTTGCCTATCAACAATATCAGCAGCAACACCGCGCTCTGGTTCTTATGGTGCTCGATCAGTTATACCGGCACGGCAACGACATTTCCCTGTTGAAGGTGCCATTGGCCAAAGCCATGCCACAACATTTGCGCCTTCGCATTGATACCCTGGAGCGACACACCAAAAGACCGTTACTGGAACTGGGCTCCGTCCATACACCGATGAAAGGCCATGCCCTGCGCACAGAACTGAACATCGATGGCAATCGATCGATGGTCACCACATTGCCCGATGCCCAGCTGCTCACCGCGCCGGCTCAACAGGCTCGCTGGTTGATTCTCGTCAGTGGTCTGACTCTTTCTTTGTTAGCGTTTGTGCTGTCGCTTTACCTGTGCTGGCGTAATCACCAGCAAAGCAGGCTAACCAGACGGCAACAAAAAAACCTGAAAACCCAAAACCGGAAAATTGCCAACCTGAACGTTGAAAAACTCGTTCTAAGGCAAGCACTCAACGACAGCGAGAGCCGGTCACGGGATTTGATCAACCTGTCGGGCAACCTGATTGCCGAGTTGGACGATCAAGGGAGAATCGCCTACATCTCGGCCTTGGCGGCCGATGTTTTCAAGCAAGCACCGTCCGATTTGGACCAAACCCCTTTCCAACAGCTGGTTACTCAGGCCGATCAGCAGCGTTTTTCGGAATGCTTTGAAGCCGCCCGCGCTGACCACGCCATTACCCAGGCCGATCTGGCTTTGATGGGCGAACATTCTGAGCAAGCCACGCCGGTTACCTTGCGGCTGAAGGCATTAACGGATCCGGTCAGAGGCATCGCAGGGTTTCGGCTCAGCGCACAGATAAAATCCCAAGGGCTGGATTAGGGATTCACAGGGGCTGAACCCGCTCCAGAAGCCGCCCAGTTGCGAGCAGCTCCAAAAACTCGTCCCCGAGCCGGTCGCTCTCGGCAATCGCCCGGCGCCAAGACTTCTCCCGCCCGGCATCGTCGCCCAGATAGGCCTCGAAATCCTTCCGATCCGGCAGTTTGCGGTCCGGCAAGGCGTCCAAATAGTCTCGGGACGGTGATAACAACAGCACATCTTGTAAGCGAGTGGCATCGCCTTTGCGCCAAGGCAATGTTTTATCAAACCACCCCGGCACCACTCGATCGGTAAAATGCGGGTAAAGCACAATGCCGGGCTGCTCGTAGGGCAGGTCCAGGTGATAATCCAGTAACCCGCCGTCCCGGTAGACCCCGGCCGGAGCCCCCGGAATGTTGCGCACCGCCGACATCACCATCGGGATGGATGCCGACGCCAGCAAAGCAGACAGCAAGTTGTCAGGCGTCAGCGCCACTTCATGGCGCGGGAACTCGGCGTGGGTGGAAATCGGCGTCTTCTGCCGGGCATCGTGCACAAAACCCCGCTCCATAAAACGACTGAGGTGGCGACGGCTGAGCATATTGGCACTTATTGCGCTCATCAGCCCCATACCCAAACGGCCTTTGGAATCATGCTGCAACAACCCAAGGCTCCGTACCACCACCACACTCAGCCGATACACCGGATGAGCCAGCAGGTAATCTTCGCGGCCGCCAAGCAGCTCCTGCAAAAACGCAACGCTTTTACGACTGACTTCCTCTGCACTCACGCCTTTGCTGAAACGCTGTTGGGTGTAAAGCTCTGCCAACTTGCTCAATTGCGCGCGCGGGTTGTCCGAGGAAGCCACAGCGGCAAAACGCCAACTGCCGATCGACGAGCCAATCAGTGCGATTTCCTGTTCGGCACCGGCCAGCCACTCACCGAATATGGCCTTGTCCAAACCACTAATGCCCAACGCTTTCGGGCCTCCGGCCGCGCCCGGGACAACGTGCACATCGGACACTTCAAGGGGTTTCTGACGCAGCCGCTCCAAAGCGCGGCGGCCGGCCCGAATCGTGAGTGCCGGGGTACGAGTGTGAACTGCAGTCATTCCATATCCTCTGGTTAGCTGGCGGGAGTGTAACCAAGGCTTAAGGGTCCGGCCAACTGAACAAAATTCATGACGCCCATTGGCATTGTGCATAAATCGTCAACATTGACGCTAAAACACACAAATTTCGACTTTTCCGCAAACACTGCCATGCTAGACTCTAATCAATGATGGCACAGGATAGGTGCCGTAGAATATCAGCCGGAGCTGAGCGTGAAAATTCTGACCTCACCAGAAACCATGCAGTCTAACCCCAACCTCGCGGTGCTGGGGTTCCGGCGCCAATTGGTTTACCACTTACACTTCTGGGCTTTTATCGCCGTCGTCCCGCTGATTCTGATTCAATGGGAGCATGGCAACCACTTACTCGCCGCTTTTTTAGCTCTGTTCTGTGCCAATGCTGTGCTCGTTATTGGGTGCTTACGGCTGACCGGCCGTTACTTTCTGAAAGGCTGGCTGTTCCCCATTCTGGCGGTGGTTTCCGCCGCCTATTCCACAGCAATTAATGGGCACGCAGGCCTATACTGGGCCTATCCAGCCGCCATCGCGTTGTTCTTCCTGCTTCCTCTGAAAGAAGCCGGTGCTTGCAACATCCTGTTTGTCACGGTCATGTCGGTGACCTCGTTCCTGAAGTTTTCAGAAGCCGATTTCTGGCGCATCACTTTCTCGCTGGGTTTGAGCTGTGTGTTTGCCATGGTATTTGCCTGGCTGGTCGGGCGCATGCAACAAGAACTGACAAAGCTGGCCACCACTGACCCCCTGACCGGCTGTCTGAACCGCTCCCAACTCGCCGACATTCTGAACAGCCAGATCCAGATGCGCGAACGCTACGAACGGGTTTCAAGCCTGGTACTGGTAGACCTGGACTACTTCAAGGTGATAAACGACCAATGGGGCCATCTGGCGGGTGACAAGGTGCTGAAAGAGCTGGCGCTGCGCATTCGCAAGCGCCTACGGGAGAACGATCAACTGTTCCGCATCGGCGGCGAAGAATTCATGATTGTGCTGCCGGAAACCCGCCAAAAGGATGCCGACACCTTGGCCCACCAATTGTTAAGCAGCATCAGCGCCACGCCGTTTCTTGAAGACATCCGGGTAACCGCCAGCGCCGGTGTGGCCGAAGTCAGTCAGGGTGAAACCTGGTCAATCTGGCTCAACCGGGCCGATCAGGCGCTGTATACCGCCAAACATCAAGGCCGGAACCAGATTGTAAACGCATCGAAACCGCACGCGGGGGTGTCAGCAACGGTCGAAGAAGAACCCTTGCCTCCGATCAGCAAAGGCGGCGAAGTGGCTTGATATGCCGGTTCGGGTATTAAACGGTTTTTCGGAACTCACGGTAGGCCGAGAACACATCCCAAGGCTTCTCAAAATGCGGGTAATGCCCCACCCGCCTGAGGCTGACCACATCTGCAGATGGCACCAGCTCACGATAACGTCTGACCATGGCTGCACCCGATACCGGATCTGCCATACCTGAAACCAGTCGTATCGGTTGGTCTGCATGCTGCAACGCACCCACCCACCGATTACGATGGCAACGGCGCTCCTCCATAAACTGGATGAGGTCGTGCAGAATGCCGCGACC
>Ga0208435_100084_pt1 | contig 32203 bp, 30 predicted proteins | sample 24_taG_FD_184097 | JGI IMG/M metagenome (GOLD analysis project Ga0208435, IMG submission 184097) | Marine viral communities from Cariaco Basin, Caribbean Sea - 24_WHOI_OMZ (SPAdes) (version 2) | ecosystem: Environmental > Aquatic > Marine > Oceanic | place: Caribbean Sea: Cariaco Basin...
GCAGCTCCATGAAGATCCAGGTGGAAGTCTGGACCCTGGACCGCAGCTCAAAGACACCGCGCAAGGTAACGGAAGGCCTGTTTGTATACGTAGCCATAGACGAGCACGGCCGCATCCGGGAAGTGCCAGAGCAGAATCACTGACCTTTCGCCATCAGCTGCTCGATGAGAGCCTGATACCGGGGCGCCAGCCTTGAAGCCCGCCATGGATTCGGCGGCTCTGCAACAGGCGGTTGTTCAAGCAACCTGGCCAGCCGGTCAGCCGCCGCCCGGGCTTCCGCCGCCGGGTCAGACTCAACGCTGGCGTACCGGCACTGCGGCGGCACATACTCCCGGTAGGCCAGCCGGTCCGGTGCCAGTGGCAAGCACCCGGCAGCCATGGCCTCCAGCATCGCCAGCCCCTGGAAATCGTGAAGCGCTGTCGTCAGCACAATATCGGCACGGCCCAGCAAGCGATCATAATCTGCGCGGCGCTCCAGAAAGCCCCAGTGTTCGATGTGCCCTGAATATAGCCGGTGAATCCGGTCAAATGCTTCCGGGCGGCTGCGAAAGCCCTCGCCCACCACGCTGATACGAAAAGGCATTGCACGCTCTGTCAGCTGCTCCAGCAATGCCAACAATCGGTCCGGCCCCTTGTCGTATTCCCAGCAGTGTGAACGAGTTGGGTAAATTATTTGTGAATGTTACGATCTGGCTCGAATTTGACCAAGACGAAAACGCTCCATGCCTAAAGCTTACTCATACATAAGATTCAGTACACGGGAACAGAACAAGGGTTCCTCAATTTATCGACAAACCAGGCAAACACAAAAGTTCGCTGATCGTTATAACCTAGACCTCCAAGACGACAGCTTTGAAGACCTTGGTGTTTCAGCTTTTCGTGGCGACCATGCCAAGTCTGGCGCTCTTGCGAAGTTTATCGAAGCAGTCGAATCAGGAAAGATTGCCAAAGGGTCGTGGCTTTTGATCGAGAGCATTGATCGGCTTGGCCGTGACCAACTGAACCTTGCCTTCAGTCGTTTTCAGCACTTGTTAAGCCTAGGAATCACGATTGCGACAATTGGGGACAACAAAGTTTTCTCTCCCAACAAAGCCGATGACCTTGGGGAAATTATGGTCTCTCTCGTGTCGATGAGCAGAGCCCATGAGGAATCTGTTCGTAAAAGTCAGCTAAGCGCGGGGGCTTGGGAGAAAACCAGAGAGAATGTCCATAAAACAGGCTCTGCACCGGCCAAGGGGGGCATAGTCCCCTGGTGGTTGAAAAAGAAAGCTAACGGCACTTATACCGTTATTTCGGACCGAGCTGACGCCATTCGTCAAATGTTCCGTTGGTCACTTGAAGGTTACGGTTCCACAAAGCTCGCTAAGTTAATGGCAGAGCACTATCAACATCTCGACCCTAATAAAGCATGGACCAGCGGCGTAATCTCTAACCTGACACGCGGAAGAACCGTACTGGGTTTCTGGCAACCTCGGAAACAAGAGCTTAGTGAATCAGGGAGCAAAAGGTATGTTCCTGTTGGTGACCCTGTCCGGCTCTATCCGAGCGTCATTGAGGAGGGCACTTGGCTACGAGTCCAGCAGATGAGAAAGGCGAGGGACTCCGTCACAGGCAGAGCAGCATCGGTTGAGGGAACACCGAATCTTTTCTCAGGGCTTCTTCGTTGCAGATGCGGCGCCACTGTACGGCTCCAACACAAACAGTCGCTAGTGTGCAGGACTGGTGAGTATGGCAAACCCTGTGATCACCGACAAAGCGTTCTGAAGCAGTTTTTCGAGCCGATGGTTCTGGTCGCACTCCATAAGTATCTCAAAGAACACGCTATTGAAAATGACTCCACAGAGGCCCTTAGACAGGAGCTAGAGGATGAGGAAGGTAAACTTGCTGTCCTGAGGCAAAGGGCGAAGGAAGAAGAAGCAAAGGCAGATCAAGCTTCACTCCTACTGCTCGAAGATCTTGGAAATGTCCGTGAGCGAATGATCGCAAAGGCTCAAGAGTTGCAGCGAGGCCTTGAAGACATCAAATGGCAAATCACCCGAGTTCAGGAACAACGAGACAACCTACGGGCGCGTCTGGATGGAAACGAAGAGGATGATGAAGACATCATAGAGCTAATCTCAGGTCTGGCGGGCACAGATGAAGGTCGACACAAGGTTAGCCACGCCCTACGACGAGTAGTAGATTCTATGAAGCTTTCCGCAACTTCTCGCCAACTTGAGGTGCTATTTAAAGCTCCTTACAACACGACACCCCTCAAGATAACTTGGGAAAAACCAATGAGAGGCCGCCTTAAGTCGATCAGGTGGGAGTCTAAGCTTGGTGGGAAGACAGAATCGAGCGGGATGGTTAGCACGGAGAGACCTAAGGACCTCGCAAACTGAAAACAACAGGGAAGGGAGAGACAAGACCGCTGTGTGACTTGCCGACCCCATCCCCATGGATTCCACCAGATTAGGTCTCCCGTTATTGACGGTAGGTTATGACTTGAAGTCTATGCCTTTGATTTCCAATTGTTCTTTATAAGTTATTTATTATACAAACATGTAACTAACAGCCTGTGGTTCTCCAACCATGGACCTTCCTCAGGCAATCTTGAGCTCAGGCCAAAAGCCCAACCTTTGGTGATATCTCTCGTTCATGGTGTCGATCAGCAAATCAAGATGCTCCTCCTCAACCACGAATGAGTCATGGACACCAAGGCATGCAACCCCGAGATTTGCCAGGGCAGACATAATGTCAATAGCCAGGTTGCTCTCAACGAACTGCAGCTGTTTCCAAAGAATGGATGACCTAAGTTCCCTCAAGATGGGATGTGTCTCATAGACTGCATTTAGCAGCCTCCTAGGCGTGACTGTTTCAGGCTCTGGCCCGAGTTGATCTGAGGTCACATCAGCCAAAAGGTTGGAAAGCGTTGCGATTGCAGCCCTCTCGTTGGCACAGTTCAAAACCCTAGTCATGGCCTTTTTCATCAGTTCACGGGAAACCAGAGGATTCTCATAGCAGTCTTCAGGAGCTGCATAACCATTCAAATGGTATAGGAGCCTTGGCTGATGAGACGTGAAGTCAACCTCACAGGTCTTTCGGTCGTTAAAGCACAGCAGTCTTCGTTCAGAGCTTCTCAGTTGCTGAGCACGACAATAAAGACGCCCTCCACTCCGAAAGTCATCGTTGAAGATACGTTGATAGTCAAAATCCTGAGGCGGCAACGATAGGCTCTCGCCACTGACAGGAAGCTTGATGTCCTGCGCCCTCAGCAAAGCCGAAAGATCAATCAGAAAACGCCTTTGGTCATTCGTGAAGTCGTTATCCTCATAATCCCTCAGCTTTTTGCCGCTCTGGGTCTGCGATTTGAGAACCACTTGCTCTAGGCCTCCCTCCAATCTTACAAGACTGAGGCTATCGCGATGGTCATCTAACCAGGCGTAAAGCTTTGAGGACGGTCGATAGGCAGAGGAAAGACCTGCCATAAAGTCCTTACCTCTATATCCCGGGTTTACCAGCTCCAGAAAACCATGCCGACAGAGTCCATCTATGGCTGAGCGCCACTGGCTGGGACCAACCGTATTCTTTTTATACCTGCTGGCTAAATTGAAGGTTCCATTTCTTCTGGGCAATAGCAGCGTCGAAAGCACATCTCCTCGCTCAAGATCATAACGACTGGTCTCGACCTCGAGCAGGAGTATTGATAGTGCCGAGAGATGAGTGTCACGATATCTCTTTGAGACAGTGTTGAGGCAATCCATTAGGCCAGAGACTGGAGCGCCCAGGATTCCTGAGTCCGCATTGGCTGGATTTACTACCTTACTATGTACCGGTCGGTCTAACGCTTGCGACAGCTTATGGTTTGGCTGTAATGGCCTGGGGCGAATGTAAACATCATCAATCTGCCTCTCTCCATCCATTTAACTTCTCCTTCTGTGAGCGTGCATGTTTTCGAGGAGAGTTGACGCAGCAGTGAACTGGCCAAGCTTCCCCCCCTTAGGGAAGCCATTTGGAAAAGCCTTGGGAGAGAGGAGGTAAAAGGGGCCGGGGTCGACCGGAGGGTTCTACAAAGATTAACGGAGAGCATATATGGAAGAGATCAGAGAGCTAACTGACGAAGAGCTAGAGAACTTGAACACGCTGTTTCCGTCTTTAGGAACGCTGCGTTTGAGTGAGGCCAAGAAGACTGGTCCGGATGCTTTCGGCATTCCGATCAAAAAAGGGGACCCTATGTACTATCGAGACGATGCTGGCCCATGGCACCCGTGGCAAAGGCTGTCATTCGAGTCTGCGCTCAACCTTCACACCTTACTCTTTAGGAACAATGGGCACTTGAAGGCCTGGAGGAACTTTGTGATGGAAAAGGAGAGTGAGCTGCGGAACCCCTCCCCCAAAACGATTGCTCAATACATGAAGTAGGTCCCTGGTCTACTAGAGCCGACCCTCGGATTTTGCCTTGTAGTACATCGAACGACTCAGGCCCGCAGCTTTAACCGCAGCTTTGACCGATAGCCCTGAGTCGATGAGCCTCTGAGCGTTTCTCAGCTTGTCCTGGTCTATGGGTTTTCCACCCCTATACTTACCCTCACGCTTCGCCTCAGCTATCCCCTCAGCCTGTCTCTCAAGCATCAACTCGCGTTCAAACTGGGCGATTGCACCGAGCATCGTCAGCATGAGTTTTCCCGTGGGGGTGCTGGTGTCTAACTGGATGTTCAGGATTTCGAGGCCCGCTCCCTTATCTTCAATTCTTTGGGCGATATCCAGGAGGTCTTTCGTAGAACGGGCCAGCCGATCAAGCTTCGTGACAACTAACGTGTCTCCGTCGCTGAGCCAATCTAAGACCGCCTCCAACTCCTTTCTATCCATAGACTTGGCGGAGGCCTTCTCTTCACGGATACGATCACAGGATGCGTCTCTGAGGGCTGAGAGCTGGCTCTCTAGGTTCTGACCGACGGAACTGACTCGTGCATATCCGATTCGCATGCTTACTCCTTAATGTCTATACAGGATATGTCCACAGAATAGCTGTCCATGGTTTTTGAAATCAACCCTGTATGTACAAATGAGGAGCCCTGACAATCGAAGTCGTGTGTCCACATGAGAAGTGATCTGTGTAGACACACAACCAAGAACAAGAGTGATCATTCTGGGAGAAGCTCCGCAATGCGACCAAGATGGACGCCCACGTAGCAGCGAATCTTCCTTCACAAAGCGATCTACACCAAGTAGCAGCTCTTTCAAGGAACAATCACCGTTGCAGCAAGAAAAATCATAGAAAAAAGGGGGGGGGTATGGGGGAAATCAGAGTTTTGACACTTGCATAATATGGACACAAATTTTCCAAAAAAATACGCCCGAACTTTCCTCCGACTAACCTCACACTCGATTAATCAAGTCGATCACAGAAAGTGTAAACCCGTTTGGGCTCACATAAGCCGCCAACGATGCATCAACACTGCTCGGTGCTTCCTTTCGATAATTAACAAAGGATTCAATTGGAGGATAAGATGTAGGAATTGATCTTTCAGATCGACCACACTACCTATACAGGTAATCTAAGGCCGATATCTTCACAAAAAGAGAAGACACATTGCCACCGCCCATCCCCTTCGCTGCAATACCGACCACTTTCAGGTCGGAATTTAATACCGGCCCCCCACTGTTACCATCTTTTATCTCTTTATCAATCTCGACAAAATGGACCCCTGCATCCATGTGATTGTTGGTCACATTCGCCCAGAATGCTCCAACGCCCATAGTTCCTCGCTTGATATCGGGATTCCCCAAGACCAAAACAAGCTCGCCTTGAGTGAGCTCCCTTTCTTTTTCAATCTGAAAATAGTCTAGAACCAACTCTTTTCGTGTCTTCACGAGTTCATCGGGAAACTTAAGAACTGCTATGTCGAGATGCCCATTGAGACGATCTAGTTTCACTTCGATCTTGCTAGACTGTTTATCTGCCTTAAAAACATAAACTTTCAAGTCCTCAAAATCTTTGGGGTCATCACTGCTCTTAAACTTAGTAAACAAATGGCCAGATGTAATCAGCCTCCCTTCAGATATCATGAACGCAGTTCCTTGAAGATAAACTTCCCGCACTTCTACATCTGGCACATCTTTTCCATCGGCATCTTTCTTTGTTGTGTCGACCACTTCTTCACTTTCAACGGAAATGACCCAACACCTTTTGCTAAATTGAGCACGTTGAGTTCTGGTTGTGGGATGATTGACAACCGGTCTCTCAACGATCGGCACATTTTCCTCTATCGGCAGGTTATTAAACCTAACAGCTAGATTATGATAGACAGAAGAGTCAGCGCCCTTTATTTGTTTAATGAAAAGCAGCCTTCCAAATATATGACGTTCTAACCGTATTTTCTTATCGTTATTTTTTCTAGATTTTCCAGAAAAGATATCGTTTGCCGTTTCAACACCGAAAGACTCGATCGAGTGGATCAACGCCCTGGTTTTTCTCACAAATCGTCGATCAACGTTTGGCCTCTTATTAACGACGAGCCCCGTAACAGTCTGTCTATTTCTTCGTCCCTGCAGTCGGGTTTTGGAATCCTTCACTAAGAATCCATTGGCCCGCATTATTGCCTGTAGTTCCGTGCCCGGGGCCTCGCCAAAGTACCTATCATTCTCTAAACCAGTGCTCACTATCTCATCAGGCAAATCCTCTAGGTCCTGCCGAAACGAAAAAGTTATATCATCTGCATATCTCGAATAGGAGCACTTATGCCGACGAGCCAAACTAAGTAGTTCAGTATCGAGTCTACGACAAATCATATTCGACAGAACCGGAGACGTTGGAGCGCCTTGAGGCAATCGACCTGCCAATGTCGTAAGGTGCGCGATTACAGAAGCTGTGTTCAAAGGGATGTTGTACGGAGGCTTATTAAGCATACCCCGGACACGAGCGAAAGTTATACTCGGAAAGAACTCTTGTATATCTATATTAAAAACAAAAGACTTTCCAGCATGGGGTTTAGCATTTTCTAAAATCGACCTACCTTTGATAAATGCTTTTGCGGCGAGCTTGGGTTTGTACAAATCCAAAAGCATAACAGCAAGCTTGTCTTGCAAGTTCATCAGCTTAGCTTCTGGGGAACTTATTGTCCTTGTACCACCATTTTTCTTGGGTATATCAAAGCTTTCGTAACAGAGTTCAATGTCGTTTTTGTAATAGTTATAAATAATTTTCCCATAGGTTGTTCCTAAGCTTTTCGCAAGACCATGGGGAGTCGTGTTCTTATCAAGCATCAGAAATCGGCGCCCTGAATTTCACTTTATGTATTAACATTGAACGCAACGTGGCGCCAATATATCGCGTAGGCTGCTGAGAACCTAGCGGGCTTCCATTGTCAGTGAAGGTCGCATTTAAACAACCCAGATTTAATTTCAGGGCGCCACCACGCACCCTACCTTGTCAGCGCCTGAAGTTCAAAACCTTCGTTGCCTCAAACGCCTCAAGCTGCGCGTCGCAGGGCTGATGTCGTCCCCACGTGTGAGATTTCCTTCGAAATCCCAAACACAATACTCAGATACTCCAGAGCCATCGTCCAAAAGAGAGTCGCTCGATAGTTTGCTAAAGTGCAGGCATCTCAATTCAAGAGGGTTCTTAAATATGGCAATAGCTGACGGGAATGCTGAACGAAGAAATCTCACTGTAATGTCCCTCACGATCATCGTGTACTTTCTGGGCGGAGCTCAGCCAACAGGCCAAATTGGGCTACCGATGGTGAACGTCTCCTTCACCAACACGGAGGTACTCGTTACGACGGTCTGGATAATGCTGCTGTGGTTTCATTTTCGTTACTGGCAAGAAAATCGTGTAGAAGGAAACGACACAATTAACAATCGATTCCGCAGCGTTGGACGACTATCACCACCTCTGATCAGCTTTATCAGAAAGAGCGAGGGCTTAGAGAATTCGCCAAAAGTTTCTATTTCGATCCGTGAATTGAAAAAGGAACGATCTGGACAAGCCGGAAGCCTACGCTGGATAGCGAGCTTCACCGCTCGAAATCAGAGTAACCAAGGCGGTCCAACAAAGACTCGTAACATCAAGTTTGAAGGCTGGACTGGCAACTTAGCAATTTTCAAAGCAAAGCTGGCAATGTCCAAGACAGAGGGTTGCACCTGGGCCTATTGGATGCCCTACCTTCTCGCCACGACCGCATGGTTACTCGGAGCAAACTATGCAGGTATCGAATTGTACATGCTCTATAAAAGCTGAGTTCGACACAGGACAAGATAGAGCCGAACTTCAAAGCCCTTGAAAGGAAGATGCGACCTTCTTTAGTTTACATTTCAAACCAGAATTGACATATTGGAAAGTGGTTGACAAATTTGGGATTTAGCACCTAAACTTGTTGGAGTCATTTGAGAAAGGGAAACCCCGCCATGTTTGAGCCTTGCGAAATCAATCAGGAGCTTACGGAGAGTCGAATAGACTCTGTCGGTCGCCTTCTTGTAGAAGCTCATCACGAGGTTCTTAGTAAGGAAGAAGCCTTTGACACGGGCTGGAGCACTGGATGCAGGTCCCACACCTGGCGGAGCTCAAAAATCATGCAGACGATCGGAGCGGAAGGCTTCGAATGGCTCAAAGTCATAGACCCCTCCCTCAAATTTATCTTTTCAATCGGCGGCGTCCCAGTGAATATGTTTAAAGGGGCGACGGACAAACCGAAGAAGAACATTTTATCGCGAGCAAACTCTTACCCAGAGCTCAAGCAGATGGGCCTTCTCACCGACTTAGAGTGTGTACCAAGCTTGGTGTGGTCCTATGCAATGGAGACCGGCCCAGCAGGCGAGGTGGTATCGATCCAGTTTGTAGGACTTACGGAGTCTGGGGAAGTTGTTGCACAACGCAATATCCCCATCGACGGAATGCAAACACCAATTACCGGCGTTGCTACAGAGGACTTCGAGCCAGTTTCTCTACCTGCACCCTCTTTGTCTCTTCGCAAAACCCCCAGGCAAGATCAAGAATCAGCAAGTTCTCTCAATAGAAAGAGCCCTGATGCAGAAGGGAAATAAACTATGAGTGCTCCGACATTCTTTGGAGACAACTTGCGGATCGCCCGGCTCATGTCGGGCATTTCTTTGCAGGAGCTAGGTGATCGCGTGGGCACGACGCGACAGTACCTTAGCCAACTCGAAACAACTGACAAGAAGCCAGCTCCCGATCTCATTGAGGCCTTGAGTTATGAACTTGGTGTCTCCCCCGAGTTTCTTGGTAAGCAGATCGGCAACACCGTGAAAGACGAGGAGTGCCACTTTCGGAAGCTTTCCTCTGTTCCCATGTACTCGATACGAGAGTGTACGGCGAGGATGACCCTAGTACACAGAGTCGTTGACGCCTTGGACCAACGCTTGGATTTACCAAAAGTAGACTTCCCTGAATTGGGGCCCATCACCTCAAGTCGGGACGCTGCAATCGCTGCTCAAGATTGCCGGAAATACTGGGGCCTTGGGAAAGGACCAATAGTGAGCGTAGCAAGACTGATTGAATACGCAGGCGGAGTGATTACATCATTAGGTTCGATATCTGAGAAAGTTGATGCACTGTCAGTCCATCGTGAAAGACCCATCATCGTGCTCAATAACACGAAGAACTCTCCCAGGTTAAGGTTCGATCTCGCACATGAGTTAGGCCACATGGTTATGCACAAAGGTGTTGAGTCTGGTTGTCGGGAGACTGAAGCACAGGCGGACCAGTTCGCAAGTTACTTCCTCTTGCCTCAAGATGCCCTCCTTTCTAGCTATCAACCTAGCACTCGAATCAATTGGCAGGCAATTAGGCAAATCAAAGTGCAATGGGGAATTAGCATGAGGGCAGTCATCTTCCGCCTGCGTCAATCTAATATCATTACCCCAAGCCAATACAGAACCGCAAACATAACTTTAAGCAAAAAAGGCGCTAGGTCAGAAGAGCTCGACGAACGGGTTATTCGGGAGAAGCCAGAACTTCTGCGCAATGCCTTCAGCCTAATAGCGGAGACCTATGGTGCAAGCTTCGGAGGCTTTTTCGAGAGCCTAGGAGTGTCTCGCAAGATCGTTGGAGAGTTAACGGACACAAGCGATATATTATTAAATGTCAGCCCCACGACCGATAGCAATGTCGTACCTATACGTCCTTGAGACACCGCCTGTGTCACTCCTCAAACAACTCGACTAATAAATAAACACACAGCTTCAGTTGGCCAGTGCCTTCTAAAACCGTCATGTCATACTTTTCGAGTTTGCTCCGATAAGGTCTGTGATGATTTCTTTATATTTGGGCGCAAGAGTGGATGCAGAGAAGTAATTTACACTGGGGAGCAACCGGTTCCAGCTCCCTTGAATCAACGAACGCTGGACAAGCACGTTGAGAGTCTCAACAGCGGCTTTCGCCTCTTTTTTGGGGTCTTCAGGATAGGATTCGTAAAGATAGTCTGACGAGAAAATCTCAGTGTAAGACAATCTGTCCGGCAACAGCGGAACACAACCAGAAGCTACGGCTTCAAGCACAGCAATTCCCTGAAATTCGTGCAGAGCGGTGGATAGAATAATATCTGCAGTTTTTAACCAACACTCATAGTCACTTCTCGAATCAGCAAAGCCAAACTGCACTATTCTGTGAGGGAATTCCTGACTGATCTGCTCGAATTCCACAGGTGCGCGCCTAAACTTTTCGCCAAGTAGGCAGAGTCGATAATCTAACCCGCTTTCTTCCAACTCCCTCAAGAAGGCTAGGAGCTGGAGTGGCCCTTTGTCGTATTCCCAGCGCGAGGCCCAAACAATTTTTACAGTTGAACCAACTGCATTACACTCCCAGCGGTGATTCCACAGCAGGTGCGGACACGCCCGGTTCACAGGCCGGGGCTGGTCGATAAACAAGCGGTCTTCAATCGGAACCGGCAGCACCGAAGACCTTTCCCTGAGTTTTTCCATCACCCCATCGGGCACCGCATCCGGCATCTTGTTCAGAAAGCCTTCCACGCCTTGCAGAAAGCTGTCCCGGTTCCAGGCGCTGTTGAAGACCACCGCATCGGCCGCCAGGGCACTGTAGAGATTGACCATTTTCGGCTCTACCCGGCCCCGCTGCTGATCGCTGACCGGAAAGGCGAACTGGTTTTCATGCATGTAAAGCAGGCACGGCGTGTTTGCCAGCGAGGGGTGCAACCCGCGCAATGTGGCCAGGTCGACCATGGACGTGGCAATGACCAGGTCCCAGGATTCCTGCAGGCAGGGCTCGTCCAGCCAGCTCACCGGATTACCCCGTATCCGCCATTGGAAGAATCTGGGCGGAAGCGCCAGCGTATGCCAGTAATAACCGGGCAGCATGGTAACCAATTGCTCGCGCCAGCGCCGGTGGCTGGCGGCATCGTAGCCTGACAATAGAAGTATGCGTTGGGTCATGGCGATCCATAGCTGGAAGACGAAGGAGTCGGCAAGTGTATCAGACCTGGGGCTTTCCTCGGCTCAGGGACCACAGGCCGAACACCGGCCCCGGCAAAAGCAGTAACGCTACCCAGACACCCCAGGCGTTCCAGAGCCCACTGGTGAGCCATATTGCCGGCAGGGTCAGGCCAAAGCCGACCGCGTTCATGACCGCCAGAAATGAGCCAACTGTTTCTTTCGGGGCCGTTGCTGCGGCCAGCGCGGAAAATTGCGGGGAATCGGCCACCACAGCGACGCCCCAAACCAGCAGTAAAGCCATCAACAACGCCGGTGGCAGCCCGTTCATCCAGGGATAGAGCAAGCACAGTGCTCCGGACACCATCAACGCCCGCCGGGCGACCCACTCACTGCCCAAAGTACGACTGATCCGACCTCCGCCAATACAGCCAGCCGCACCCATACCGATCACCGCAAACGACAGCCAGGGTATCAAAGCCTCGCCCTGCCCCAGCCGGTGAAGTTCTCGCCCGATCAACAGCGGCACCAGCGTCCAGAAGGCATACAGCTCCCACATGTGGCCAAAATAACCGCCGGCCACGGCCCGGAACCGGGGCAGGCGTAAAGCCGCCAGCCCCTGACTGAGCGGGAGCCGGCCACTGGCTTTGGGCAGGTGCGGCCCGTCGCCCAACAGGAACACCAACAGCCCGCCCAGCAGTGCCAGGCATGAGGATGCAAACAGCGGCCACTCCCAGGGCAAACCGAGTGTTGCCCCTCGCATCAGATGTGGCAGAGCGGTGCCCAGGGTCAGCATTCCCACCAGCCAGGCCAGAGCCGCACCGGCGTACTTGGGTGTCCAGGCAATCACCAGTTTCATACCCAGGGGGTAGATGCCGGCCAGGCACAAGCCGGTGGCGAATCGCAGCAGGCTGTCCAGCGGAAACACCCCGGCCACCGCTACAAAGCCGGCGTTCGCCAGTGCGCCCAGCAGGCTCGATATAAGGAAGATGCGGCTGGCGCCGAAGCGATCCGCCAGGCCGGTCACCGCCAGAGCAAGCGTACCGGCAATAAAACCCGCCTGAACAGACAGCGTAAGCCGGCCCAGATCCGATTCCGCTAACCCGAGTTCGGCTGACAGGGATAGCCAGACCCCGTTGATACTGAACCAGAGGGAGGTGCCGAACAATTGTGCGAGCACAATGACTGGCAGGGGGAAGCGCCGAAGTAACCCGATCATTTTATTGTCTTTGTTGCAGGCAGTTGGTTGAAGCCTAGCGTGCCCGCCAACCACCTGCACATACTACTTTGGTGCCCGGCAGATTTTACCAGGGCAGCTCTTCACCGTTGCTGTGCCAGAACGAACCGGTGTTATCGAGACTCAGATTGGCAATGCGATCCGCCAGCCCGCGGGCAGACTCTTCCGGCGTGATCAGCCCGCCAAAGTTCACCATTCGCGTTTTCACATAACCTGGGTGCAGCTGCGCCACGGCAATGCCCCTGGGTTTGAGATCCACCGCCAGGGATTTTCCGAAAGCGTTCAGCGCAGCCTTCGAGGCCCGATAGCCATAACGGCCGCCGGAGTCGTTGTCGGCGATAGAGCCCATCCGGCTGGTGATATTGGCGATCTTGCTGCCCTGCCCCATCAGAGGCGCCAGGGCTTCGGCCACGCGCAGTGGCGCGTAGGCGTTGATTTCCATCTGGGTGCGAATGGAGTCGAAGTCGATACTGCCCAGCTGCTCGTCCTGAAGCAGGCCCGCGTTGTTGATCAGCAGGCTGATACGCTTGCCCGCCAGACCGGATTTCAGCTTATCGATGCCGGCATCTGTGGCGACATCCACGCCGTCGATCACCTGAGCCGCCACACTGGCAAGCTCTTCCGAGGGCTGTCGGCATACGCCAATGACCTCGCAGCCTTCAGCGGCATAGTGCCGGGCCAGTTCCAGACCTATTGTGGTCTGGTAATAAAGTCGGTAACAAGGTAATAAAGTTGGTAACTCATTCCGCTGGGGATACGCACAGTAGCCGGTGACGTACCCCAACATTCCCATGAGGTGAGTGTCGGCCTGCGCCTCGGGTTCGATTTCTTCAGAATCACTCTCTTACAATGTCACAAAACAGCATATAAGCCGTATTGCACACATAGGGTGTCCGTGCTATCGTATGTCACATACTCGGATATAACCTGATTTGAGCAACATGAATGTCCATTGAGAGACTGTTTAGCGAGAGCGATGTGCAACGCCTCATCGACATGAATTCAGCACCGCCTTTCGGCAAGCGAAACGCCGCTTTGATCATGGGGGCGCTTTACTGGGGACTTACGCCTTCCGAGGCCAGCTTGCTCCGTCTTGAGGATGTGATGGACCAGTCCGGCGATTTCTTCCGGATCTGGACCCTGCCGGACAGCACAGCCTATAACGGCGAGGCTCGGGAGCTTCACACTGAAGATCATGTATTGCCCTTTTTCGAGGGCTATATGGACTGGCGAGTGAGTGAGGAACTTTGCTTGAGCAATCAGGCCTGGTACCGGGGGTCAGACCCGAAAAGCGCCTTTTTCCTGAATGATCGTGGCGAACCTTATAAGCTCTCGCCTCGCAAGAAAGGATCGACGGACTACCAGCCCAGGGCAATGTCAGCCAAGCTAAAGTCTTTCATTGAGAAGGCAGGCATAGAGGGCGCTACGGTAGCCACGTATCGTGATAGCTGGGTCAAGGCAATGTATGAGGCGGGCTGTCACCACAAAGACCTGATGCGTGTCTCAGGCATCAAGCAGAAAGAGACCATAGACAGGAAGACGCGCCCGGCGATCCAGGATCTGGAAAAGGTGTTCAAAGACGTTTACGCCCGAGTGCGGGTGTCACAATAGGAATCCGAAGAATGATAAACGCATCACCAACACCTGAGGACATAGAGGTTGCTCGACAGCAGCTTTCGGAGAGAATCGCGCAGGAAAAGGATGCCGGGATTCCAGCGTTTGATCGCACAGATGCTGTCACTGACATGAAGCGAACCCCATTTCTTATGGCCATGCGAACAAACGGATATACGGCCAAGCTGAATCGCTCGGGGTGTCAAGTCTTGGAGTCGTGCCCATTGTGCCGGGGCTCTAACCGCCACACCTTCACCAAGGGCGACCAGGAAATACACTTGTGTTCGGATTGTGGCAAATGATGGGAAACCGAAGCATTATGCAGACGAAGGTAAGTACACCGTTTTTAGACACGGGGTTTTGGAGCAGCGCTCTCAAGGTCTCCTATTTCTACATGACATTGATGGCTATGGGGCTCTTTGTTGCCTACGGAAATGAGCTTGTCGGGGATCATCTTTCTGGGATTGATGAGCATGGAAAGCGATTGGCTCTAGCTTTTTTTAGGGTAGTGATCGTGGGGATTGCTCTGTCATGTATTCAAAATGTATTTATTTTCAAGTTTCATCCGAGGTCATTTCACAAGCAGGGTGCATTTTTGAACTGCGGATACGTTTGGTTTCCGTGCATGATTGTTGTTTTGGTCTTAGGGATCACGAGCCCAGGCCTTTTTTATTGAAATTTATGGATTGGAAATCGTGAAATGAAGGGATTACAAGCAGTTGTTACCAAAGCGATCGAGCGTTGGAAAACGTTTCGCCCCGGCTAAAGACGCTTTGTTATTGTTGCTGGCTCCATCGTGAGTATTGCGGGCCTGTTGGCTCTTTGGGCGGGTGCTGAACTTGGTAGCAGGGGCAGCTTTCAGCCCCCAATGCCATGGATAGTGATTGCACTATGCCAACAGACTATCTGGTTCGGAACTGTAATAGCTATCAATAGAAAATCTAAAGCAACCTGATTGGAATCCCGGCGGCAAGTCGGCTGTGCGGCGCCCGGCGCTGGCCGGTGGCAAGGGGCAACACGCTGGCCAGCGGCCCGGTTCACGCTTGGGGCGCGGGCACACGGCGGCGCGCTTCGCGGGCACCTCCCTTACGCCATTCTCGCGCCGGGTGACCATCAAGACCTTGCTGGTCAACCAGCGCCAGGCCAGCCCGCGGTCGCTGGCCAAGCACCTGCGCTACATCGAACGCGACGGCGCTGGCCGCGACGGAGAACCGGGCCGCGCTTATGGGCCGCAGGAGGACGAGGCCGACCTTGGTGCATTCAGGGAGCGCTGCCAGGACGACCGGCACCATTTCCGCTTTATCGTCGCGCCAGAGGATGGTGCCGAGCTGGACGATCTGCGCACCTACACCCGGCATCTGATGGGGCGCATGGAGGCCGATCTGGGCACGCGGCTGGACTGGGCGGCGGTGGATCACTGGAACACCGATAACCCGCACACCCATATCGTCCTGCGTGGGCGCGACGACACCGGCAAGGACCTCGTCATCGCCGGCGATTACATCGCCCACGGCTTCCGCCACCGGGCCGCGGAATTGGCCACCGAATGGCTGGGGCCACGCACCGAGCTGGAGATCCAGCAGACCCTGCAGCGCGAGGTGGAGCAGGATCGGTGGACGAGCCTGGATCACACGCTGAAACGTGAGGCTGGTGACGATGGCCAGATACATGTCGAACGCCTCAACGAGCCCCGTCTGCAACGCCAGCGCCTGCTGCTGATCGGCCGCCTGCAACGCTTGCAGCGCCTGGGGCTGGCCGACGAGACACAGCCCGGCACCTGGGCCGTCCAAGCGGACGCGGAAAAGACCTTGCGCGCCCTGGGCGAGCGGGGCGACATCATCCGTACCCTGCAGCGCGCCATGGGCGGTCAGCCGCGCGAGCTGGCGGTGTTCGAGCCGGGACAGGAGGGGCGTACCGTGATCGGCCGGGTGACCGCCAAAGGGCTGGCCGACGAGCTGCGTGACCGGGGTTATCTGGTCATCGACGGTATCGACGGCAAGGCCCACTACGTTGCGCTGAACGCTCGTGACGAACTGGCGAACTACCCCACAGGATCGGTGGTGGAGGTACGTGGCTCGGCTGAGATACGCGCGGCCGACCGCACCATCGTCGCGCTGGCGAGCGATGGCCTGTATCGCACCGACCATCACCTGGCGGTTGCTCAGGGCCAGGCAAAGGCTGGCCGCGATCCGCAGGAGGTCGTGGCGACTCACATCCGCCGCCTGGAAGCCCTGCGTCGTGCCGGTATCGTGGGGCGTGTGGCTGAAGGATTGTGGAAGGTGCCCGACGATTTGCCCGACCGTGGTCGCCAGTACGATGCACAGCGCCTGGGAGGCGTGGCCGTGGAACTGAAATCGCACCTGCCGATTGAGCGACAGGCCCGTATGATCGGTGCCACTTGGCTGGATCAACAACTGATCAGCGGTGGGCAAGGGCTAGGTGACTTCGGATTTGCCGGTGAGGTGAGACAAGCCATGAAGCAGCGTGCCGATTTCCTGATCGAGCAGGGGCTGGCCGAGAAGCAAGGCCAACGTGTAATCCTGGCGCGCAACCTGTTGATGACACTGCGCAACCGGGAGTTGGCCCAGGCCGCTAAGGATATCGCCGCCGACACCGGGTTGGAGCATCGGCCCGTGGAGGACGGGCAGCGCGTATCCGGCATCTACCGACGCAGTGTCATGCTTGCCAGTGGACGTTATGCCGTGCTCGATGATGGTAAGGGATTCAGCCTGGTGCCGTGGAAACCCGTTATAGGGCTGCGATTGGGGCAACAGCTTACTGCGACACTCCGCGATGGAAGGGCATCATGGGAGATTGGACATTACCGTGGACCGTCTATTGGATAAAAAAGCGGGATGGCCGGCTGTGACCTCGGCCATCCCGCAAACTCGGGTATTCAGGTGAGTTGTGATGATCCCTCGTCGAATAGGCTCCCGAGATTTCTGCGAACTGGCCCGTTCAAAACAAGCCATTCAAATTGAGCCACCCCGGCTGGAGAACAGAGACAGGATATGGCCGGTTTGCGGGCTTGCATGGCCGGCCAGTACCTCCCGGTACACTCGTTTGACCGCATCGGGCCCCAATCCATGCTCGACGCTCAGCCACTGCCCGGTGAACGTGGTGAAAGCGGACCAGCGTTCTGCCAGGCGTTGGTGAAATCCAGCACCGCCCCATTCCAGCAGACGCTTCTCGGCCTGCGCCGGAGCGAAAAACAGCTGTGGCGCTGCTCCGGGCAGGTTCTTGGGTAATCCTCCGCGCTGATGCCAGTGTGAGGCACCGACCAGGCAGCTATGGCGCAGCTGCGCAGCGAAATGGGCATGCAGGCGGCCGAGCAGTTCACCGTTGCCGGCGAAATCAACCGTTGCCGTTGGCACTCCGGCGTCCAACTCGGTTACTTGGTCGTAACCAAGCACCCGGTCGTAGCAGCCCAGGCCCTCGACGAATGCTCGGTTGGCCGGCGAGGTCAGCCCGACTATCTCGTAGCGCTGTTCGCGCTGGCCTCGGTCGCGATGCAGCAGGTACGCCATGCCTATCGCGGTCTTGCTGGACGCGCTGGTCAGCACCAGGCGCTCGGCATTGAAGAAGTGGTTGTCGGCGAAGAAGTCGTCGAGCAGGAACGAGGTGGTGAACAACGGGCGCAGCAGCATCTGCAGGGCCTCGCTGCCCGCCCTGTAGAGCGGGTCGCGGGAACAGCGCAGGTACTGGTTGTAGAGGATCGGCAACGGCCGCCGGTGCTCGCGGCCATCAACGAAGCCACTTTCCTTCACCTGCACCGGCTCCACCACCAGGTGTGTAGACATGGGGTAGCAGCCGTAGAAGCGCACCCCCGGCTCGACACCCTCGCAGCGTGACGCCTGTACCTCAGCGAAGCCCCACACCGGAATGAGACCCTTGCCTGCCGGAGCGGGGAAAAACTGCCAGTAGTGCATGGCCTCGCCCATCACTGCATAGGTGATGTTGTTGGCGGTGAAGGCGAAGTGATCGATCCGCAGCAGCGCCTGGCCTGGCGCCAGGGCTTCTGCGTCGAGTTGTTGTTCCCGCAGCTCGCTACGGGAAAGGTCATCGCGGTCGACCAGGAAATCCAGCACAGCGGTACTTGCCATGATTCCGTCCTCCGAACCCCATGGGGAAAAGGGGGGGGGGGGCGGCGCCCCCATCCTGTTCAAGCCTGGGCCTTGCTCGCGGCCAGATAAGGAGGCAAGGCGGCTTCCCATCTCGTCACCCAGTGCCTGCAGGCCGCTCATGGGGCGGACCATGACCTCGAACTCGACGATCTTGCCGCTCTCGTCGAAACGGATCATGTCGATGCCCTTGAGCTGACGGTCGCCAACCCGCGCGCTGAACTCCAGTACCACGCTCAAACCGTCTCCCGTGGCCAGTTGGCGGTGATAGGTGAAGTCCTGAAATACCTGAACCACGGTGTTGAGAATCGTCGAGGCCACGCGGGCGCCGGGGTAGGAGGTGTGGGCCATGGGCGAGCGGAACACGGCCTTGGCGTCGAGCAGCTTGGGCAGGTCGCTCAGGTCTCCCTGAGCGACCATTGCGTGCCAGCGTTGCAGGGAGGCGGCAGCCTGGGGATGCAGTTGCAATTCGGACATTTCGTTTTCCTCGAAGTCAGTGTTTTCCAGTAGAGGCATCAGATTTCGGCCGCCAGGCGCGAGCCCTGGTTGATGGCGCGCTTGGCATCCAGTTCGGCGGCCACATCGGCGCCGCCGATCAGGTGCACGTTCTGTCCGGCGGCGATCAGGCCGTCCTGCAGTTCGCGCAGCGGGTCTTGCCCTGCGCAGACGATCACGGTGTCCACCGGCAGCACCTGCGGCTCGCCCTCGGCGATGCGGATGTGAAGGCCTTCGTCGTCGACCTTGAGGTACTCCACCGAGTTGAGCATCTGCACGTGCTTGTTTTTCAATCCGGTGCGGTGAATCCAGCCGGTGGTCTTGCCCAGACCATCGCCGACCTTGGATTTCTTGCGTTGCAGCAGCCAGACCTCACGCACGGGGGCGTGGGGCTGCGGCTTGATGCCGGCGATGCCGCCGCGTGCTTCGAGATCGAGGTCAATGCCCCATTCCTTCCAGAAGGCGTCGCGATTCAGGCTGGTGGCTTCGCCTTGGTGGGTGATGAGTTCGGAGACATCGAAGCCGATGCCGCCGGCGCCGATCACCGCGACCTTCTGGCCGACCGGCTTGCGCTCGAGGATGGCATCCAGGTAGCCGATCACCTTGGGATGGTCGATGCCCGGAATCGCCGGAGTGCGCGGGGCAATGCCGGTGGCCAGGATGATCTCGTCGAAACCGCCCTTGCTCAGCTCGTCGACGCTGACACGGGTGTTCAGGCGCAGCTCGACGCCGCTGGTTTCCAGCTTGCGCTTGAAGTAGCGCAGGGTCTCGTAGAACTCTTCCTTGCCCGGCACGCGCTTGGCCACGTTGAACTGGCCGCCGATCTCGCCGGCCGCGTCGAACAGGGTCACCTGGTGGCCGCGCTCGGCCGCCACGGTGGCGGCGGACAGCCCGGCCGGGCCGGCGCCGACCACGGCGATCTTCTTCACCTGGGTGGTGGGGATGTAGTTCAGCTCGGTCTCGTGGCAGGCGCGCGGGTTGACCAGGCAGGTGGTCAGCTTGCCACCGAAGGTGTGGTCCAGGCAGGCCTGGTTGCAGCCGATGCAGGTGTTGATCTCGTCGGCGCGGCCGGCGGCGGCCTTGTTGACGAAGTCCGGGTCGGCCAGGAACGGGCGGGCCATGGACACCATGTCGGCGTCGCCCTCGGCCAGCACCTGCTCGGCCACTTCCGGGGTGTTGATCCGGTTGGTGGTGCACAGCGGGATGTTCACCTCGCCCTTGAGCTTGGCGGTGACCTTGGTGAAGGCCGCGCGCGGCACCTTGGTGGCGATGGTCGGGATGCGCGCCTCGTGCCAGCCGATACCGGTGTTGATGATGGTGGCGCCGGCCTGCTCGATGGCCTTGGCCAGCAGCACGATCTCGTCCCAGGTGCTGCCGCCCTCGACCAGGTCGAGCATGGACAGGCGGTAGATGATGATGAAGTTCGGGCCCACGGCCTCGCGCACCCGGCGCACGATCTCCACCGGCAGGCGCATGCGGTTCTCGAAACTGCCGCCCCAGCGGTCGGTGCGCTGGTTGACATGGGCGACCAGGAACTGGTTGATGAAGTAACCCTCGGAACCCATGATCTCGACGCCGTCGTACTCGGCCTGTTGGGCCAGCAGCGAGCAGGTGACGAAGTCCTGGATCTGTTTCTCGATGCCTTCTTCGTCCAGTTCGCGCGGCTTGAACGGGTTGATCGGCGCCTGGATGGCGCTGGCCGAGACCGATTTCGGACTGTAGGCATAGCGGCCGGCATGCAGGATCTGCATGGCGATCTTGCCGCCCGCCTCGTGCACAGCGCGGGTGACGATCTTGTGTTTCTCGGCCTCTTCGGTGGTGGTCAGCTTGGCCGCGCCGGCATAGACACTCCCTTCCTCGTTCGGGCCGATGCCGCCTGTGACGATCAGGCCAACGCCACCACGAGCCCGTTCAGCGAAAAAGGCGGCCATGCGCTCGAAGCCGTTTGGCTTCTCTTCCAGGCCGGTGTGCATGGAGCCCATCAGGGTACGGTTTCTGAGGGTGGTGAATCCCAGATCAAGGGGGGCCAGCAGGTGCGGATAGAGCGAGGATGTCATGGCAGTTCTTCTCCAGGTTTGAGGATCACGGCGATTTATCTTTGCACTGATAAGTTGTGTGGCCACGTTAGCGAATGCCTGATGCTGCAGCAATGATCGAAAGTGACGTAAGAATGATCAAAAGGAACAATCTCCACGACTGAAGCGTGAACATTGGGAGTTCCCGAAAGGCGCGACGCAAGAGTTGACAGTGAAAACATAAAGAGGCGTCCCTCAATCTTCCGCGCGCAACTCCGCACGGAGGATCTTGCCGATGGGGGATTTGGGCAGTTGCTCGCGAAAGACGATCTGCTTCGGCACCTTGTAGGCGGTCAGTCGCTCGCGGCAGTGGCGGATGATTGCCTCGCCATCCAGGCCGGGCCGCCGCAACGCGACAAAGGCGCGTATTGCCTCGCCGGTGATCTCGTCCGCCACACCGATCACCGCCACCTCGCTCACGTCCGGGTGCTCGGCGATGACGTCTTCCACCTCGTTGGGATACACGTTGAAGCCCGAGACCAGGATCATGTCCTTCTTGCGGTCGATGATGCGGATGTAGCCCTGTTCGTCCATCACCGCGATGTCGCCGGTACGGAACCAGCCATCGGCGAAGGCCTCGGCGGTCTCGTCCGGGCGGTTCAGGTAGCGTTCGACGATATGCGGGCCACGTACCAGCAGTTCGCCAGGCGTTCCCATCGCGAGCTCGCGTCCCGCAGAGTCCGCTATGCGCACCTGGCTCCCGGGCATGGGTAGGCCAACAGTTCCCGGACGGGATGTTGGTCCCGGCGGGTTGAATGACACGAAGCAGCTGGTTTCCGTCAGCCCATAGCCCTCCAGGATCTGGCCAACCGCCGCCTGCCAGCGCTCGGCGGTGCTCGGCCGCAACGACGTGCCACCGGAAACGGCCAGCTTGAGCTTGGGTGGATTGGCCTGCAGCCAGGGTTCTGCCAGCAGGCCGGCATAGAGCGTATCCACGCCGGTCATCCAACGCACCGGGAACTTGTCGAACGCCGGGAACACGTTGGACAGCGGGCGAGGATTGGGCACCAGCAGGTTGCGCCCACCGCGGCGGAAGAACAGCAGGAAGTTAAAGTTGAAGGCGAAGATGTGGTAGAGCGGCGGCACGGTGACGATCGCTTCGCCGGGCTCGATGTATACGTCATGGGCACTGATGTAGTCCTCGGCCATGCGCAGCACGGCGAGGAGGTTAGCATGGCTCAGCACGGCGCCCTTGCTGCGCCCGGTGGTGCCGCCGGTGTACTGGTAGAGCGCCACGGGATGGGGTTCGGCTTGTACCGGTAGCTGTCCTTGGCCGATGGCCAGGGCTTCGCTGAAGCGCTGGTGGGCGATGCGTGGGGTTAGGTCGCCGCCGCTTTCGGCGGCCAGCTTCTGCTGGATCGCGGCGCCGACGGCTAGCGGGAAGAAGTCTCCCAGGCTGGTGGTCACCAGGCGCACACCCTTCTCGGCAATCACCGCCTCGGCGCGACCGACGAACAGATCGCAGGCGACCAGCAGCTTGGCGCCGCTGTCGGTCAGCTGCGCTTCCAACTCGCGCGCGGTGTACAGCGGGTTGACGTTGGTGACGATCAGTCCCGCCTTCCAGGTACCCAGCACGGCAATGGGGTAGTGCAAGCTGTTGGGCAGCTGGATCGCCACCACGTCGCCGCTTTTCAGCCCCTGCTCCTTCAGCAGGTAGGCGGCGAAGGCATCCGACAGTGCGTCGACCTCGCTAAAGGTGATGTCGGCGTGTAGCCCTGTGGGCAGCACGATGGTGAAAGCCGGCGCGTCGGCGAAGTGCTCGGCGCCATGACGGGCGAAATCGGCGACGCTGCCGCGCAATGCTTGGGGATCTATCCGGTAGTCGCGCAGGCTGGGTGGATAGCTCTGCTGCCACGGTTTGGACATGCTCATCTTCGGTTTTCCTTGTTCTTGTTCTCGGGCGTTGTTCGCGCCGCCCGGTATGGGCAGACGGAACTGGAGGCTAGAGCTGGATCTCGATATCCCCCGTGGGGAACGCGACGCAGGAATAGATCCAGCCGAAATCGCGGTCGGACTTGCGCAGATGAGCCTCCTGCGGATTGAACACAGCACCGGAAACCAGCTTGACCCGGCACAGGCTGCATTCGCCGGAGCGGCAGGCGTTCTCGGTGCCGTAGCCGTTGCGTTCCAGAGCATTGAGCAATGGTTCGCCGACACGGCTGCGGAAGCTGCCGCGGCCACGTACCGTCACGGTGACCTCGTCGTCCAGCGAGACGCCTTCTGGCCATCCCGTCTGCTCGTTCGGCGCCTTGGGTGCGCCGTTGGCCTCGACGCGGATGCGCCGACGCTTGACACCCAACCTAGTGAGCAGTTCGACGCAGTTGTCGTTGAACGGGGTCGGGCCGCAGATGTAGAACATCTTGTTACCGATGTCGCCGAGCAGACGCTGCAACAGCTCTTCCGTCAGACGCCCCGTGTAACCCCAGTAGCCGGTGGGCGGGCGGGAGATAACCTCGCTCAGGGTGAAGTTCTCGTGACGGTTGGCCAGCTCGCGGAATTCATCGTCGAAGATCACGTCGTCGATGTAGCTGTTCACGTAGACGAGGTGAAAGCGATGCGACAGGCCACGGTCGAGGATGTCCAGCAGGATGCTGCGCGCGGGGGCGCCACCCGATCCGCCGGCGAGGAACACCAGATCGTCGCCGTGGTACAGCGGGTTGTGGTGGAAGGTGCCCATCGGCCCGGAACTTAGGAAGCGTTGCCCTGCCGCCACCCGGTCGAGCAGGTAGTTGGAGACGAAACCACCCTGGGCCCGCTTCACGGTCAGGTCGTAGTACACCCGCTGCGATGGCGAGGACGAAATGGCGTAGGGCCGAGCGGTCGCCACCCCATCGATCTCGACGAACAGGTTGATGTACTGCCCGGCCTGGAAGGGGGGCAACAGGCTGTGATCCGTTGCGACCAGGCGTAGGGTCCGGGTGCTGGCTGTCTCGTCGATCACCTCGGCGACCTCCAGTTCCAGCCGTTTCGGGTGCAGCTGCACAACAGTGCTGGCGACCTCGCCCTTGATCTCGTGGAAGTCGGTGCCGCTGCGTTCCAGCGCTTCCTTGGCTTGCCACGCCTCGCGGAAGCCGGCGATGGAGTTCAGCAGGTTCTGCTCAGACATGTTCCACCTCTTTGACTTTCAACTGTTTGAGCACCGCTCTGGCCGTGGACTCGCCCGCCATGTAGGTCGGCTGGAAGCCGCCCATGGACGTCCATGAGCCGGCGATGTAAAGGCCCGGCACGCCGTCCAGGCGCTCGCGCAGCAGGGCCGAGTCCTGGGCGCTCTGCTGGAAGCCGTAGATGGCGCCGCCGGGGGTGTTGAGGTAGCGCATCATGGTCAGCGGTGTGGCTACCTCGACCTCCTCGATGTATTGGCGCACCTTGGGGTAGACCTTCTCGATCAGAGCGATGAGCTTCTCGGCGAAGTCATACTTGGTACGGGCGTAGTCCTCGGGTGCCACCGACTTCCACACGTCGCCGTACTGCAGGCAGACCAGCATCACCTGGCTCTTGCCGGGTGGCGCGGCGCTTGGATCTTCGAAGTTGTAGCAAGTGAGCATCCCGCCCAGCGGGGTCTGCAGCGTGCCCATGCGGTCATGGATCTGCTCCTCGTCCAGCGTCTCGTAGATGAAACTGGAGGCCGCGGTCACGCCCAGTTCCTGCGGCGTGCAGTCCAGGCCGAGGTAGATCACGAAGGCCGAGGTACCCATGCGCCGGGATTTGAAATCCTGCTGAATCGCCAGTGGCGGACGCTCCAGATCCAGCAGTTCGTTGAAGGTGATCAGCGGGCTGGCATTGGACACCACCGCATCACAGGACACTCGCTCGCCACCCTCCAGGCGCACAGCGCATACCCGGCCGTCCTCGGTCAGGATCTTCTCCACGCCGCAGTTGAAACGCACCTCGCCGCCGGCCTCAAGGAACGACTCCACCAGAGCCGTCGACATGGCCTGGGAGCCGCCCTTGATGTGCCAGGGCTTGAACACCGCGTAGGCATAGAGCATCACCGCCAGGTCTGGAAACGGCAGCATGCTCGGTGGCACTCCAAGGTAGAGCCAGTAGGTCGCCAGTACGTTCTTCAGCTTCGCGTCGCTGAAGAACTCGTCGAGCACGTCGCGGGCCGAACGGAAACCGTACTGCACGTAATACGGGCACAGCGACTGGAGAGCCGCATCGCTGTTGGCCTTGCGCGCCTTCGGCAGGGTCATGAAACCTTCCAGCGACACCTTCTCGCAGACCAGCAGAAAACGCTCGATGGCCTCGCTTTCGGCCGGGAACATCCCCTGCAGCAAGTTGCGCAGCCCGGTCCAACTGGCCGGCAGGGTGACGTCCAGCTCGCCGGGTACCACCAGGCGATACAGATCGTGCTCCTGGACGAACTCGACCTTGTCCAGCACACCCAGCTTGTCGAATAACTGGCGCATGACGAAAGGCTTGTCCTTGGTGCCCAGGCCACTGAGCTGATGCAGCGCTACCTCGAACTCGAAGTCGCCGCGCACGAAGGAGGTCGCGCAGCCGCCCGGAATATTGTGTCGCTCCAGCAGCAGAGTGCGGCTGCCGCCACGCTGCAGCGCGGTTGCTGCGGTCAGCCCGGCATTGCCGGCGCCGATCACCACGGCGTCATAGTGCTTCATGATTACCTCAAACTTATCATTGATAAGATTTGGTTAAAAAAACGCCCTAAAAAGTGCGCTGTAGTTCAATCAGATCGGCGAACTGCGGCGAAACTCCGGTCGCCCGCGCACCGACCGAACGCAGGATGTCCTGCCCACTCAGGATGGCGCTTTGCAGCAGCACCGTGTGTTGCAGGGACTCGTAGACCCCATGGTCGCGGCTGTAGAGCATGGCGCGCTTGATACCGTTTATGGCCACGGGCGGGCGCTCGGCAATGCGTCTGGCGGCGGCGAAAGCACCTTCGAGCAGGGCCTCGTTGGTCGGGAAAATCTTGGCCAGCAACCCCAACCGATACGCCTCGGCAGCATCCAGGGTGTCGCCGGTCAGTGCCAGATAGCGCGCCACGCCTGCAGGAATCAGACGCTGCAGGCGCTGCAATACTCCCAGATCGGCCATCATGCCGACGTTGGTTTCCTCGATGCGGAACTTGGCGGACTCGGATGCAAAGCACAGGTCACAGGCAGAAACCAGATCAAAGCCGCCACCGAGACAGGCGCCCTGTATTGCGGCAATCACTGGAAAGCGCGCACGCTCCAGAGCATTCAATGCATCCTGCATCCGCTCCAGGTTGGCTTGCAGGACCTCGCGCTCTTCGGGGCAGGTCGCATGGAACTCCTTGGCGGTAGAAAACATCTGCATATCCAGGCCGCCGCAGAAGACCTTGCCCTGCGCCGATATGACCATCGCCCGCACCTTGCCCGAACGACTCAGCTCGCCGACCGCCTCCGGCAGCTCACTCCAGAAGGCCCGTGTCAGGCTATTGGCCTTGTCGGGACGGCTCAGTTGCAGGTGGGCGATGCTGTCCTCGACAGACACCTCGAAGCATTCGTAGGGTGAAGCCATGGTGAAACCTCTTGCTTGGCGTGGCGGTAAAGAGTCAGACACGAACCCGCGCGACGAAATCGATCATGTGCTTCGCCGGGTTGGACAAGACGGGTGAGCGCCCCGGAACGGGCGCTTGCAGAAGAGGTGATGACCCATGCATAGGAGGCGTCGCGAGCCGCCATGGAGCTGTATGAAATCAGGGCTCCTTGCATGACTCGGTGACAGGATCGACTCAGGCGTACTTGCGGTCATGGTTTGCTCCTGGGTATTCGGTGGGCTTTCTGGCACGGGCCAGGTCCATCGGTTTCCGGGCTTTTGCCGTAAAGGGTGCCCCCTCTTTCGGCTTTGTTGTGGAGCGCAGTCTACGAATCAATCTTATCGCTGTCAAGATATTTTTCTGTGCTAAGATCAAGGCAGTTCACCCCCTTCTAACTACCTCCAGTCGAGGCTACCCAAGCATGACCAAGACCTCCGTCCGCTCGCGCGATACCTACCATGTGGGCAACCTGGCTCCCCAACTGCTCGATGCAGCTCGGGAGATGCTTGAGGAGGTGGGGCCGACCAAGCTCTCTCTGCGGGCGGTTTCGGAGCGGGTCGGCGTCAGCTCGACCGCCGCCTACCACCACTATGCCAACCGCGCTGAGCTCATCGGCCACCTGGCCGCTCAGGGCTTCCGCGAGCTGGCCAAGGTGCTGGTGATCAGGGATACCAACAGTGACGGCGTGCAGAAACTGCGCAACGCCAGCCTGGCCTACTTCAGCTTCGCTCGCAGCAATCCGGCCCTCTATCAGCTCATGTTCGGACCCGAGTTCGCCAACGGCGAGATGATCCCGGAACTGCTCGCTGCGCGTGAGGAGGCCTTCGGCGAACTCAAGCGCATCATCGCCGAGATGCTTGGGCTGGACGTGGAAACACCAGAGGTTCGCCGGGCCGCGCTAGCTGGCTGGTCCTATACCCATGGTCTGGCCTCTCTGGTGATTCACAGTGTCTTGCATTTCCCCGTCGGCACCACCGACGAGCGTTTCGTGGACAGCACCCTGCAAGGCTTCGAGCATCTGTTCAGGGCGCAAACAGCGAGCGCGTGATAACCCTGCCTCATGTGAGAAGGGTATGAGGCTGGATCGGTGGGGTTGCTGCATCTTCGTTGCTGGCCGAGGAACTGAATAACATGCCTGTTGCTGGTGTTCCTATATCTCGGATCAGCCAGTGACATACCGAAGGAGAGGATGAAGCAATGGAGCTTCGGCATCTGCGCTGCTTCCTTGCTGTTGCAGAGGAGCTACACTTTGCGCGGGCGGCTGAGCGGTTGCACATTGAGCAGTCGCCGTTGTCACGTGCAATCAAGGATCTCGAAGAGGAGCTAGGCACACAGCTTTTCATGCGGACCACGCGGAGCACGAGGCTTACGCATGCGGGGCGGCTGTTTCTGGAGCATGTGCCGCGTGTGTTCACTGCGCTGCAACAAGCTCGCGACAGCGTGAAGGCCGCCGCCAACGGGTTCCGCGGTCAACTGCGGGTGGCTCTCTCGGACGGGATCTCCCCGTCGCGTTTTTCCTCGTTCCTGGCGCTATGCCGGCAAGAGGAGCCGGAAGTCGAGATTCGCCTGTCTGAAGTGCCGTTGTCGCAGCAGATCAAGGGACTGCACGACGATTTGTATGACGTGGGTTTTGCCCAGTCGGATGAGGTCGGGGATGGCGTCGTCGCCACTCCGGCCTGGAGCGAGCCGCTGGTGGTGGCAGTGCCGGAGCGCCATCCCATCCTGTCCCACAAGCGCATTCCGTTGGAAGAACTGCTGCGTTATCCACTGGTGTTATGTGACCCACAGGCGTGCGAAGGCCATGCGCGCCAAGTCGAGCGTTTCCTGCGCCAGGCTGAAGTGGAGCCGCTGGTCGCGGAGCAGGTGGCCTCCTGCGACCTGATGATGGCGCTTGTGGCAGCCGGTTTCGCCCTGGGATTGACGGGAGAGTCGAACATCCCAGCCTGCCGAGAATCCGGGGTTGTTGGTCGCCCACTGGCGGGCTGCTCTCCAGAACTTACGACCTACCTGCTGCGCTCGACGCGCGAACCCTCGGCGACGCTGGCTCGTTTCATCGAGCGGGTACAGACCATCGAGTCTTCGGAGGGCGCCTAGTTCACATCATCCAGCCAGATCGATACCTTGGAGGAACTCGAGCCATGAAGAAGATCATACCGCTTCTATGTGTCCTGGCCCTCACGGCCTGCGGCCAGTCCGAAGCACCGACGCCATCGGCGTTGCCCTCGGTTGATGAGCTCGCGGCCGATCCCGCGCGGCTGAAGGAGCTGCGCGAGCAGTGCAAGCTGGAATCCAATGATGATGAATCTAAAAGGCATAAACCCTGCTGATATTTTGGCCGCGACGGTACAAGGGACGGTGCTGGAATCCAAAGACCATCAGGATTTGGTTGGATCGGATCTGGAATTCGCCTTTGCGAACATCGAGTGGAATTCAGAAGGCTGTCTGGATGGCGGGGTCGCAGTAATGCTACCGGGAAACAGTTACATGGTAGTAAAAATCTCGTCCCTCAAGTTTGTTTGACGATATGGGAATTCGCCGGGGTAAAGATTTATGAAATGGATCTTGATACTGACACTCGCCAATGCGGGCACCTCCTACGACGGCAAAGCCATTCATAGCGTCAGCGATTTTGCGTCACAGCCTGCTTGCGAACATGCGGGCGACACCTGGAAGGCAGGCCTTGATGGTTCTGACAAAGAGTTAGCGAGCTGGGTGTGTGTCCCTAACAAAATAGAATGATGGAATCCGGCAAAGGGGCTTAGCATGATAGACAATATGGCATTTATCGGAGCGGGGCTCCTAGTAGTCGGACTCGCAGTGTCGGTCCTCGCGGGAGTTGCAGAACAGCGGCGGTGGCCATTGACTAAGATCTTTTACCTCGCCCCGTTCTTGGTTTTCTGTGGCGTGTCCCTGGTGGCAGTCGATATGTCTGCTAGCCAGGTGGATGAGTTGCAAGATGCTTTTCTGAGACTTCTTGGGTTTGGTCTCGTGATGGGCTGCTCATTGGTTGTGGCCGCTGTCCTGGTATGGCTTGGCCATAAGACCGGATGGCGAGTATCGAAGCGAACGACAATTTTATGATGGGAATCCGACAGGAGGGGTGTTATGGCGACTAAAGAGCATACGAAAGTAAAGCCAGGCTTCAATCTACCGACGGTGCCGAACGGGTTTGATCAAGTTTGTGCTTTCGCGTACCAGGATGGTGATTGGGAAATAGATTTCATCAATCACGAGCGCTGCGATTTTGCTTCCGAGACGATGGATGTAAACATTGAGTGGCCATGGGTTGATGGTTTTGAGCCAAGGGAAGCCGACTGGCAAGCAATTGGCGTATGCGCAATTTATGAGTAATGGGAGTCCGGAAGGGTAAGCAGATGATGCCAATGAAGGGGTTGCTGGCAGCTCTTTTGACGATGCTCGTGGGTTGCGACCAGGTTCAGGAAATCATGGATAACCAGCCGAAGCCGGATGTCATGCTCGGTGCTGGGATCGAAGTTCAAATTGACGACGACCGAACCGCAAGAGTGTTTGGACCTGATCACTGTGAAACCGGGTTCGGAGACAACGACCCCAGTAATGATGAACCAGGTTGCACTCTCCTAACTGGTAACGACCGAGTACAGGTAACGCTTCTGGTTGATGACCGAAAGATTCAGGAAACCTGGACCGTTACCAGGGACAACGACCGTTACACCATTGCTCGCCCGAATGGATACCTTATTCGCACAGCCAGGGCTGACAACTAAACAGGATTGGAAAACGGTACAAAGTTACCAACTTTATTAGTACGGGTTGCAGGCTTTCCGGCGTTTGAACAGCGAATTTTTGCCAAAAGTTACCTATTCTATTTTCCAGGGTCGTGTTCGCAAATCCATTTTATGCGGCCTTCGGCGCTGATTTGTTACCAACTTTATTTCAAGCCCACACCTATACCCCGATTGGCACCGGTAATGACCACTACATTGGAATCAGACATAGCCTTTCACTCCTGTTGATTTGTCCGCACGCTCCGGCAACCATACTGACAACAGGGCCGCTGTGGCTACCAGGGCAGCGGAAATCCACAAACAGGCTTCCAGCCCGTAGGCCTGGTACACCCAGCCAGACAGGATAGTACCCAGCAGCCGGCCGGCGGCATTGGACATGTAATAGAACCCCACATCCAGCGATACACCATCGCCCCGGGCATAGCTGACAATCAGGTAGCTGTGCAGGGAGGAGTTGATGGCAAACAGCACCCCGAACAGCAGCAAACCGCCGATCACCACCGCCTGTGCCGACCAGCCGGCCATCAAGGCCCCGGCAATGGCCGCCGGAACCACTGCCAGCAAGGCCGCCCAAAGCACGGCACCGGATTTATCGTTGGAGTGTCCGGTGATTTTGGGTGCAATGGTCTGGATAAAGCCATAGCCGATAATCCAGCTGGCCATAAAACCGCCCACCTTCCAGTGGTCCCAACCGAAAACCGTGGCCATGTACACCGGTAACGCCACCACAAACCAGACATCCCGGGCGCCGAACAGGAACATACGGGCGGCCGACAACACGTTAATGGCCCGACTTTTGGACAGAATCTCACTGAACTTCGGCTTGGCTTTGCTCTTACCCAGATCCTGCCCCAGCAGGAACAGGCTGGCCAGCCACACCAGGCCCAGCGCCACTGCCATGAGGATTACCGCGCCGGTAAAGCCGGCGGCCATCAGCAGCACGCCGCCCAGAAAGAAGCCCACCCCTTTCAGGGTGTTTTTGGAGCCGGTGAGGATCGCCACCCACTTGTACAGGGTGCCCTGCTGTTCATCCGGCACCAGTAACTTGATGCCGCTCTTGGCGGACATCTTGTTCAGGTCCTTGGCAATGCCGGACAACGCCTGCGCCGCCATCACCCAGGGCACCGTGAGCATGGCCGCCGGCACCGCCAGCATGGCCAGGGCCACAATCTGCAGAAACAGCCCGATATTCATGGTGCGGTTCAGGCCCATACGGGCCCCCAAATAGCCGCCCACCAGGTTGGTCACCACCCCGAAGAACTCGTAGAAGATGAACAACAGGGCGATTTCCAGCGGCGAGTAACCGAGCTGGTGGAAGTGCAGCACCACCAGCATTCGCAGCGCGCCATCGGTCAGGGTGAAAGCCCAGTAGTTACCGGTAATCACCAGGTACTGGCGGATGGCAGCGCTCATATCAGGCCAGCCCTACCTTGCGGACCAGTTCTGCGGTGCGGTTGGCGTAGCCCCATTCGTTGTCGTACCAGGCATAGATTTTCACGTGGGTGCCGTTGACCACCAGGGTGGACAGGGCATCGACAATGGAAGAACGGGGATCGGTTTTGTAGTCGATGGATACGAGTGGGCGCTCTTCGTAGCCCAGGATGTCCTTCAGTTCGCCCTCGGCGGCCTCTTTCAACAGCTGGTTGACCGTATCCCGGTCTGTCGGCGTCTCCACTTCAAACACACAGTCGGTCAGCGACGCGTTGATCAGCGGAATCCGCACCGCGTGGCCATCCAGCCTGCCTTTCAGCTCCGGGAAGATTTCGATAATCGCGGTGGCGGAACCGGTACTGGTGGGAATCAGCGAACTGCCACAGGCCCGGGCCCGGCGCAGATCCTTGTGGGGCGCATCGATGATGGCCTGGGTGTTGGTCAGGCTGTGGATCGTGGTCAGGGAACCGTGTTTGATGCCCAGTTTCTCGTGGACGACCTTCACTACCGGCGCCAGGCAGTTGGTGGTGCAGGAGGCCGCCGTAATGATGCGGTCA
>Ga0208435_100085_pt1 | contig 32193 bp, 23 predicted proteins | sample 24_taG_FD_184097 | JGI IMG/M metagenome (GOLD analysis project Ga0208435, IMG submission 184097) | Marine viral communities from Cariaco Basin, Caribbean Sea - 24_WHOI_OMZ (SPAdes) (version 2) | ecosystem: Environmental > Aquatic > Marine > Oceanic | place: Caribbean Sea: Cariaco Basin...
GTGTACGGTAATCAAACGGTAAATCATTGACAAACAGCTCAAGCGCCTGCTCAGCAGCTTCTAACATAGTTGCAAAGGCATCGCGCATCTCTTTAAAATAAGCGGGTGAGCTGTAGCGTTCTAATAAATAGATTTCTTGAGGTCTTATTATATAGTTTTCCATTGTTTGCTCACTTATACCAGTTTTGTTTGAGGGTTGGCACGCCAACCATATCTGTATTTTCTAAACCCTTTAGATCACTACCATAGCCCCATCCTGTTTTTCTGCGTGGTTTTACTCTGCTTTTAATTAATTGTGCTGGATCAAGTACAATTTGTTTGCCACCACCCTCTAACACATACATAGCACCGCGTCCATTAGCCGTTTGGATTTGACCTTTACTATTTTCAAGTATTTGACTGGCGGCTTTACCTTCCCAAACTTTCATACCACCTTTAGGAACAATGTAATGGACGACTTCTCCATTACTATTCCAGCTTGCCCATACTGCAAAACGTCTGCGCCAATCTTCTCGTTTTTTAAGTTTCAAATACTCCGAAGCTCGCATCCAACATATACTATTATCATTACTAGTAGGGTCAACAACGCGATATAAACTCGTCCCCTGTTTTAGTTCTACTGCCTTCATATCATGAAATGTGTTAAACTTTTTCCATAATGGTCCTTTACCTTTATCAGAAATATTGGGATAACCTTTAGGTATTTTGGGACATTCTTCTACTTTAGGATATTTAATTCTTCTGGTCACATCTACCCATTTAGGCGAACTGATTTTTATAAGTTGCACCTCACCATCAGTATGGACTTTTCTAAAATTCGCAACGTTTGTCAAGTTGGTTACTGCTTTATAGCCTCCTTCAGCATCTAAACGTATTGCTAGCCGCTCTAAAAAGTCTTGCACAGGCGCTAAAAATTCACCAAGACGTCTGTTAGCACGATTTCGTATGTCTACTACTACTTTAAGTATATCAGCTGCTTTTTTACCTATACCTGAGCTGCCATACTTTTGTACAAATTCAACAGTCTCCTTTAGATAGCCAATATGCTCGTCAAATACTGTTAAAATCTGCGTCTTATTGACTTTAGCTTTTAAACTCCTTAGTTGCTTAGCTGACCACCTGTATACGTTCCCAGAGGCTTCTTTGCGTATTAGCTTTTTTACGGCAGGACGTCCTAAAAACTTATTAAGCTCTTTTATACCTTGCTCAATAGCTGGTTCAACTGCTTTATATATCAGGCTACCTGAAAATTTGCCAGCTTTAGATAAAGGTCTCATCATGAAGCGTCTAATAGGGGCAAGTAGTACTTTAAATATTCCTTTAAATAGCGATCCTAAAACTGGAAACAGACCGATCAAGGTCAAAATTAGACCCACCCATGCCCAAGGATTACTGTCATCTTCATTTATTTTTTTACAGTTAGCGCAGATATCTCGAACATCACAAATCTGGTCTACCAACGGAATCATAGAAACGACAGTACCAGTAACGACTTGAGCAGTAGATGGTTCCGTTGCAAAATCACCTTGTATGACTACCCAAAGCCAATCGGCAATATCATTTGCTGTTTCTTTACCCTTTTGCACAGCGCCATTAACAGGTACCATAAACCATGCAAGCGCATTTGAAAGTTCTTCTTTTTTCGGTAAAAAGCTCATAGTTGCACCTTCTATTATTTAATAAAGCTTTTAGCAGCTTCTAAAACTTTAAGAAATGAATCAGGAGTAGCGTCTTCAAAATCTTTTTCTTCATATTCAACACGGTTAGCCTGCTCAGGCACATTTTCATGATGTGCTTCACCTTTTCTATCGAGTCTTCCTTTAATAACTTGTCCGCTATCAAAAAATATCTTGTAGCCAACATCAGGTATACCTTCACCATCAACTCCTAAAAGCTTAAGACCAATCCAATTTTTCATTTCTGCCGACGGCAAGAAGGGTAATTCAGTTTTAACTCCACCCCCACTGCCCCAATCCACCTTACTTGCCTTATAGCCCACCTGACTTGGCGTGATAAACGTCACATTACCACCCGATATCTCAATGCCACTACCTGCGGCTTTCAGCGTTAGCGTATCAGGCGCGATAATCTCAATACTATCTCGGCTATGGAGTCGCAGTACTTGCTCGCTATCTAAACGCATCTCGTTCTGATGTGCTTGTATGGTCACATCGCCATGAGCAGCGGTATGGGTTTGGGCTTTATTACTGTAGTAATGGATATCGCCCGCTACTAGCTGATTCATTTGCGTTTGACTGTGATGATGAGTATTGTCTGTCGCGTGGCTATGCGTGCTTTGGGTACTGGTATGCTGGCTGTGTTGTCCACTTAGCATCGCGAGATGACGCTGAGAGTCGATCAGTAGATTAGGTTGTTGCCATTGTCCTGACTCGCTTAAACTTGAGTCATTGGTATCTTCGCTAAATTGGGCAAAAGGTGTTTGCGCATCTTCTTTACTACTGCTTTGCTTGTTATTGCTGCTGCTTTCTAATCCCACGGGCTGATGGATGTCAGCTAGCTGAGCGTAAGCTTGTTGATGTTGGTCAGCAGTTTGCAGTTTGCTATGACTGTCATGACTCATGTGGCTATTCGATGCACTGTTAATATTGTGGCTACTGATATGAATACCTGTACTGCCTTGCACATTGGCGGCGGCTTGGGTCTCGATGCTGATGCCTTTGCCCCGTGCTTGACCGCGAGTATGGTCGGTATGCTGGTATAGATGACCAATGGTTAGGCTAGACTGGAAGCTGCTGCTATAAACATTAATCTGTGGGCTGTCAGGATGGGCGTCAAACATTAGCTGGTTATAGCCGTTGATAAGGCTGTCTTTGGTCGCCTCGCCTGTTCGACTGCTATCGATACTTTGAGTCTTGATACCGTCTATGGGATAAGCATGGCTTTGGTTGATAAACCAAGCTGGACTGGTGGCATCAATGCTACCTGAGTCACTGACGATACTGTTGTGCTGAGCATCAGAATTGCCTTGGCCATTATGGGTGCTACCAATGATGATGGGATGAGTGATGTCGCCACCGATAAAGTCGATAAGCACGTGTTGCCCATGGCGTAGCGGATGGGTTTGTCCCATGTGATCAGCGACTAAGTGGCTGGCAATGGGTATCCAATGCGCGCTGTCGCCGCCTTCGCTTTGCCAGTGGTATCTAATATGGGCACGGTGGTTACGGTCATGAGTGATAGCGCTGCTGTCTGTGTCTATGATGCTGGCGCTCATAAGTCCTGTTAGACTCGGATGCGGTTGCCCAAGTGTAGCAAGCTGCTCTCCATAAGGAATATGGTGATGGTGCGGAAATGGCAGGTAGCAGGCGCTGATGTGATGCACGTTATTGTCGTTGATCTCCCAATATGGTTTGATAGCTATTTGAAATCAACACTGATATAGCAGTTGCTGTATCTTGAGATAACTTATTGCCGCTTAATTGGCCAAACAACTTGCCGTATTTACTTTCGTTCTTTCCAATGAACTCTGATAGCACAGTGAACGAAGCTTGTATATCTCCTTTCAATGAGTCATAAAGTCTGTCAGTGTTGACGCTCTTTTGTTCTTGTTGTTTGATTAAAGAGATTAGGTCAGGCTGCAAATTACATAGGGTATTAATAATCCAGTCACCCACCTGTATATCAGTATTGGTACTGTTATTACCCATTCCACAAGCTCAATACTATTCTATCGATACATCTCAAATAAAGAAGAAACTACTGAATAATAAAATAGTTATCAATAATTGAATAGTTAGAATAATGAGTAAAATCCTTTTCCTATCTATAATTTCATTGACTAGCTCTATGTGTCTTATATCTGTTTTTCTATATTCTTTTTTTAAAATTTTTTTTCTCATCTGAATACCAGCGTAAGCTCCCAAATTATAGAGAAGCAGAAAAGATATGCGCAGATAATCGTTCATTTTAAAAACTTTAGTAGTGCTACTTGTAAAGTTGTTGAAAAACTCCTTATCTTTAATAACTTCGTATTGTAAAGCTAGGCTTAGTAAAGGAGCTACTGCGAACATTAGATATACAACCGGTACTGCATAAATCTCACTATCTGATTTGCTATCAATAAAAAATAACCAGTAAACAAATAGAAATGTGAAGAATACAAATGATAATAAGTGTAGGATTGATTTTTTTTTCACAATTTAATTCCTAGTATTTTCATAAACAATATTACCTGCTATCTCTCCTAAACTGCCCCCAAGTAACCCACCCCCAAAACCCCCAATCACTGCACTGAGACCTACAATGACGACACCTCCTATACCTCCTGTTCCTACAGTAAAACCTACAATTATAGCGCCAACTACCGCACCTTGTGCAGCTCCATATTCAGCGCCTATTACAGATCCTGATAGCTTTAATGGCTCAATGGCTACAGCTTTATGAAGTTTATCTGAGTTTTTAGATTTGTATGCGTCATGAATCTCTTTACTACCTTTAAATGCGTTGTATCCAACAACTAGATTACCACCAAGTTTCAAAGTCTTTGTTACTTTTCCATTTTTCTCCATATTATTTACGTAAGCATCCAAGCCTCCATTAAATGATGTCGATCTTTTCATTTCGGACTTGATCGACTTACTCAATTTATCAGTTCTTACCCCTTGATCCCATTTTAAAAACCGTAATGATAATTTATTGTTCAAAGCTTTATATATTTTTGCGTTGTCCGTTCTAAATTGAGAGAAATGTTTTGAATTACCAGATTTCGTACCTTGTGCTTCATTATAGTTACTCACTAGTGTTCCAAAATTCTTTAATGTATCTTTATTAGTTTGACTTGAGAATGTTATTACAGCACTAGAACCATCTGCAAAATAGTCAAGAAGGGTTTTATCACTATCCTTATTATCATTTGTTATTTCAGTTGGCACAGGGTTTGAAGATACGCCAACAAAATCAGCATCAGATAAAGTACTTGTGGTCAAATCTGACAAATAAACAAAAAGCTCTGGATTAAAACCTTTCTCTCTCTTCATTTTTTCAATTTTATTTTTGGCATCTTTTGCATATTTTTTCATCTTTTGAAGTTCAGTATTACTGCTATGAGATGAGTTGGATAAAATCACAACGTCACCAGGTTGTAAAGTAAGAACAGGCGTACCGATTAAATGTGGATTATTAGCTCGAAAGATGTTCTCTTCTAATTTGGTTGGTGTGTATTTATAAGCTCTTGTTAAAAAACTTTCAATAGATTCTTGTTTTTTAACTAAATACCAAGCAACTTCAGTATTATCTACACCTACTATTTTATTATTCTTCGGGTCTCTTTTGAGTGATGCTGGCGTTGTTTTGAGCTTATATCTACTAGCTCGCCCTTCCTTAGATAGTGGATTTGCCGTAATATCTTTTATAGGCTTACCTTTTATATCTTTGATGTAATATCTGACTTCTTCGACACCACGGTTAGAGAGATTATGTTTTTCAGATAGACCATTGTTACTGAACCTTCTATTTTTACCTAATGAATGTGGCTTACTACTTGTGGGTTTTGCCGAAAGACTCTTATAAGTGACTGTAACATCATATCTAATTAAGCTAATATCGACCATGTCTGATACTTCTAATTTAAGTTTTGTATAATATTTAGCCATATCTAGTCTTCTCCCTCTACATCCACTTCATCATCCTCTACTGCTTCCTCCACTTCATGAACAATCACATGCAACTCATAGTCCTTCGATTCTTCATCAACTAATAGTTTTAACTTACCTTCATAGTCAGTAATATGAATTTCTGTCGAACCATCAGGTTTAATAAGCATACATTTGGTAAAAGCAAGCGGGTTATCATCTTGGTCATGTACTATATAGCGTAGATAATAGTCTAAGTTTTCAGGTAGTTTGGCTGTCGGTAAGTGTACAGCAGGAGATCCTGCTCCACCCCCACTACCCCAATCCACTTTACTGGCCTTATAGCCCACCTGACTTGGTGTGATAAACGTCACATTACCACCCGATATCTCGATGCCACTGCCCGCCGCTTTTAGGGTTAGCGTATCAGGCGCGATAATCTCAATACTGTCTCGACTATGAATACGTAGGACTTGCTCACTATCAAGTCGCATTTGCGCTTGGTGCGCTTGTATAGTCACATCACCATGAGCGGCGGTATGGGTTTGGGCTTTGTTTGAATAGTAGTGAATGTCTCCTGCCACCAGCTGATTCATTTGCGTCTGGCTGTGATGATGAGTATTGTCTGTCGCGTGGCTATGTGTATTCTTGGTGCTGGTATGCTGACTGTGTTGTCCGCTTAGCATCGCGAGATGACGCTGAGAGTCGATCAGTAGATTAGGTTGTTGCCATTGTCCTGACTCGCTTAAACTTGAGTCATTGGTATCTTCGCTAAATTGGGCAAATAGGGTTTGCGCATCTTCTTTACTGTTGCTCTTATTATTGCTGCTGCCCTCTAGTCCCACTGCCTGATGAGTCTCGGCAAGCTGCGCGTAGGCTTGCTGATGCTGATCGGCAGTTTGTAGCTTACCGTGACTATCATGACTCATATGAGAGTTTGATGAAGGGTCTGCTTGCTGACTACTGATATGTAAGCCTGTTCCGCCTTGCACATTGGCGGCGGCTTGGGTCTCTAAACTGATACCTTGTCCTCGGGCTTGTCCTCGGGTGTGGTCGGTATGCTGATACAGATGACCAATGGTTAGGCTGCTTTGATAGCTGCTGCTATAGACGTTAATCTGTGGACTATTTGGATGGGTGTCAAACATTAGTTGATTGTGGCCATTCGCTAGACTGTCTTTGGTCGCGTCGCCTGTGCGACTGCTATCGATACTTTGAGTCTTAATGCCATCTATGGGATAAGTATGGCTTTGATTGATAAACCAAGCGGGACTGGTGGCGTCAATAGTGTCGGTATCACTGACGATACTATTATGCTGAGCATCAGTATTGCCTTGGCCGTTATGGGTGCTGCCAATGATGATGGGATGAGTAATGTCACCGCCGATGAAGTCGATCAGAACATGTTGCCCATGACGTAGCGGATGGGTCTGTCCCATGTGATCGGCGACGAGGTGGCTGGCGATGGGTATCCAGTGTGCGCTATCGTCACCTTCGCTTTGCCAGTGATATCTAATATGGGCACGGTGATTGCGGTCATGAGTGATGGCGCTGCTATCGGTGTCTATGACACTGGCGCTCATCAGACCTGACAGACTCGGATGAGGTTGTCCAAGTGTAGCAAGCTGTTCACCATATGGGATGTGATAGTGGTGCGGAAACGGTAGGTAGCAGGCATTGATATGATGGACGTTGTCGTCATTGTCGTCATCATTGTCATGAATGGCATGGTCGGTATTTGGCTGTAAGGTAATAGGATCAAAAGGTGCTACCCCCAACCAATCTGCTGGAATATGATTATTAATATGCTGATGAATAGACACTAGACTGATGGGATCGGTTAAATAAGGATTACCATCGATATAGTGGCTACTTGGCAAACTCAGATGACGGATGTTACCGGTTAGGCTGCCTAGATTGGCACGCTGCTGTTGGTTCTGCTGGTAGCGGGTGGCGAGCTTATCGAGACTGTCATCATCAAAACGGCTATGACTGTGCATAAAGCGCTGATGCGTGCTGTTTGATGAGTCGATCGGTTGCTCGCTACTGCTACTGCCGGTATAGGTACTCATCAAGCGACTGTCATAACGATGTAGGTCGCTTTGCTGAGTATGCTGAGCAATACGCGGACGAATGGCAGTAATGCGGTCTTGTCTATCAGCAAGGTTGGCAGGGTTTTGACTGAGGATGCTTTGAATGTCGTTTGCGTCTGGACGCAATTCTTCTCCATCACTAGGTAGTAAGACTAGGGTATGTTTGTCTGCTTCGTGACGGTAATAGCCTGTGATGCCATAGAGAGCAAGGTATTGGGTTAGATAAGCCAGATCGGTTTGGTTGTATTGGACGCTGTGCTGAATATGATAGTTGCTGTCATCACTGAGACGCTCGTCAATCTCAACGTTCATATCGTACGGGCTGATGATTTGAGTAATGAGTTCGCTTAGACTGAGATGATGATGACGGCGGTTATGACTAGATAAGCGTAATTGGTTGAGGGCAGGTTCGCAGATAATACGATAAGCGGCCATGCCACTGTTACTACCCAGAGCAACGACTTCAGTAATGATACCGTGGCGAGTTTGGCTTGGCAGTAGCGTGTCGCCCGTATGCCAATGTATCGAGAGACTTTGCCCTAGCCATTGCTTGATATCCAGTCCTGCTCGTGGATGCAGTAGAGTAATGCTAATACGGTAGCCGCAATAGAGGGCGAGCTGGCGCTGCTGATAAGACTGCGCTCGTTGGTCGTGATGATACGGGCTTGGATAAGCGTCAGGCGTTGGCATAAGAGCGGGCTTACTCCAAACGCTGTCGGGCAATGGCATGCCAAGTAAGCTTTCAACCAAGTCAGCCTGTTGAATGAGACTGGTGGCAATATCAGGATGGGCACTACTCAGTTGCACATGCCGCTTTGTTTGAGTCCATACCATGATAAGCCCTTTTTTATCAGTCCAAAGGTGGAAAGTTTAATATTGCAAGATTATAATTTGTGCACAGATTGCCCGTTAACTAAGTATTCATTTGTCGTTGATTCAATTAATAGCCATCGTCAGATGAATCACGTTTGGGTTTAATTCCAATCATGTCAGAGAGTATCGCTAACTGATCTTCGTTTTTGATGATATGAGTGAGCCATTGGTCGAGCGGCATATCTGCCCAATCAATCGCCCGACCGAGTAAAAACGTCACCGGGCTGTGCGGCTCATTGGTCGCAAAATAATCTTGAATTTGACCTAATAATTTAAGCGCTTGCTGACGATTGCTTTGATGATCACGGTTGCTAGGATTAAAACTGGTTGAGCTAATATTTTTTGTGCTAGCAGCTTGTCCACTACTATCAGACATTGCACTTTCACCAATACTGTCCATAGTATCGGCTACGCTTTCTTGAGCAGAAACACTACTAGTATCAGAATATTCTGGTATCAACGGTCGCAAATGTTGGGTCAGGGCAACCAATAAATCCGTGACTGGTGCGAAGACTGGCGCGTCCATGCCCATCAAATCATTTAGCTGATCAGTCAGGGCCTGCCACTGCTCAGTAACTTTTTTAAGATTACTCATCAGTGCTTGTTGCCAAGTCTCACTACTGGTCTTGATGGCGTGGTTATAGTCACTTAGCGTTAATTGATTGGACGTTTCGCTATCGGGATTTTGCTGACGCTGCTTATCATGATCACGCGCGGTTAGATAGTAATTGTAGTTATATTTTTCTGTCTTTGTATCAGAAAGTGATAGCTGCTTAATATCATCGGATAGCGCTTTGACGAACCATGACAACAGCCCTGCTCTGATGTCCATACTGTCTTCTTCACCATCTAGCGGCGGATACATAGTGAGCCAATACTCGTCATTGAGTGTCTGTAGCAGACTTAACCCCTGACTAATACCTGCTAAATGGTCGGTGTGACTCAACGCATCGACATACCAAAGTGCCAGCTTCATATCTTTACTAGTATGGCTGAGCAAATCGGCACATTGGTTTTTGACAAAATCCCAGTCAGCCACTTTTAGTTCAGTGACCCAATTGCCTTGTGCCAGTAATGGGTCATCTTCTTGACGAGCAGCAACGATGGCATTAATACGTGGATCGAATATTAAGTCTTCACCGACCCCATGACGACTGCCTTCAATCGGCGCAATAAGGGTGTCAATATTATTTACTAAAGAGTTATCGTTACTCATTATAATGACTCCTCTTTAATAGACTTTTTACTGGTGGCTTTTTTCACTGTCGACTTTTTAACATCAGGCTTTTTAATGGCAGACTTTTTAGCTGAAAGGGGTTTGCTTGGTGGTTCTTTAACTTGATCCTCAACTTGATATTCAGTTTCATCTTCGCTGTGTTGCGCCATTTGATTGAGCGCCACAACGGCATCAGTATCCAGACGGTAGGCAAAATTATCGTCCGCATCGACGAATACGGTAATTTTCTTTAACACACTTTGACTGTCATCATGAGCCAGTAGCTGACCCGCCATCTGCGGCAGCAAGGTATGACTGATAATCGCATCGGCGTTACGTGCACCAGAATCGACCTCATGACAACGCGATAAAATCAGCTCAATCACCTCATCATCAATGACACAAGGCACATCATAATTGTTATGAATACGGCCAGTGATTTTGTCCAGCTTAAGGCGAATAATTTCTGCGAGCGCATCATCCGTTAATGGATAATAAGGAATGACCGTTAAACGACCCAAAAACGCGGGCTTAAAGGCTTTATACAAATGCGGATTAATGACTTGTTTTAGGCTATCACTGTCTGGCAGGCTAAAGTCAGTAACACTCGGATCTGTATTGATACATGCCTGCATAATCGCAGACGAACCAACATTACTTGTCAATAAAATAAGCGTGTTTTTGAAATCAATTAAACGCCCTTCGCTGTCTTCCATCACCCCTTTATCAAAGACCTGATAAAACAAATCCAATACGTCTGGATGGGCTTTTTCTACTTCATCAAGTAAGAGTACGCTATAAGGACGACGGCGAATCGCTTCGGTTAATACACCACCTTCACCATAGCCAACATAACCTGGAGGCGAGCCTTTTAACGAAGCAACGCTATGGGCTTCTTGATACTCTGACAGGTTAATCGTAATAAGGTTACGCTCACCGCCGTACAGCACTTCTGATAGCGCCAGCGCGGTTTCGGTCTTGCCTACACCACTTGGCCCGACGAGCATAAACACACCTTGCGGACGATTGGGATCATCTAAGCGGGCTTTTGCGGTATGAATCCGCTTGACGATAGCGGCCACCGAATGATCTTGGCCGATGACCCGGGCTTGCAAGGTATCAGCCAAACCCAAGATATGGTCTTTTTCATTACCTGCCATATCATTCAGCGGTATTCCAGTCCAATCTGAGATGATCTGCTTGATGACCTGACGATCCAATACGGGATGAATAAGGCGCTGCGTCTCTTGTACTTGTTTTAACGATTGCTCGATACTTTGATATTCAGCTTGTTTGTCTAAGCGCTCTTTTGCACTAAGCGCATCAGAACCATCTGTCTTGTCATTCAACTGCTGATTCAAGGAATCAAGCTGATCATTAAGCTCGCGCTGTTCGTGCCAACGACTGGTCATATCAGCAATGCTTTGCTGATTGGTTTGGCGCTGCTCATCTAATACGGCAATTTTTTGGCTGACTTTTTCTTTTTCGTCCACACCGCCGATACGCTCGAGCTGCTGACTGAGATTATTGATATGCTGCTCTAACTGCACCCCTTTGGCGTTTAATCTGTCAAGTTGATTGGGTATGGCGGTCTTGGATAAGCTCACCCGTGCCGCCGCCGTGTCTAATACACTGACCGCTTTATCAGGCAGCTGCCTATCGCTGATATAACGTGCGGATAACTCAACCGCCGCTTGTAGCGCATCGTCATCGATTAATATACCAAAATGATTCTGCATCTTGGCACTTAGACCACGAATCATCGCTACTGCTGTCTCTATATCAGGCTCATCGACTTTGACGACTTGGAAGCGACGTGACAATGCTGCGTCTTTTTCGAAGTACTTTTTATATTCTGACCATGTCGTCGCCGCAATGGTTCTGAGCTCACCACGAGCCAGCGCAGGCTTCAGTAAGTTCGCCGCGTCATTTTGACCCGCTTGCCCACCAGCACCAATCAAAGTATGCGCTTCATCAATGAATAATATAATAGGCTGTAGCGAGGCTTGTACTTCTTCAATGACTTGCTTGAGACGGTTCTCAAACTCCCCTTTGACGCTTGCCCCTGCTTGCAGCAAGCCCATGTCAAGACTACGTATCGTCACATCTTTGAGCTGATCAGGCACTTGACCGGCGACTATCTTTTGCGCCAATCCTTCTACCACTGCTGTTTTACCTACCCCTGCCTCACCCGTCAAAATAGGGTTATTTTGGCGGCGACGAATCAAAATATCGATCAACTGATGAATTTCAAACTCACGGCCAATGACAGGGTCTATTTGCTCTGAACTGGCTTTAGCAGTCAAGTCATAAGTATATTTATCCAACGCAGGGGTTGGCTTAGCTTCAGTTTTCTTAGTGTCTAAAGATTCTTGATTGTTAGCATCATTGTCTGCACTATTCGCACCATCATCAGCACCCTTATTGACGCCTTTACTATTGGTAATTTTATTACTGCTTGATCCACTGCCCTCAGTACTACCGAGACATTGACGCTCATAATCATCTTTTAGGGTAAAGCGGTCGATATACTGTAGTGGCTCAGGAAGAGTTTTGAGTAGCGACTGATAACGCTCATACGCCAATAGCACGAGCAATATATGACCAGAGCGAATTTCTAGCGGGCTATTTTTATCAGCACTTTGATTATATTGGCTACTGGCTAGCTCCCACGCATCTTCTAGTAACGCCATCAAACCTTGACTAAATACTGGCGTTGAGCCTGTTGCCTGACCAAAGGTGTTTAGCAAATCAGTTATATCTGCTAGTAATGACTGCTGATGAATCTTATTAAATTTAAGTATTTGAGCCACATCATTGTGCGGCGTGGCAATCAGTTCATGCAATAGATGGACAGTATCGACTTCACGATGCCCATTATTAATACAAAGCCTAGCTGCCTGCTGCAAACACTGTCGACAGCTTGGGCTTAAGCGGGTAATCACAGCTTTTAACTGGCTCATAATCTTTTCCTTTAACATTCTTATTAGACTTAATACCAAACCCAAAAAGTAAGATTAGCTGTGTCAAACTCGCTTAGCCTACAAGACGTAGTACTTTCACTCGTTTTCCTTGCCACTCTAATTTCTGTGAATGGTATAAAATTATTTTTATTAAACAGCAATATAAAATTGATGCATGGCTCTTCATAATAGGTAAAATCTGTCTATTAACCATGAAATACTTACTGAATCGGCAGCGCATAGCGAGTGTCATCATGATGCTGCGTCGCAGGCTGCGATATCAAAAACCCACCCTGACCCAAACCACCAAAACTGCTCTCTGATAATGACAACGGGGTGATGTATTGCTTGTCTAACTCGAGTTGCATCTCGACCGCCAAGCAAACACCGCACCATTTACGGATAAAATCAATAATGACTTGATACATATCCCCTGCTGGTAACAGTCTTAAATAGCGTTTGGCATCCAACTGATGAAACACAATTCTAATCTTGCTATCAAACTGTACGACGCGCGCACCGCAAAATGCGGACAACCCAAGGGCAGCATGCTGACCACCAAGTGCTGTCTGTTCACTGGCTGGTAGATCAAACCACTCCGGTACGAATTGCTCGACACTGACGGTGCTATCTAAAAAATGCGACAACACTTGTGACAACTGGTCGGCAGTCAGGCGTCCTGGGGCAATCATGCCAGCATAAGCAATCAAGCTATCGATTGCCGTGAGCTTCTTCGGCTGACGCGCCAATGCCCGCAAGCTCAGTAGATAGTTGTCTTTTTTATTATTTATCTCATACTGTAATGGCAAGTTATAAAACCAACTCGCTTGCACGTACAAATCCGTCAATCGATGGTTAAATAAATCTAAAAATGCTGGTGCCGCTTTATCTTTTGCATGATTGACTCGCGAGGCTAGATGGTCGGTATACATCGCTGGCAAGGCTGACAACGGGCCAGTCAATCCGATAACTGCAGGGCAAACCTCTATCCGCCTAGCATTTAATGAACTGGTTTTTACTTGACCATCCTTTAATGAGCTGCCACTGTCTTCCATATTGTCCTGAACAATGAGCGCCATCGACTCAATTTCAGCTTGCGGATAGGCCAATGACAACGAGGCACGGTAACGTACCTCAATAGGTGCATACCCCATACTGACTTCATGCCAAACCAAACGTAGTGCTTGTAATAACTCATAAGATTGCGGCGCCGCCATTAGATCCGTTAAATAAGAGGACTGAGACCGCTGCGTGGCTGACATCTGTATATCTCCTCTTTAGTAATGGCATCACTAATGGACACTTCAACAAAGCTATTTAAGCTGGCGTGATAGCCAAACACATGCGCCAATAAATGGGTAAACTGGCGGATGCTCACTCCAGCAAAATTCTTTTGGTTGATTTGAATATTGATCAGTGTACCGCGCACAAACCCAGGCTGTGGCAAGCGCTGAATACGTCGAGCTTCGATACTGGTTTCGACAGACACAATACCTTCAACCAACAGTTTGTTAGAGGCAGATTGCGTAATATCATACAGCGATAAATACTCTTTCATCAGCTCAGCATCTTGGGCGGCAAGCGATAAAAAGTTTAAGCTAATCAGCGATATCAAGCGCCAACGCTCTTCACCGGTATAGTCAAACCTTGCAGTCCGAGTTGGCTGCTTTAATAAAGACAAACTGCTAAAGCCAGTCATCCCTTCGCTAAACAAATCGCCACGGCTTTGACCGAATACCACTTGAGCCGGCAAATCTCTATTGGTACACAATAAAGACGCACTCATACTCACCGCGCCGGCTAAATCTTCGCGGTTTTTTTCTACAAACATAATCTGATATTCAAAACCCTGCTTGAACTCAGCCATATCCTTATCACGTTTAATGTGATAATAACGACCATCATCTTGCTGCTCATAGTGATTGAGCGCATAAAATGGATGATATTCACGTTGTATCAAACGATTGTCGCTTTGCTTGGACTCTATGACTTTATTGACCTCATAGATTTCATGTTGAAACAGCGCACGAGTATCAGGCACCAAATCGTAATAGATCGAACGATGAGTGACTTGAATGGGCTTAGCAGCCGCCTTGAATAAATTGACAACGGGCGTACAAAACAATTTAATACTGCTGGCACTGAGCTGCTGCAAGTTTTTTAGGCGGATGGTATTTTTTTTATCAAATCTAAAGTAACAGCGAATCTCAAAGCCATTGCTATCGATCTTTAAATTTGGACAAACCTTACCAAGATTAAGGCGTAAGAAATTGAATTTTTCAGGGAAATAGAAGTATTCTTTTAATAAGGCAGAAGCAGCATTACTCACTCGATGGCTCGGAAGAATTTGCTGCTCAGGATCGAAGCCTATAATCTCAAACGGACTGCCCGTTATCTTATTGACCTGACTACCATGCAGATGCGTTTGCTTGACATCACACCCTAGCAAGTCCCATAGACTGGTGCCCTGACTGGCGTCCTCGTCTATATACAAATCTAACGAGTGGTTTAATAAGGCTTGATAGTCAAAGCTTGAATTAACACCCTTAAACTTGATACTGATACAGCCATTCAGTAGTCCATGCTGATTGTCATACACCTCTTGACGAGTTTCAAAGTCGACGCTATCTATCTGTAGCGGCAGCAAGGTCACATCTTGGGTTGACTGAAACTGGCAAGGCGTGCCATTTATTTTTTGGCTGGCGAACGCACTATTTTTAGGGACTAAGACTGCCTCGCTCATCGCATTGCCCTGTACGCCTAGATTGAACTGTGCAATAGAGACCGATGGAAAAGGTTTGAGATAATCGGGATAAACGACTTCTAATAGCGATTCGGTAAAATCAGCGTATGAGTCGTCCAATTTTTTATTGATACGCGCACTGATCAGCGAAAAAGCCTGTATCAACCGTTCTATATGCGGATCATCGACGGTATCGTGCCCCATCAACAACCGATTGGCTATTTTGGGGTATTTTTTGGCAAACTCTTTTGACTGTTTATTAAACAGACTAAGCTCATGCTCAAAGTAAGGAAGTAAACTGTCCATGACGCCTCAATATATTGATCGCTGCTAACTGTATAAATTGAGCGGTAGTAGTAGTTATTTCATTAATTGGATAATGATTATTTTATTAAGTAACGCTGAGAGCTTGGCTCAAAAAATGCATCGAAGCTGACCAGCTCTTGTGCTGGATAAACCTTTAATAACGCTTCAATAGAAAAACACAGTTGATTGACATCAACAGCGCCAATATCTAACGAGACGCGAACGTTTTTTAGTCGGGTATCTTGCTGCTCGACTGTTTGGGCGATTTGGCGACAGATATAATCACAGTCAGTAGGATTGGCACTGCTGAGTCCCACAAAATCCAATATGCCAAAATTCAATATCGATGAACGCACATGCTGATACTTTTGCAATCTACTAGACACCACACAGCGCGTATTTAATAAAGCTTCAAGGTCTCGTGCGACCGAAGACTTTAGCTCATCGATATTAAGACGACGAACCACGAGCTCATGCGACAAATGACGAGGCTGATCATCAAATAACTGTTCAAACAAATTTGGACGAAACCCAATTTCTTTGTTAGAGGCGTTAGTGGCGTAATTCATTGATATAATCATTCCTATTTAACAAACAAAAAAGAAAGGCCTAGATATAAACCTTTCTTTTTCGGTACGACACAATAGATGACACCTGATACAACCTAAATTAGGCGGTATAAGTAGCAGTGTTGTTGGCTAGTGACCATTTTTTAGTCACAGCGCCTTTAGCAGTACCATCGATATCTTGCTGGGTATAAGTCCACTCAACAGCAGCATATTTGATACCGACTTTTTCGATTGGTACGCCTTCAGAACGTACCGTTGGCTCGACACTTGCGATCAGCGCATGCTTAAGTTTTACTTCAAGATATTTAACGCGTTTGTCACCGTTGGCACGATAAAAATCAATTTGAATCTCATCAAAAGTATAACCAGCAGAACACGCTTCCCATAGTTTAGGACTGGTTGAGTCCAAATCTTTCATAAACGTCATGTCAGCATGCTCACAACGCTCAGAAGTATGGCCACCAACGCTACTTGCTGTCGCTGATTTTGGCTGACGGATCAAGTGATCCCAAGTATTTACTTCAAGCCAACCTTTATGCTCGCTATCACGAGACTCGCCATCAATTTTATATTTACCGCGGAACTGAATATAAATATCTTTCATATCACATACCTTTTTTTAAAATTTAAATTTCACGTTAGTTTTTAATAAACGATTAGCTGTTGCTAGATTGCGGCAGTTGAGTGACCAGACGCAAAGAAACAGACAATTCGTCAAGTTGAAAGTGTGGTCTCAAAAAGACCACGGACTTGTAGACACCAGGCTTACCCGGCACTTCTACAACTTGTACAGAAGCTTCGCGCAGTGGGTACTGGGCTTTTGCTTCTTGTGAGGCGCCGTCATCTAGCAAGACATAACGAGAAATCCAGTCATTTAAAAACGACTCAACATTACCAGGTGCTAAGAAGCTACCTACCTTATCGCGCATCATTGCTTTTAGGTAATGGGCAATACGTGACACCGCCATAATGTATTGGATCTGCGTCGATAGCGCAGCATTGGCATTGGCATCATCGTTTTGATAAGTTTTGGCTTTTTGTACTGACTGCGCCCCAAAAAAAGCAGCGTAATTGGTATTTTTGCAATGGACTAACGGGATAAAACCTAAGTCGCTCAACTCTTTTTCTCGGCGATCGGTGATAGAGATTTCCGTTGGACATTTAAGCGCCAAATCCCCTTCATCAGTCTTAAAAGTATGAACAGGCAACCCTTCAACCAAGCCACCACCCTCAACGCCACGAATGGCAGCACACCAACGATAGTCAGAGAAAGCAGCCGTCAAGCGTGAAGCGAACGCATAAGCCGCGTTCACCCATAGATAATCGTCATGATTATTACCAGAAACTTCTTCCGTAAAGTTAAACCCTTCGACTACTGTGCCATCTTTAGGATCGTAAGGCAGACGACCTAAAAAGCTGGGCACGGTTAACGCAACATATCGCGCATCTTCTGACTGTCTGAACGCGCGCCAGCGTATATATTCAGCGGTTTCAAATATCTTTGATAAATCTCGCGGGCGACCAATATCGGTAAAGGAGTCGAGACCAAACATTTCAGCGGAAGCAGCCGACACAAAAGGTGCATGAGAAGCGGCCGCAACATGAGACAATTGCTCAAGCAGATACATGTCTGAGTTTTGGCGAGTAAATTCAAAGTCACCAACGATAGCGGCATAAGGCTCACCACCGAAGCTACCGAACTCTTCTTCATATATTTTCTTAAACAGCGTGCTTTGATCAAAATCAATTGACGATTGAAAATCTTTAGTCAGTTCGCGCTTCGTAGTATTCATCATACGAATCTTTAGCATGGATTCCGACGGAGTCTGGCTACATAAATAATGCAAGCCACGCCAGCTGGACTCTAGCTTTTGAAACTCGGGCGCGTGCATGACGGTGGTCAGCTGCTTGGAGATCAACGCGTCAATTTGGGCAATACGCGCGTCAATCGATGCGGCCAAATTATCTGACAACGTTACGGTGCCTTGCATGACTTCATTGGCAAGCTCTGCAATTTGCGACTTGGCACGATTTTTTTCGTCATCAGACTTGGCAACGTTACTTTTATTGACGATTTCTTCGAGTAAGTCGTAACTGTCATTATTTAACGCATCAGGTGCTAGATTTTGCTGGGCTTCGGCACTCATCGTTTAATCCTCACCGTCGGTTTGATTTTGTTCCGCCATTTTTTTGACTTGCTCAGTGTTCTTAAGCACGTCATCTAATAGGTCTTCAAGTTTTTCGTTGGCCGATATTTTGTTGCGTAAATCTGCTAAGCGATCTCGTGCTTGTACCAATTGCTTTAGTGGCTCAATCTGATCAGCAACCGCTTCAGGACGAAAATCGTTGATACTATTGAATGCCAAATCAACCGCGAATTCGCCGCCTTTATCACTCAAGTCATTGCTTACTCGAAAGGTCGCACGCGGTGCTAGACCTGACATCACCTCATCAAAGGTATCTAAATCTACTTCGACAAACTTTTTGTCTTTAAAGCGTGGTTGTTCAAGGGTTGAATCTCCTGAAAACTCTCCCAAAACGCCAACGACAAAAGGAATTTCTTTGGTTTCGATCGCATCGCCTACTTCAACGTCATAAGTCAGATGCACCCGAGGCGCACGTACTTTTGCGAGTTTCTTTTGTACACTGTCTTGCTTTGCCATAATAAGTTACCTCAGCAATGTCTAGTTTGAACGCAATATACTGAATGGATCAGTCGATTTGGCGTTACTTTTTTTGGTAGGTGAAGGTTTAGTAACAGGCTTAACTTTTGGTGGTCGTGGCGGTTTTTTTACGGCTGGTTTTTTCATAGACTTCGATGCTTTTTTTACAGACACCTGGGGCTGAGGTTTTGATTTAGTGCCTGATTTACCGCTTCTAGGCTTGACGACTGGCGCTGGTGGTTTCGGCAAAGACTCATCGTAATTGAAAACATAGATATCACCATATATTTTACTTAAAGCGTACTGATACTCCTTCAAAAACGCTGCGTCCACTTCATCAGTGAGATAATCTGACTGCAGTTGGCTTTGGGAGACGATAGCGCTGCTATTGAGTAGTATCTTTTTTAGCTTAGCAGTGCTTTGACCCAGATCAATGGCTTCACTGGCTGCATAAACAGCATAAGCATGATAGCCATTGTTAGAATAAATCTGCGCCAAAATCTCCCATGCTAGCGAGTCATTAGGATTGCGAGATACTCTTTGATTCAAATCCGTAACCAGTTGATGCAGTTGCGGTGATTTTGCATCAGCATTTTTGAGTGCCGAAAATTGATTTATGATGCTAGAACCGGGGTCTTTCTCTTGTATGACAAGCTCACTATGAGCGGTAGTCATTGCTGAACCCATGATGAACAGACCTGCCAAAAACGCTTTGGATAGCGTAAAACTGACTCTAATATTGCTTCTGATACTGGTCATTGTAAGTCGGTGCTCGCCATTATTGGTGTGAGATAAATACATGTGCCTGCTCAAAATTATTTTAATTAGACGCGTTAACTAAAGTGGTGATATTGGTGAGCGTTTCATTCAGTGTTGCCTTATCACCACTATTCATCAAACTATTATCGTGATAAGCATCAATATTACTTTCCATTACTTTAACTGCTGAGAGCATGGCAAGCTGACGTGCATCAAGCCTTTCATTATCAACGCTTAGAGCTTCATTAGCTGCTCTCAATGCCCGTGCATAGCGTTTTTTTTCATAGTTATTTTTGGCAATAGTCATCCACGCTTCACTGCTAAGTTTATTGCCGTTTGACAAATAGGCAAGCGAAGGTTCACTCAACTGCTTCACTATTGGTTTGCTGACCGTGGTTTGTACATTTTTCTGAGCAGTGGTGCCACAACCCGCTGTCAATAAAGACGCGCTAAGTAAGACTGATAGCAGACCTGCGGTGGCAAGTTTAGTACGATAAATAGGATTCATAACAACAGTATCATCACTAAAAATATAAAAGGATAGATTTTTAAAAGAAATAAATATAACTAAAGTTCATTAATTATAAAAAATCAATGAGGTTGATTATACATATACTTGACAATATTTCAATAAACTCTATACTTTTCTTAATAAATAATTTAGTAAGTCACCCATTCAAGCCATTTTCTTGGTATAAAATAAGCAGTAACGGTACCCTTCTTATGCCTTCTAAGACCAATCGTCTACATAATATTACCGTTCATACTGATAATTCAACGATAAACACCTTTTACCCTGTTGCGTTTTGCGGTGCAAGTAGTATTAATCGAACCGATATTATTGACATACTAGTGTTTGGTTATAATTTTATCGAATCGAACGCTTGTTTATCATTAATCAATGCTCCGATATGCTTAACCACGTTTTCCGCTGATCGTACCGCTAGCTGTCGTACTGGGCTGATACGCGGCATCCGTTATCAGCAATCTGATGGCGCGATGCACTTTTATACTTTAGAAGTTGTTAGCCCCGATTGGCAGTTGGCACAGTCGATACATACCCGCAGTTTTATCAATCAATCGACGCTCGATATTGTTACCCTCATCCTTAGTGATTACGATTTAAATTGGCAAATATCTGAGTCTCTTTTGTCATCAGATGATGAATCATCCGCACGTTTATCGGCACCTTTATCCATGCGTATACAGTCGGATGTCAGCGACTATGAATTTGTTACTGGTCTGCTCGCTGATATTGGTATATCGACTTTATGGGTGTCAGGGAATTCCGTTGATGAGCTTGGCACGTGGTGGTTGGTTGATGGTTTAGACACAGGCGAGCTCATACCGCTGACCTATAGTTATGCTCAGTCATCCGTACAATCAGGTCAAGATAGTGTCCATACGCTACAAATGAGGTCGCAGCAACTTGGCAGTGATAGGGTAATAGTACGAGCAGATGGGTTGGCGGCAGATACCATTTATGAAGGTCAAGCAGTAGATGAGTCACTGCTTGCGATAGATGACACGACGGTATTAATTGGTGCACCCTCTCGCGTGAACAGCGAGGACGCCGCTACTTATATAGCAGAGCAATGGATATCTGCCAATCGCTGTCAGCGCGAAACTTATCAAGCGACGGGTGCCCTGCGTGGTCTGAGCGTCAGTAGTCCAGTGAGTATCAATAACCTACCCTCTATTGGTAGCTTATCCACGCATTGTATCGCGGTTACCTTAATCGGTATTGAGCCTGACAACGATAGCGTGTCATACCATCATCAAGTATTTATCAAACAGTGGTTACAGCGCACTGCTCAGCATATGCACTGTCATGCAATGAATCACAATCACTTTTCAATACCCGATCATGGCTTTGACATCGCCCGCGATACTGGGGTTTGGGTATTAGCGACGTTACTTGACGCTGCTATTCCTTATTGCCCTTATCCCAGTTCTTTATCCTTTGCCAGTAGCACTTACACGGGTCTCGCCCAAGCTCGTACTGGTGACACAGGTTTATCAGCTTCCCCCAGCTATGACTCAAGTGTCAGCACTGACAATCTACAGCAAACTATTACTACGTCTGTCTGGTCAGGTATCAGCCCTCATGATGATGGCACTACCCCGCCACTGCGCTCATTGCAGCTGTCATCGGGTAGCACTCATGGTTGGCAGTTTGCGCCAAGGCTGGGACAGTCGGTACTGCTTAACCATTGGTACGGTGATATAGACAGTCCTGTGATTAGTAGATCGTTTTATGACGGTATCGGTATGGGCGATGTCGATGACAAAGACATCACCACTCGTGATGCAGGCTTATCTAATCGACATAACTTACAAGGCGGATCTTCTCCTAGATGGCATGGTGGTGGTTTGGGTCATTCGCAAATTAGTGAAGATGATGGGCACAGTGGTTGGATTTCTGGTATTGCTCAATATGGGCTGACGTCCGACTCTGAAGTGACCCTAAGTTTCGATGACACGCCTAATAAAGTCGGTCTTCAATGGACGGTGAATACAGGATCACGTGCCAATGCTGAGACACCAACCATCACTTCTAGCGCCACCTTTGCCCCTGATGAGCACGTGCTTGAGCTTGGCATACTGCGTCATCGCTTTAGCAATCATCAATCAAGCGATAGCGGTCAAGGCATTAATCTGGCAAGCGACCATGGCTTACAAATCACCGGTGAGTCAGGCGTGCTGCTCTCCACCTTTGATATCAGACATAGTCAAAGCGAGCACGAGTCAGCTTGGGTCAATGATGCAGGACAACGCCAGTTAACAATGGGCACTGCGCTGAGTGAAACCTTCAAAGAGGCAAAGCAGGCACATTTGCAATCCACGGCAGCACTTAGCAATACCAACCAAACGATAGAAGCCTTTAAGACCAGTGCACAAATCATCGATGAGACCCTCAATACGGAAGTATTGGGCGCGCCCGATGTGATGCTGGTCAGTAAAGACAGTATCTTAGCGTCAGCAAGTAATACCCTATGGACGGCGAAAGCAATCGTTAGGCAATCAGGCGCAACTCAGTCGGATGTGGTGGCAGGCAATTATACGCTGACGGCAAATACGATTGACTCGCTCTCTGGGGTTGGTGGTCAAGCCGATCTATCAGGACTGCATATTAGTGCCAATAGAGAGCCACTAGCGATACAAGCACAGGGTGGTGAGTTGCAATTACACAGTCAACAAAGCATGACGATTGGTAGCGCGTCAGGACAGGTGAATGTGTCGAGTCCTAAGCGGATCAAGCTGCAAACGTCAGCAGGAGCGTCGATTACGATCGATGACAGCGGGATTAAGCTGGTGTGTCCGGGGACGATTAAGATCAAAGCGGTGAAGAAAGGTTTGGTGGGTGGGGCAAGAGCTAATTATTCATTACCGATGATGCCTGAAACTGTTCCACTGTTTAGTAATAAGCTAGATGTTTATGATTTGTTTTATCAGCACAATTTTGAAGATATCGAGTTCCAGATGCTACGACCTGATGGGCAACTGATAGAAGGTGCATTAGATGAGCATGGACGTACCGCACCAGTTATTAGTGATAAAGAAGAAGAGGTTGAAGCCTATGTGGGCTTTAGAGATACCGACTGGGGCGTATCGTATATTTCTGAAGAGGAAGATGTGAATGATTTAGCTTTAGAGCAGGCTGACGACCTAGACTTAAACAAAGTCTTTGAAGCAATTGTAAAAGAGGAAGGCTTCTACAATCACATGTATCTTGATAGCGCCGAACCTAAAAGCCTTGTAACCGTAGGCTATGGCAAAATGCTGTCGTCTGCGGATGAAGCGACAAAATATCCTTTTTATATCGGAAATGTATCAGCAACCGATGTTCAAATAAAACAAGCGTGGCGTATAGTTTACAATTCGGTTCACGGTAGAAACAATAGTCGAGCATCTTATTTTGAATCTTTGACAACAATTCGTATGACAGAAGAAGATGCAAAAGCAATAACACTCGCTCATATTCAGGGTAATCTCGATTCTGCTCGAGAAGCATTTTCAGAGTTTGATAATTATCCAGTCCCAGCTCAAGAAGCTATTTTAGATATGGCTTATAACTTAGGGATATCTAGCACAGGTATTTCGAAATTTCCTAGTTTTAATAGACATCTTAAGAATAAAGATTTCGCATCTGCTGCTACTGAATCAAATAGACCACAACTTCGTAATTCTAGAAATGTGCACGTAAGAGAGCTTTTATTGCTAGCCGATCAACAACAGAAATTGAGACAGTAAATGAAACCTTTTTTAATTTTGGTTGCCTCATCGTTTGTACTAGCTTTTGGATCAGGATGTATGAAAATACTACCTGATAGTATTGAGCCTATTCCTAATACTTTTACAAGCATAGAAGATTCTTTATCTTCAAATTTAGATAGTGGCAATTCAATCGAAAATACTTCTATTTATAATATTAATGAACTTACGGCAGGATTCATAAAACCAATAAAAAAAGATAATCAATTAACTTTTATTGACAAGTTCATTGATGGCGAATTCAAAGATATTGATTATTTAGACCGAAAGATTGAAATCAGCAATTGTAACGATCTAATAACCTATGATCTAAGAGAGACATCAAACATTGCAAATAGTGATCGAAATATATTATTAACAAGAAAAAGAGCTTGTATTCTAATCAAAGATATCACTAATGACTCAAATATTATTGCATTGAATGACAAATATAAAAATAGCAAATTTATACCTATAGCAGATAAGCATTTAAAAAAAATAGTAGATAGTATTCCTTCTAGAATTTCTGAAAATCGAAACGTCGACTGTTCTATTGATCAGTACGACAATGTTGCTTGTGTGGACGAATACGAGCCTAAAGAGTATTCCATGTATATTAATCAAGTAGCTATTCATAATAATAAAAACTACTACTTCATCACGGTCAATACCTCAGTACCAACTTACTATTACTTGACAACCATTGACGGTGATAAAGTAGATAGTCAGTGGATTTACTATTAATAATCTGATAGTAGTGCTACTGATTTAAAAAATTTATCCACTATAGATTTACTAATTAATTTTCTATAAAAAATCGCAGGAGTCTAATGCGTGAGTAATACTAAAATTATAAAATTCAGAATAAAGTTTGTAGATTTGTATAAAATGCCACTGGAAGGCTTGTACCATATAGTAACGATAAATGGACGAACCGCTTGTTCAGGAACGTCTATAGCTGGAGGATATACGGTATGGATAACCAGACCAGCAGGTACACTCGTTAATATATCTATAAAAGATCCTCGTAATGGTTCAATGGTAAGTATCATAAAAGACCTTATCGTACCTATTAGGGAAATGACATTCGAAGCGCAAGCTCCTTTTGCAAAGCACAAATTTAAACTTAAAATGTTCGAAGGGTCTGCAGGAGACTATTTAAGAAAAACTCACGAAGTTGAAGCTGAAGAAACTTTATCCTCTATTGCCAAAATATATGGAGTAAAGTGGCAGCAAATAGCCCAACTTAATAATTTAAAAGAGCCTTACAAAATACGACCAAAGGACTTTTTAAAATTACCACCCACAAAAGCAAGGCAAAAAACCTCCACAGATTCAAGTCCCCAAAATAGTTCTAAAGATGGTGACTTATCACTAAAAAATGAACATACCGTAGGAAAAAATGAAACCCTTTCAGGTATATCAGCAAGAAGTGGAGTATCGGTTGCAGATTTAAAACGACTCAATGGCATAACAGACCCTAAGAAACTAAAATCTGGGCAGACGATTAAGCTGCGTGATATTAGTTCAGCCCGCCCTTCTACTGCTGAACCGACAGCGAAGCCCTCGACTCCTCCAAATTCATCTAGTAACTCTAATTCTAATAGCCCTAATAATGAAGAAAAAGGACTGATCGATAGAGGGCAAGAAGCCCTTAAAGAAGCAGCTGACAGTCTTAAAGAAGGGTTTGAAGATTTCAATGATGCCGTTAGTGGTACTAAAGAGGGAGAATCAGCAGATAGTCCTCGTTCTTTTCCAAGTAAGCCAACCCAAAGAAAGAACAATGAAGAATCAGATAACTCTGACTCTGCTAATTCATCACAATCTAAGCAACCATCAAATCCTATTAAAACACAAGCAAGTGAAGATAGAGGTCAGACTGGAACGCCGAAGTTTGATGTGACCACGGATGGTTGCCCAAGATGTCAAACACTGACTCTTGATGAGCTGCATTTTATATTTTCACAGGACCCTGATACAGCGAAAAAATTAAAGATATGTATTGATGCCTTTAATAGTGTAAATTCAAATTTTCTGATGGATAACTGTTTAAATAAAGCTTTTTTCTTTGCTCACATAATGGAAGAAGTCGGAAATAAATTTAATATAAAAAATGGAGAAAGTTTAAATTATAGTTGGGAAAATCTGTATAGAACTGCAACTATTACGAGTAATGGCAAAAAACTTTTGAAAAGCCCATTTAAAGCTTTTAGGGGTAATGAATCTTTATCTAAAATTTATGGAAGATATAATGGAAAACCTGCAAACCAAGAGATGATAGCAAATATCGCGTATGCAAACCGCTTAGGTAATGGGAATGTAGAGTCTGGTGATGGATGGAAGTATAGAGGTAGAGGAATTATACAGATTACTGGAAGAGACAAATATGATCCAATAAATGTAGCTATTAGAGAAAGAGTTCCAGACTTTAATAGAGAAATTACTGCTATCAATATAAATGATATTGAAGAGGGAACAGTGGCTTCTATGGCTTACTGGTATAACAATAAAATTTATAAGATTGCTAATAAAGGCCCGACAGTATCAAATTTTGAAGAGACGGTTGATATTGTTAATGAAAATACTCCATCTCGAAAAGATAGAATAGATCACTTTAAAAAATGCTTAAAGGTGTTCCGAGTTAATGAATGTCAAAAAATACAACCTCCTACTTCATCATTAGAGGGCTCTACGGTTGAGATAATTATTAATAGAACTAGTCAAAACTCCCAATCAACAGTAGGCACCCTTTCCATTCCAAATTATAACTTCGACGGCTTTGTACTAGAAAGACCAGGTCCTGATACTACTACTAGGAATATGCGCAAAAGAGTTCCTACAGGAGTTTATAAAGTGAAATGGCATGAAACAAAGCTAAATCGTTCTTTGGGGAAAGCTTTTGTTCTTTTCAATGATGATGTTCCTGCTGACAGGTATATATTAATACATATTGGAAATTACCCAAAGGATACCGACGGCTGTATTTTACTAGGAAGCTCAAAGGGTAAAGACTTTGTGGGTAATAGCACCAATACTGTATTTGCTTTTTATAAACTATTCGAGAATTCTAACCTTACTAAAATCCGAGTTAAGATAACTGAGAGCTATTAAATGAAAGCATTTACATCTGTATTATTAGTAACTACCCTCGCCTTAGTATCCTGTGACAGTACGGGTAATACAAATAAACCTGAGACTAAGGATGCAGACGGTAGCATTACTACACCAAAACAGTCAGTATCTGATATCCCATTACATTTTAAAGACGCTCATGAATTTAGGCTATTTCTTGATACCAATCAGTATGGTGATGAAGAAAAAATAGACATGATTAATAATTTTTTCGATAGTATTTCTGATTACTCTACTAGTGAGTTAACTCACTCGTTTGCAAGCATAGGCGCTAATATTGAATGGGACGTTGATTTAATTTCTCAGTTCAAACACAACATGCAAAAAACAATCATTAATAATCCTAACTTATTGATAATTATTAGTGACAATCTGAATAATGATGAACTTAAACGCTTTGCAAAATTTTACTTTGGTAACGTTATTTGGAACGATGAATTTCCCAGCGAGCTATATTACCTCAAGACAAATAACTCACAGTCTTTTGAAGTATTTATTGAAACTTTTTATGGGCTCTATCAAGCAATGTCGCCTCGCATACTTAATACAAGCTATATCGTAGCAGATAAAGATGGCAATACTAATATTAGAGAATTACCTAGCTCTAATTCTAAACGTGTAGGTAAGTTTAATAATGGTAGTAAAGCTACTGCTTTATGGATAGAAGGCGATTGGCTTTTTGTTCATAACAAGTCCAATGTTGGTTACGTTCATGTAAGTAATTTAAATGCAGTTGATTCAGCCATAGACAAGTTACAATCTAGTGATAACCCTACTAATGTCATTTTAGAAAAAGAAGCTGACTTAGATATGGACGGTGATAGCGATGTCATAAGCGTTGCAAAGCCTAAAGAACAAGACGATAGAAACTTTGATCTTGAAATTTCCGTATATCGAACGGTCAACGGGAAAAGTCATTTGTGGCAACAAAACACGTTAATGTTCAAGGATCCAATCAATGGCTGCATGATGGACGGTTTGGAAGATATCAGTACAAGCTCAGGTAAGTTTACTATTGAATATATGTCTTGCTACGATAACAAGTATGGTAAAAGGTTTGTGAGCTTTTCCTATGACATTCAGTCAGATGATTTTAAGGTGATTAAAAATATAATAAGCTTTTTTAACTCTGAATCGAATGAGATGAACCAAACGTTTAATTGCAAAGATAATGGATATTTGTTTTCATCTTACAATGATGATTGTGAGTGGTTGTAGCAATTTTTTTGAATTTCTAGTAAGAGCAAATTAAATGAAAAATACGCTGAAAACACTTCTTTTGCTAATAGCCCCAATCTCTATCGTTGCTTGTAATGCACAATCAACTTCTTCAGAACATCAACCAAGCAATGAAGGAACGATAACCACGGCTAAAGTGGCTAACGTTAACAGCGACATTAACGCTAAGAGAAATATCGTTCTGTATATGGAAGCTCATGATTTATCCGGTCTTGAACAATCCTCTAAGTCAGACGCGCATTATTATCGAGTTCTCATTAAGAAATTATCTAATAATCGTTATTTAGTGCAGGATTTCTTTATCTTGGGAGATAAGTTTACAGATCCGTATATATTGACAGAGGGAAAGCTTGATTATACCGATAACGAGGACGTAGCCCATCCCAATAATTATTATCCAAGGGAAGGAATAAGAACCGTATTGTTTGAGTCTGGTAGTAAAAAAATACAATCCTATTATAAAAATAATTTGCCAACAGGGACTTGGATTGAGTATTTTGAAAATGGACAAAAAAAGAGTGAAGATACTTACAAAGATGGGGTTTTGCATGGTATATCTAAGAAATGGAATGAGCAAGGTGACCTAACAGGTGAATGCACTTATGACCATGGTGTCAAAAATGGTCGCTGTTATTCAAAATTCACGTTATATCCTAATATCTATCACTCTGACAGTAAATATAAGAATGGTAAAAGATTTGGTATTTCTAAATCATGGAATATAGATGGTACCATTGAAGAATTCATATTTAATGGGCCACTATCTCTGCAGGAAATCGAAAAGGATTTGACAAAAAATCAGTTTAAAATATTTACTCTTGATGTTACTGCAGATGGCATAGATGATTTAGTGATTAGTCGTATCAATGATAATGCTAATCTATATCAAGGTGACGAACTTTATGTTCTTATTGGAGACAAAGGTGGTAAATACAAATTGAGCTTGAGTACGTCAAATTATGCCAGCGATGGAGGTTACTTTTTATACGATATATTACCTCGACCGAACTATAATGGTTTTATTCTTGGCACATATTTTTCAAGTAAAGGTCAACCAAACATTAATTACTATTTTACCTTTAAAAATAAAGATTGGTATGTTTCAACCACTACGATGGGAGGGTCTATGCCTAGTGGAGAATATTATTATTGTATTGATAATAATCAAAAACACATAAAAGAATATACTAATAGTATGCCGCCTGCTGATGATACTAAGCCCTGTACCCCACCACCCACCAAGTACGTCGTCACGTCAGATAAGGCAGAAATATTGTCTGACACCTTTGAATCTAGATCACCACCAAATTACTATATCCAAAAAGATACTATTGAAGCTATTGATCAAAATGAAGACTGGGTACAAGTATCTTATAAAAATGGTACTAAATTTGGTTGGATCGATAAGCGTGATTTGACGCCTATACCAAACTAACTCGAGGCAAAGACATTCATTACAAGCTTTACCGATGATAGTAGCTAGAAAAGCTAATAAAAAAACCAAAAAAATCCGACTGCATTAAGCGATCGGATTTTTAATATTTGGTGGAGAGGTAATCATCCCAACCATAAGACACTTATCAAATAGAATTAAGCTGTATGGTTTAGTTTCTGTATTGGCGTAAAGCCACCATTGCCCATGCTCGGGCGCTCATAATTGCATTTGATCTTTAATAGTTCGATGTCATAGTGGCACGCCTTTCTGGCCCTTGTATTGATAGGTCATTGCTACGCTGTGGACTTTATTATCTTACAATTACTTATGGTAGGTTGTAGTGCTTAACTGTGGATAGTCGCTCAATCCTCTTTTCTGGTTTTACCCTAGCTGCTTCTGCATTGGACTCTGCCCAAGCTGCGTATGCTTTAGCCCTAGCTATTTTCTCTTCTGCCCTAACTGCTTTTTCTGCTGCCCTAGCAGATTCTACTTTTGCAATGGCTGCGTTCGCTTTTGCAATGGCTACGTCTGCTTTCGCAATGGCTTCTGCCCTAGCTACTTTTTCTGCTGCGTGTGCTTTTGTGTATGCTTCTACACTAGGTTGTTTGGCTGCAGCCATGGCATATTCATTATGGGCATTTGCTACTCCAAAAGTAAAAACAGTCAAAGTTATTACACCTGATAGAAATGTAAATAATTGGTTTAATGCTTTCATTGTATTGTTTACTCTCAGTTTTATTCAAATGTACCTACAATACACGATGTCTAAATCATTAGGCAAGCTTGCTTCCTCCTACTTCATCAAACGTTAAAAAGTCCTTAAAGTTGAATAAAATACTTCTCCTTTATAGCCTATATTTTATAGGGTATTAATAAAGGCGTTTTGACTGTATAGCTTACGTGTTAAAGTATTAAAGAAAACGTAATGATCGAAAAATCCTAGCGCCTTGATTTGCTCTAAGATCACCATTACTTACTGGTGGCTTTAATGAAAAAATACTTACCAAATCCTCCTTCTGGAAACAAACCCACACCTTATCATAATAGTAAGCTTATACTTGATCCAAGATTTCCTGAGGGATGAGAAATGAAAAAAAATATTTATAGGATTTTACTGACAATATTATCTATTACATTAGCAGGTTGCAGTAATGCGGAGAATAAAAATCAATCAGTGCTACCTCAGACTAATAAAGAAGATATTTTTTTAGATAAACCAAAAATGCAATCATCAAAAACATCCGAACCTCAATTAAAATGCGCACAGTTTAATCTAGATAATACTGTATGTACCTACTGGAAAAACTCTGAGAAATTTAAGGAAGAGATAAAAATCCAAGAATATGAAATTTACCCTTCGCTTATAGAAGTCCATGAATTATCTCCGACTGAATATAATTTTTTTACAACTACAAATATGTATTATAAAAACAAGAGTTATGAGGCTAATATTTTTCCAAATTCTAGAGTCCAACTATCAAATGGAAATGAAGTTATCAACTTAATCTGTAATAAAGATAGTTGTTCTAAGCCATTTTTATGGGGTTTTGCTACAGAGTCAACTATAAGAGATAATCCTAAATTAGCTGATGCGATGATGACTAAGATATCATTTATATATACCAAAAACTATAAAAGCTATCTTAATAAAATTAGCAAGCAGTCAATTAAAGACAAATTAGCTGTGAAAGTTTATTTTGAAAACCCAAATCTAGATGACTCAGACTATGTCATTAGATTTGTGAATAAAGAATCGCCACTTAAGAATGCGATTCAAGAATACTTAAACGGTCTAACACCAGAGGAGAAAAAGCTAGGGTTTGAGTCTAGTAATTTCGGCAATGAAAATTTTACAGTGAAAATTGAGAACCACATCGCTAAGATTCATTTTACTGCTAATGACTTAACTAAAGATTTGAGATCGCCACAGCAAGTGATCGATTTTACAATGGCTATCACTTTAACAGCCGAGCAATTTGATGCTGTTAATGATGCACAGATTTGCGTCAATAATACTTATAATTACGAAATAACTTTTTTTGCTAATGAAGAATCAGTTGATTGTCCCTTTTAACTTTTATTTCAACTATCTACATTTAAAATTAAACCAAAAAAAAATCCGACCACATTAAGTGATCGGATTTTTAATATTTGGTGGAGATGGCGGGAGTTGAACCCGCGTCCGCCAGCATTACGCTCATGAATCTACATGTTTAGTTTCTGTCTTTAGATTTAATCCGCACCGATCCGACAGTCAGGATGGATTGGACGATTCTCTACTTTTGAACCCAAGCGATTGAGACAATCACTTGTGGCGAGCCTACATGCGGACGCTTCAACTTAGTTGACCAACTGTA
>Ga0208435_100086_pt1 | contig 31973 bp, 21 predicted proteins | sample 24_taG_FD_184097 | JGI IMG/M metagenome (GOLD analysis project Ga0208435, IMG submission 184097) | Marine viral communities from Cariaco Basin, Caribbean Sea - 24_WHOI_OMZ (SPAdes) (version 2) | ecosystem: Environmental > Aquatic > Marine > Oceanic | place: Caribbean Sea: Cariaco Basin...
TTTTCGACTCACAACAAATGGTGCGCCAACTATTATTAGCGCTATTGAGGAAAAATTTAGCAGCGAAAATCCGACTAAATCGACCCTTGATGGCTTAAGTCTGAACTTTGGCGAGTGGCGTTTTAATCTGCGAGCTTCCAATACCGAACCACTTATCAGATTAAACATTGAAAGTCGTGGCAATGAAGAATTGTTAGCTATTAAAATTCGAGAAATTCAACAGTGGCTAGCAGCGCAAGGTGCTATATCAGCGTAAATGAATACGATTTAATATGGGTGATTTCAATTAAAAACCAAAAAAAAGCTCGCTGATAATTATCAACGAGCTTTTTTAGCAACTGAAAAACTTGAATAAAGTTATTTAGACCGACCAATGCCCATATAGTCGCCTACCAGACTATCGATCTGCAATCGTGTCAGTGCATTTTGCGCATCAAATATTGGCATGGCTTGCTGATTAATTTTAGCCATATCTAACTGATCTCGTGGCGACCAGCTAACAATAAAAATGGCATGTGTGTTTGGTAACTGCTCATAAGGGTCAACCACCAGCTGAAACAATGACTGTTGACCGTATCGTGTCGCAAGCTCTGCTTGTGATTTGTCACTATAAATAAGCGTGCGGATATCATAAGACCATAATAGCGCTAATAGCGGATGGATGGCAGAGCCGACTGTACGCCCAGATTTTGGCTTATAACTGCCGCCCCAAATCATCACTGTCTTATGGTCAATAAAACCATCAAAGTACTGCCAAAACTTACGAAATATCAGCTCTTTTTGATCTTCATTGATGCGCATAACGGATTGTAATAATGGCATGTCTAAACTGTGCGTTTGGCTTGATTGTGATAGCTTGGTCAGCTCAGTGGGCAAGGTATTGCCACCGAACCCCCAGCCTGCTTGCAAGTAGCTGCTACCAATGCGGTCATCAAGCCCAATAATATTACTGACCTGCTGAATATCGAGATGATAACCATCGGCTAGGCGCGACATCTCATTCATAAAGCTCACCCGTGTTGCCAGCATCGCCATGATGCTGCTGCGGGCAAACTCAATCGTTGCAATGTCAGCAAAATAAAAAGCACGGGCATCCAGTCGTAAAGGTTGCAAGGCGGATAAATACTGATTACTACTCTGTGGCGTTTTTTCACCGACTAACCATAAAGAAGGGGCAAGCATCGAGCTGTAGGCGGCACCCTCCTGCAAAAAAGCAAAAGGTATGTAATATACCCATGCGCGCTTTAACCGCTGCGCCAGTGCTGATATATATCCAATTTGCTCGATACCACTCATAACCAACGGCAATGCTTGCTGATTGCTATGATTAAAAGCCGCAATCCAGCTTTCTTCAGGCCATACTGATTTGATACTGTCCAAAAACAGCCAGTAAAGTATCACTTTTTCGCTATCTTTATTGTTATAAAAAACAGAATAGCTTTGTAATAAATGCTCTGCACTATCAGGCAACGTTTGAATAACAATTTGATGCTGCTGGACATACATTTGCCATAATGCAGGTAAATGTCGCTCAAAATCATACTGTTGCAACTGCTGTTCTAGCCATTCAGTATTTGAATATAAGTGCACCGTATTGCCCAAACTGACCAGTACCACCGCACTTGTGATGGCCTCAATACTATGCCCGATCAGTACGCAGACTTCGTGATTTTTGACACTTGTTTGTTTTAGTGCCTGCGTATATTTAGGCCTATCATTTTTTGTATTATTAGCGTTCATAAGCTCATCTTTTAACCATGTTGACCTGTCTGCAGCCTTAAGAGCGCTGCCTGATGTGTTGCAGTAGCTGATCTGTGGAGGTATCAAAGCGTCCCGAGCTCTCTTGCTGCATCGCTTGATGGACAGACTCTGCCATCTGCTTGCCCATCTCCACGCCCCATTGATCAAACGGGTTGATGTCCCAGATACTGGCCATGACATAAACCTTATGCTCATAAAGCGCAATCAGCGCCCCTAAACTATGCGGCGTCAGCTCATCGATCAGCACCGTCGTAGAAGGCTGATTACCGTGATAATGCTTATACTTATCAGTCTCTACGCAGGCGTCTACTTTATTGTCGCTAATAGCGGCATTACCAAATGCCAATACCCGACTTTGCGCCAAGCAGTTAGCCAACGATAACTCATGCTGCTGCTGTAGTGCTGTGTTTTTTAATGGACCATGGTAGCGGCGCACACAAGCGATAAAGTCACACGAGACTTGCTGCGTCCCTTGGTGCAATAGCTGATAAAAAGCATGCTGAGCGTTTGAGCCAATCTCACCCCATAATATTGGACAAGTATTATAGTCAATACGATCCCCATGCTGAGTGACGGACTTACCATTACTTTCCATCTCAAGCTGAGTTAAGTAGCTTGGTAAATAGCTGAGACGACCATCATAGGGCAATACGGTATGCGCATTGACCTGCAAAAAGGTGCTGTTCCAGACGGCCAGCAGCCCTAATAATACGGGCAAGTTTTCTGAAAAATCGGCCTGCGAGAAATGCGCATCCATACTGTGAGCACCAGCCAGCAGCGCTTTAAAGCCCGCCATGCCTATGCGAATGGCAATCGCCAGTCCAATCGCCGACCATAAAGAAAAGCGACCACCGACCCACTCCCACAGCTGCAACTGATGCTCAGGATGAATCCCCCACGCGCTCATTTTTTTGTGATTGGCTGAGATGCCAATAAAATGTCGGCGTAAGACGCTGCGCTTTGTACCTGCCCGCAGTTTGGCCGTGGTCAGTAGCCATGACAAAGCGGTCTTGGCATTGGATAAGGTATCGACGGTACCAAAGGATTTGGATGAGACAATAAACAGCGTGGTCTCAGGGTTCAGGTGTTTGAGCAAATTGTCCAGTTGGGTGCCATCCATGTTAGAAACAAAGTGCACCTTTACCTGTGTGTTTGCCCATTCATCAAGCGCTGCCGTCGCCATCAAGGGCCCAAGATCTGAGCCACCCACCCCGATATTGACCACATCTGTCATGGCTTTGCCAGAAAACCCACGCCATGTGCCATTGCGGATACGTTCAGAAATATGAGCCACTTGTGCCAGACTGCGATGCACATCAGCGACGACGTCTTGTTCATCCACATTGAGCGTCGCTGTCGCAGGCAAGCGTAGGGCGGTATGCAGTGCGGCGCGCTCCTCGCTGGTATTGACCGCAGCGCCTTGCATCAGTGCCTCAATACGGTCGGACAAGCCGCAACCAGTCGCCAAACTCAGCAGGCTTGTCAAAACCGTCTCGTCAATAAGCTGTTTGCTATAATCCATATACAGCGCGCCTGTTTGGGCACTAAAACGCGCGGTACGATGAGGGTCTTGCACAAACAAACGTTCAAGGGACCATGTTTGCTTGGCAAGCGATTGCAAGCGCTGCCAATTTGGCGACTGAGGACCACAGCAGCAAGAATTGTCTGTTTTCATAGGCTACTGACCTTTTGCCAATTGCTGCTCGGCAAAGTAGATAAATGCCTGCATGTATGAGCGCATGTCTCCTGCATCATAGCTGTCGCCGCGCATGGTGGTGACACGCACCCCATACTCGCTAATCAAGGCATCAATGGCATCGGTCAGCTGAATCTCACCGCCGACCGAGGCTGTGGTATTGGCCAAATAATCAAAGATATGATGGCTAAAGACATAGCGACCAACGACTGCTAACCTCGATGGGGCATCGGCCAGACTTGGCTTTTCTACAAACCCAGCAACGCTAAAGCTCGCATTCGCCTCTACTTGATCCTCCATATCGCTCGTAGCGCTATGGTCTTCACTTAACTGAGCGATACCGTATTTGTGCACGTCCTCATCCGCGACGGTCTCAACCAATATCTGTGAGTGCCCATCGGTGGCAAACGCCTCCATCATAAAGGCTAGGTTATCAGCAGACATGTCACCCGAAAAAGGGTCTAGCACGACATCAGGCAGTAGTACGGCAAAGTCATGCGCACCGATGATGGGACGCGCCGCCAGTACCGCATGACCTAGACCTAATGCCGTGCCTTGACGGATCACCGATATGCTCACATCCTCTGGTAGCCAGTTGAGACTATCGGCCAGCGCCTCTTTTCCTTTATGGCGTAATTGATTGTCCAGCTCTGCATTGATATCGAAGTAGTTTTCTATCGCGCTTTTTTGAGCATGTCCAATTAATACAATATGCTTGATACCAGCAGCAATGGCCTCTTCAACGACATAATGGATCGCAGGACGATTGCCAAGTGGCAACAGCTCCTTTGGCACAGATTTTGACAATGGCAGCATACGCGTACCAAAGCCTGCGACGGGGATAACAGCGTGGGTAATTTTATTCATGCATCAATGATCCTATTAGCTTAATATTTATCGGTCGTTAGTATATATTCCAGAGCTTTGTCTAAGGCTCAATTCAAGGCTTTTTTAGTATCCTATATGTTGTCAAACTTTCTCTTAAGCTCGACATATCTATGTCGATGCTATCAGGTATTCCAGAAAATACTGCCTGTGTTGAATTTACTTGCTTCTGAATACTGGGCATAATCAAACCAGTTTTTTGATGCAGCGTGTCTATATGCCATAATCGCCACGCTTCCCAATAATCTAGCCGAGACAATGCTGCTGTTTTATTATAGATACCGAACTCTTTTGAGGTCATCAGAGAGTCTGGGCGGTGACTGGCAATGGTCAAAGGCTTTCTGATGACTTTTATATTTTCATCCCCAAAAACCACCTTTAATCGTGCGTAAAACTCACTATCAGCACCCGCTCGTACGATGTGCCATAGACCAGTCTCTTGCTTAACACGTTCTAAGCGAAACATGGGAGAAGCTGGATTTTGACGCAGAAAGGGATATATTTGACGTACATAATATTGACCATTGTGATCTAATCTCAGCCAGTGGGATGTGGTCGCAATGATGCTAGCATCTTCTATCAATGGCCGCACTTGCTCTGCTATTTTTTGTGGATGCGCCCAATCATCAGAATCTTGACAGGTTAAAAACGCACCGGTTGCATACTGCGCACCAATACTTTTGGCAGCAAAGGTGCCTACGTTTTTCGGTAGAGAAATAACCTTAAGATCTGTAAAATTTTCCTTTATACGCTGCAAACGCAATAGCGTGTCATCACTACTGGCATCATCGATGACTATGATCTCTACATTACGCCATGTCTGCTGCAATAAGCTATGAATACAGCTGTCTATGGTGGCGCTGGCATTATAGGTGGTAACGATAACGGTCACTTTATGCAGGTGATTATTATCTTGTGACTTTTTCTGCTCGTTCAGTTGCTCTACCACACTTAGATTGGTCACCATGAATTGCTGCTGCTCATCGGACAGCTCTATCCGATCAAGCTGATGATGAGTAAAAATTTGATTTAAATTGGAAAGCTTAGCCTGCGGCATATGAAGTGCTATATTATTGTAGAGGCATCTTTTATCTGTATACTCATCATCTGCTTGGTATGATAAAAAACCACTTAAATAACTGTCAACGTGAGTATCTAGTGGGTAATACTGCTGTAAAAGCGCAATATATAGACCCTGATAATAGGATATATCTAACGTACCTGACTTTTCTTTCTGCCCTTTCAAAAAATCAAATACCACTTTTGGGTAAAATGATATTATCTCTTTGATAAATTCATGATGAAACTGACGGTAACGTTTATGATATAAAAGATGCTCTATATGGTTTTTGGCCATATCGTCAGTGAAGTTTTGACGCTTGATATGGGCGATAGTAGACACCACTGTCTGACGTGGCGTCTTTACTGGCAACCATGCAGCATGCTGTAAAATCGTACGATGCAGCCCCAAGCGCCCCGCATACCAACGGCGCTTGGCAGTCATATAGCGCAGCCTAGGCTTTAACACTGCTAATGCCTGAGTAAACTGTCTGTTTTTAACATAAAAAAAGTATTTCAAATCGCGACCTAATCAATAATCCGAACCAGATAAGTCTCGAGTATATACTTTCTTTAGGCTGCCTGATAAATCCTCTGACAGTCGATTGGCTACGATAATATCTGCTCTACGCTTAAATACCTCTAGCTCATTCACCATCTCACACTCTAAAAAGCTGTCTTCATCAGACTTTGGCTCGTAGATAATGACAGTCGCACCCAACCTTTTTAAATGCTCGATGATACCTTGGATAGCCGATGCACGAAAATTGTCAGAGCCAGCTTTCATGATAAGGCGATAAATACCCACGGTTTTGGGTTTGCTCGACATAATATCATGAGCGATAAACTCTTTACGAGTATTGTTTGAGGATACCACTGCCTGTATTAAGTTCTGCGGTATGTTTTCATAATTGGCCAGTAGCTGCTGTGTGTCTTTGGGCAGACAATAACCACCGTAACCAAAGGAGGGATTGTTATAAAAATCTCCTACCCTTGGATCTAGACAGACGCCTTTGATGATTTGTTCGGTATTTAATCCATGCACCACGGCATAAGTATCCAGCTCATTGAAGTAAGAGACACGCAGCGCCAGATAGGTATTGGCAAATAGCTTGATGGCTTCCGCTTCAGCGCTATTGGTTAATAAAATAGCAGGGTTTTCTTTCACTGCACACTCTGCCACCATCTGTGCAAATACCTGAGCGCGCTCTGAGCACTCGCCAACGATGATCCGTGACGGATATAAGTTATCGTACAGCGCTTTCCCTTCTCGCAGAAACTCAGGGGCAAAGATAAGGTTGTCAATGCCAAGTTTCTGTTTCGTTTTTTGGGTAAAGCCAACAGGAATGGTCGATTTTATAATGATAAGCACATCGGTATTGATCGCTAATATGTCTGCAATGACCGCCTCAACACTACTGGTATCAAAAGAGTTGGTGTCTGTATCGTAGTTGGTCGGTGTGGCTATCAGCACATAGTCCGCATCGGTATAAGCCTGCACCTTATCTGTCGTTGCATGCAAATCCAGCTCTTTACGCGCTAAAAAGTTCTCTATTTCTTTGTCATCGATAGGTGACTGACGCTGATTGATTTTATTAATTTTATCTTGATCGATATCTAATGCGGTGACTGTATGCTGCTGTGCAAAAAGTACGGCATTAGATAGACCTACGTATCCTGTGCCTACGATGGTTATTTTCATAAAAAGCCTATTTATTATCTTTGCTTATATATTAATTTTTGTTGAAGGAAGGTTTTATGCCCTACCATATCGATCTTCAAATCTGACAATATCATCTTCACCCAAATACGATCCAACCTGCACTTCAATCATCTCAAGATCAACCTTACCAGGATTTTCTAAGCAGTGCGTCGCTCCTAATGGTACATAGACAGACTCATTTTCAGTCACTAGCTTTTCGTGACCGTCAACGATGACTTTAGCGGTACCTGATACTACAATCCAATGCTCAGCACGGTGGTGATGCATTTGTACAGAAAGCCTTTCGCTAGGTTTGACCGTGATGCACTTAACTTGATAACGATGACCGCTATCGATAGAGTCATACTTACCCCAAGGTCGATAGACCTCACGGTGGACACTGTGTTCCTGACGCTTAGCTGCTTTTAATTGATTGACAATACGCTTGACTTCTTGCGACTTATCTTTAGATGCGACTAGTACGGCATCCTTAGTTTGAACAACAATCGTATTGTCTAAGCCCACTGTCGCTATCAATCCTGTCTCTGCAAATATATAGTTATGATGACTATCAACCGTCAGCACATCCCCTGTGATGACGTTGTCATCTTTGTCTTTATCAGAAACTTCCCATAAAGACGACCATGCACCTACATCGCTCCAACCCACATCCATCGCAATGACAACTGCATTGGTCGTTTTTTCCATGACCGCATAATCTATTGAATCGGCAGGACAGTCAAAGAAACTCTCCTTATTAATGCGTATAAAATCCAAGTCGATGTCTACATTTTGCATGGCATTGCTACAAGCACTATAAATATCTGGACGGTGATTTTTTAATTCGTTCAAGTAATTTTGTGCTTTGAAGGCAAACATACCACTGTTCCATAGGTAGTTCCCATTCTCCAGATAGGCTTTGGCTGTTGCCAAGTCAGGCTTTTCTACAAACTGCTCAACTATAAATCCTGATTGATCACCAGCATTGGGATCATACTTAATATAACCATAACCTGTCTCAGGAGACTGGGGCACAATGCCAAAAGTAACAAGCTTGTCTTGTTTTACAGGTACTTGCGCTTGTACAACCGCTGCACGAAATGCCTCTTCATTGAGTACCACATGATCAGCTGCTAAAACCAATAAAGCAGGATTATTTTCATACTTAGCAGCATAAATAGCAGCAAGCGCGATCGCTGGTGCGGTGTTCTTACCTGTAGGCTCAAGAATAATATTATGATCTAATTGCCCAATTTGTCGCAGCTGTTCAGCGACGATAAAGCGATGCTCTTCATTGCATATAACCAAGGGCGGTAAACACTCCAAGCCTTGTAGTCGTAATACAGTCGCTTGCAGCATCGTTGTCTGACCATATAGCGTTTGAAACTGCTTAGGAAAGCGCTCACGTGATAGTGGCCATAAACGGCTTCCCGTCCCACCTGCCATAATTATCGGGAGAATCATAATACTTATCCTAAATTGATTGGGAGTCGGTTATTGATGCTAAAAATATGCTTTGGTATTTTTGTGCACGTTGGCGTCATTGAGTAAGTCGTTTAGCGTAAACCATTGATATTGATGATGCTGATCTAGAGGAAGCGTATCAAAGTTAGTGTCCACCATCAGCTGATATCCTAGAGCGATATAGTGCGTTGATATTTCACTATCAAAAACACTGTCTGTATATAAGTGCTCAAACACGCCTAAAAAACACGCCTCATCTAATGAAAACGCTTGAGCTAGCTCAGCAGATGTCAAACGCTTGAATGCTTGAGCTAGCGTCTCATTCTTGCGAATACGACCACCAGGCACAAACCAATACCCCTGTGCTGGGCGATTGTTCCTTCTCCCTAATAATACCTGACCTTGAGCATTTTTAATGATTAGATCAATCGATACTAGCGGCGTATGTTGGACAATGGTTTGAAATGTATTGCGACTTAACATAGTAGACCTGATAGATACGAAATGATAAAAAATAGGTCTTGGGTACTTATTTATTCAGTACTTGGTGCAGCAGATTTAGCTGTTCGGTTAAATCAATCTGATGATTACCTACAAACAAACCGTTTTTATCCAGATATTCCGCATTATCTACTGTGCCTGATACTTCGTAATCAAAGTACTCTAGTACTTCTTTGTTTTTCAGGAAGTTTCCTGTCACGATTGGACGACATTCAATACCATTATCCACAAGTTTTTTAACCACTTCTTTACGAGTGATACCAGCATCCTGACGGATAATAAAAGAGAAGCCAAACCAGCTACTATCACCAATCTCCTTTTGAATTAAGAAGTCTGGATGATCAGCAAATAGAGAGAGGAAATATTCAGCATTCTTTCGACGCTGGGCTATAAAGCTAGGCAGTTTTTTTAACTGTTCTATGCCAATTGCGCCACTCATCTCTAATGGACGAACATTGTAACCTGGCAATATGAATTTAAAAGACTCTTCAAAGGGATCGTCTGATTTAGTACCGGTGAGACTATTCTCTTTAGGTAAGTTTCGTGTCCAGCCGTGAGCACGTATACATAATAAGATATGATAAATCTCTTCATCGTCTGTGACTACACAACCGCCTTCCATCGTAGCGATATGATGAGAGAAAAACGAACTAAAGGTACCCATCAAGCCAAATGTACCTGCTTGCTGACCTTCAAAAGTCGCCCCCATAGACTCGCAATTATCCTCTAGCAGAATAATATCTTTATCTGCTATCAGCGTATTAATTCTAGCAAAGTCGTTTGGATTGCCCAATAAATTCACCGTTAAAATGGCACGGGTTTTATCGGTAATGGCTGCTTCAAGCTGATCTAAATCAATATTCAAAGTCTCTAGGTCAATATCGACAAACTTAACTTTTAGACCATACTGCTGTAGTGGAAAATAGGTAGTCGACCATGACACGGCTGGTACGATGATTTCATCACCACGCTTTAGTGGGTTGTCTTTTTTGAAAAATAGCGCAGCGATCATTAGCAAGTTAGCCGTTGAGCCAGAGCTGGTCATCAATGCATACTTTGAACCAAAAAACGAGGCAAAGTCTTTTTCATATTGCGCAACTTGCGTATTCATCGAGTACATATCAGAATCTATCACACGTTGAATAGCGGCTAATTCTTTTTCATCCCAAGTGCTACTTGCTAACGAATAGTTAATCATTTAGTTTTTCTCCAAGTAATATTGATAAGTTTTTTGTAAGCCCTCTGCGAGTGAATACCGATGCTTCCAGCCAAATTCTTCTAGCTTTTCTATGCTTACCAGCTTTTGTTTCATACCAACAGGCTTGGTTGTGTCATGCTCAAAGCTTCCTTCAAATCCGACTATAGTCGCCACAGCCTCATAATATTCATTGATACTAAAATCATGACCTAGACCAATGTTTAACATATCAGGCATACGCGCAAAGTTATCTAGCGCATAAAAAACAGCATCCGCTAGATCTTCAGCATACATAAACTCACGTCTTGCTGTGCCATCACCCCATATCTCAACTTGATCGGCATTTTGCACTTTGGCCTGATGTATTTTATACAGAGCCGCTGGAATCATATGAGACTTCACACCATCGAACTTATCGTACTTACCATATAGGTTACAGGGTATCAATGTCTTATACTGAAGTTCGCCATGAGACTCTTGTGAGCAATAGTTGCATAATTTAGCCGTTACTATTTTAGCCAATGCATAGCCTTCATTGGTAGGCTCTAGCGCACCAGTCAAAATCTGCTCTTCGCGCAGTGGATTAGGCGCTGAGCGCGGATACATACAAGAGCTACCTAAATTCAATAACTGCTTTATACCAACCTCTTGAGCTGCTAGGACTAAATTCTGTCCCATCTTTAAGTTGTCTACCAAAAACTTCACTGGATTGTCGATATTGGCCTGAATGCCACCCACGATACCTGCAGCATGGATGATACAGTCTGGCTGATGCTGTGTGAGATACGCTTTAATCGACTCAAAGTCCAGCAAGTTCAGCTCACGACTGCTAGGATGCAGAATCTCATCCTCTCTGTACAGTTGGGCGTAATCTTGAATATTACGCCCAACCATCCCTGAGCCGCCTGTCAATAAAATCTTCATATCAGTTACTCTTATTATTCTTGTGACATTGGGATATCATAGTTGTGCTGCTTGAGTAGTGCATGACGCTTAGCGGCTTTTAGGTCTTCTTGTACCATCTCTGTACACATGTCTTGTACCGTAATCTCTGGCGTCCAGCCAAGCTTTTGTTTCGCTTTACTTGGATCACCCAGCAAGGTCTCTACTTCAGCGGGGCGGAAATATCTTGGATCAATCTTTAGGATCACATCACCCACATTGAGCGCTGGTGCATTATCACCTGTGATGTCAGTGACGATACCGACTTCATCGACGCCTTCACCTTCAAAGCGCAAGGTAATACCAAGCTCAGCTGCTGACCAGTTGATAAACTCTCTTACGCTATGCTGTACACCGGTTGCAATGACAAAATCGTCTGCCACATCCTGCTGGAGCATCATCCACTGCATACGGACGTAGTCCTTGGCATGTCCCCAGTCACGCAAGGCATCGATATTACCCATGTATAGGCAGCTATCCAGACCTTGAGCGATATTGGCCAGTCCGCGAGTAATCTTACGAGTGACAAAAGTCTCACCGCGGCGTGGAGACTCATGGTTAAACAAAATACCATTACAAGCGTACATACCATAAGCTTCACGATAGTTCACGGTGATCCAGTAGGCATAAATCTTTGCTACTGCATAAGGCGAACGTGGATGAAACGGGGTGGTCTCTGTCTGCGGGGTTTCTTGTACTAGACCATATAGTTCAGAGGTACTGGCTTGATAGAACTTAGTCTTTTTCTCTAATCCCAAAAAGCGAATAGCTTCGAGTAGACGCAATGTGCCCATGGCATCTACATCGGCGGTATATTCCGGTGCTTCAAAACTGACCGCTACATGACTCTGGGCACCTAAGTTATAAACCTCGTCAGGCTGTATCTCAGATAAAATACGAGTTAGATTAGAGCTATCTGTTAGATCACCATAATGAAGATGAAAGTTTTTGTTCTTCTCATGAGGGTCTTGAAAGATATGATCCACCCGTTGAGTATTAAAAGAGGATGCACGGCGCTTGATGCCGTGAACTTCATAACCCTTCTCGAGTAAAAACTCAGCTAAATAGCTACCATCTTGACCCGTTACACCGGTAATTAATGCTTTTTTCATACTATAGTCCTTTGAAATCTATTAATTAAAATTAAATAAAAACTTACATGTATAAGTCAAGTTATGCTGATTTTATTCCCTTCAAAAAAAGCACGTACAACATCTGGCACCTGAAAAACTCTTTCTTCTTCTATGTATTTACGGAAATATAATCCCGCCTCAATATAAGCATCTGTATAATAACAAGCGAGACCTAATAACAAGTTTGCATATGGGAGTTTATCAGTCGCATTTTGGATAATGGACTTTAGTTTTTTAGTATATTGAAGATTATGATTCAAGCGTGTCGTACCTAAGCCATTACGAAACAATATGTCATAGCCCTTAACAGGAAACTGAGTAGTTCCATGCATCGTAATGTATTCTAATACATTCTTCTCAGCTTCTTCATTTTCTAAAAAACCGTATCGTAAGAATAAATCAAAAATATCATAAAGTCTGTTAGCTTTATTCTTCTCTCGAGCAACATTATTTACTGCAACTAAATCTTCTTTTTTTTCATCGTTAAAGCCATAGGATATATAGGCAAAACAAGCATATGCTATCTGGAGATCAGGTATGCTAGAGTTAATAGCATCTTTTTTAAGAAGCCATTTTCTTAATATACGCAGTTTTTCATCATCCTCTAAATCCTGATGAGGGTTTATAAGAGCTCTCTTACTTATTGAATTAGCAAGCAGAATAGGGCCGCTATCTGCACCATATACCTTTTTACATTTCACAAACAACTGTATATCAAAGAATATCTTTTGTAAGGAAGTAATGTTTTCGTAGTAAAAGTCATCACTGGATTTAACTTGATATGTATATTTAATTGTTTCAATAAAATCTTGATCTTGTCCAATTAGTATTACTTTACTATGGTTTTCTACTTCTAAAATATGCAATACAAACGGAAACTCTAAGACCTTATTTATAAATATAGGATTATTTTTATGCATACCATATACTATATCACCAGCTCGTAAATGAATTCCAATCATATCCTCAGGAAGCATTAATTTATCCACAGCACGTGTTGCTTCAACTATTTCAGTAGAGAATTTGATTCTCGAGTATAGTCGATGGTAATCAATAACATAATATTCATCACCTATAACCTCTATTGCGGAAGGAGTAAAAAACACATCTCCAAACCTAATTCTTTTTTTAACTCCATCACTAATATAATGAGAGTCAATAAAACTTCTAGAAAACATATCTCCAACTTTTTTTACATCGTGAAAATGGTTGTCTTCTTTATTATTTACCCAAGTAAAACCAAAGTTAAAACCGAAATAATCTGCCACCGCCATCGTTTCTAACATTCCAATAACTCTTTGACAAAGACCATCTCTTCTATCACTTAAAACTGTAATACCGCTATTGTCATTCTTATTAACAAAGATATTTATCCTTGAAGCATAAAGATAGTTATTCTTATTACATATCTTTATGAATTTACACCTCTTGCCTCCAATTAGATCTATTTTAAGAGCCTTTCCCCCAAACCCGTAGTTTTCATCATTCACATGGACTTTATCCCATTTTTTACCATCTAATGATATAAAAACACTAATGTATTTACACACAGAATAGAACTTAGGGTTTCTTCTATTATGAATTACTAATTCATATACACTAGTTTCATGAGGTAATTCAATACAAAACCACGGTTCCTCCTCAAATGCTGTATGAAATGCATACTCATAATTATTATTATTTAATACGTTTTGCGACTCTTTTATTTTAGACCACTCCGATAAAGAACTTTGTGATCCTTTACAGAAATAGGATATATCAACTAATTTCATGGTAGTCTCTTATGTAGTAAACAAATGATAGGATAAAATTTTTGTTAATAAAAATATAAGTAATAGTCAGTTCAAAATAAAAGCGATACGTTATAGCTATATGCAACTGCTATAAATTTTCCTTGCTTGCTGTTATCACAGAGGCTACGAAAAATTTATCCCAGTCGCACTGTATCGATTTTAAAGTAATTCTACTATAGTCCTAATAATTAAGAGGATATTACTAGGGCGTGTCCTCATTTTAAAAGTGGTGATAAAAATGAGGTAAATTGCAGTCAAACAAAGAAAATAATGCAGATAATATCGAGATATTACCTAGCTATTTGACGATGTTTGGCAAGATTTAACCCTTTTTGACCCATTTAGATTGCTATCGGTTGAATTGAGGACACGCCCTAGAATTATTCCATATAAGGAACAGCTAATATTTTCTTAAACCTTCCTAATTTGGAGTGCTGTTTAGATCTACTTAGCAGCTCAATCATTAAATCCTTATCGAAACTTAAAAACTCACTACGAACTTTTTTGTAGAAATCTTCTTTATGTTCGTCTGATATTAGGTTTAAAGTATATAAATAACTACTGATTTTCTTAAAGTCTACTAAAGGAGAAAATGAAGTTCTACTAGGTGATAGACTTACCCAATCCATAACTTGGTCGTATACATCAAATTCAAATTGACAATTAGACTTCATTCTTTTATTCACAGTGACGGAGCTGTCACTCTCCCTTCTATAAAAATAACCATAATTGCTATCACAGATAGATATTTTCTTTGCTGCTATATAGCATTTAAAAACAAAGGGTACATCTACCGCTGCTGGAGTCTCGGCTAAATAAATATCATTATCTATTAAGAAGGAAGTCCGGTAAATTTTATCCCATATTGTGAAGCTCTCATGATATCTATAAAAAATATCCAGTTTATCATCGAAATTTGAATTGTTGTATATTCTCTTTTCCACTTTATCTTTATTGTAATAGTCTTGATAACCCGAAGCGAAGACAATATCTACCTCTTCTTTATTAGATTGCAAAGAATTGAAAAACTTTTCATAGTAGTTTGCTGCTACATAGTCATCGCTATCTACAAATGTCACATAATGACCTTTTACAATTTTAAGCGCTTGGTTTCTAGGTGTTCCTGGATTACCACTGGGTACAGCATTATCAATAAAAACAATACGCCTATCAATATCAGCATATTTTTTTATTATTGATACACTTTCATCTGTAGATCCATCATTTACAATAACAATTTCTAAATTAGAATAAGTTTGCTCAAGTACTGAACATAGACAGCTGTCTAAATACTTAGAAGAGTTGTATACTGGGATAATAATACTTAATAAAACATCGGAAGATGTTACTATATCTTGGTGTTCATACAACTCTTTGTAATCTAATTTATTTGAATTACTATAATAATCTAATAAAACACCCTTACACTGAACATACTCTTTTTCGAAATCATATAAGTTATGGAAACAAATTTTTGCTTCTATTATTGATTGTTGTAACATTAAAGCAGCAAACTTATTAACATTTTTTATTTTATCGTTTTCCAAAAGGTCATAATATTTTACAGACTTTGAGTAATCACCTTTTAACTGAAATTCAATACCTTTTTTTAATCTATAAAGATCTAATCCCTTCATAGCAATATCTATATCATTGCTATTAAAATCTTGCGAAAATAAAGACTTCATTCTTCCTCTTTGATTATGATCAAAGAGTTCGTAATCAAACTTTTTCTCAAAAGGTAGCATTAGTTCTTTAAACTTCACTTTAAAAGAGTACTTTAATAAATTATCTAAACGGTCATGAGTATACCAAAAAGAATCAGTTTGCTTTTGGATTAATGCAGTTAGAAACTCATCTGAAAAACCAAAAATACATAAGTAGTCCATTTCCGTTTCAAAATTTTCTAAAATAAGAAGACCTTTTTCTCCTTGTCTTTGATCCGTAGTAGATTCTGGTAAGTTGTATCTATAGTAATAATATGAACCATTTACACTTCCCGTATTGTTAGAGAAGTAATGAACAACGGCAGAAAAACAGAAGTCCTCAGAAATGTATAATGAAGGGAAAAAAACTCCATTTTCCTTTATTACTTTTGTTGAGTATATCCTATTCCAGATATTAGAAAAAAACTTATTTTTTAAAAAACTATAATCTGATTTGCTTTTTCTAGCTATATAGTTTATGTGCTGTTCAGACATATTGTTTTTGTCATCAACTCTGAAATAGCCAGATGTAGAACAAATATCTAGATTATCTGTTTTAGATTTCGAATAAAGATCATAAAACATTTTAGTATCAACCCAATCGTCAGAGTCAACAAAACCAATATATTCTGAGTTAGCTATCGATAGTGCTAAATTACGTGGAGTGCCAGCGTGGCCACTAGGAGTGTTAATATTTATGATATGCATATTACTATTGTCAACTGCAATTTCATATAATATATTTAAACTATCATCAGTTGATCCGTCATTTACTGCAATCACCTGTATATCTTTGAGTTTTTGAGTGAATAATGAATTCAAACAAGACTTTAAGTATTTTTCTGTATTATAAACTGGCACTATAACTGTTAGTTTATAAAAGCCAGTCAATTGGTTGTGATCAGTAAAATAAGAGAAGTAATCTTTCATTAAATTGAAAAAATCAACTCCTTTTCTTATATCAAAATTTTTATCAGATAGTATATCTATACTATTATCTTTTAATACTGCCTTGTATTTGCTTATTTGCTCTTTATTTTCACTAGTCGTTACGTCATTATTGATAATATGTTGAATATTTAACTCACCTAATCCAACTATGATATCTGCTTTTCTAAAAGCTTTTATGATGAAAGATATTTGAAAAAAAGGAATATCTGGTTGAAAAAAGTTTTTCGTCTCTAATATATATTCCCTAGAGAAAACTTTGTTTGATAAATAAGTTACGGAAACGCTATTAATTATATTTTTTAAACTTTTTTGAAACAATTTATGGAAGTAGTTATTCTTTATTTTAATGCTGCATATATCTTCTTCATGATTCTTTAAAAAAATATTAGGTATAATCCCAATATCAATTTTATTTTTTTCTAATTCTTTAATTAAAACCTTATGTAGATTTTTTGGTAATATTTCATTTCCACTCAAGAAACATATATATTTTCCAGTAGACCTACCTATACCTTGATTATAAGCAGAAGCAAGAGGTACTTTTTGACTATTTTTTATAGTAATAACATTACTATATTCAGTGAAATCTAACTCCAAGTCAGGTTCTAAGTGCACTACTATTAATTCGGATTTAATTCCTATCTCTTTTGTTAATAAAGGATAAATGCAGTTTTTTTCTAACTTTTTATTGGTAGCAATAATATAGCTAATCAGTGGTTGTTCATTATTCAATTTCACACCCTCACTTTGCTTTAACTTTTAATTTAAAATCCACTACTTCTTTTACAATTTTAAAAGGTAAAGACAGTAGCCCTTTATAAGACTTTACTTCTGTTGTTACAACAACTCCTAATTTATAGGACAATTGTTTTTTTATTTTTTCTGCTTCATATGCATCTTTATATAGCTTAATAGATGGTAGTTTTTCGACACTTACTTCATTCTTTTGAAAATCACTATACTCTTTGGCTAAAACAAAGGGCAAGCTAACTATGTGTTTTGGCTGTTTTGCCTTTACAATTTTTTCACCTAGTCTGTAAGGTAAGTCTTGCTTGATTCGCTCTGCTGCTCCATAGTGAGTAGGCTGTTGCTCTAAATCTCTTATAGTTCGCTCACTTTTGCTAACTTCAATATTTTTCAACTTTTGATTTTCAATATAGTACCTTTCTAACTCTTCTTGGATCTGATACATCTGAACAATAAGGATTTCCTTTTCTATGTCACTATTAACTGACTGAGTCTGCTCTTCTATTTTGTTATCTATCTTCTTAAGCTTGTTCTCTAAGTCCTGTCGTTTAGAATTTGACTCTTGTAATTCTTTATTCAGCCTTTGATTTTCCTGATCTTTCTTTACTAAAATTTTTTCGATATTGGCTAAGGAGTACTTTTCCTTTTCCTCATAATATCTTTCCAAACTTTCTTGGAGCTGATGTATCTGGACAATAAGAAGTTCATTTTCATTTTCATTTTCTTTTTCGATATCAGCAATATTGGCTGAAGAATTGACTTGACTATTTATTGATGTCTTTTTTTTTAGTTCAGCTTCCAAAGACTGAATATTATTTTTTGCAGTTTGTAAGCGACTTTCTATCGAGACTACTTTACGGTTATCAGCCAATAAAACTAAATCAGATTTTTCTTGTTCTAGTACGCTTAGTTTCAATTCATACTCATCTATAATAGATTGAGTATTTGACTGTACACAGCCTAACGACTCGATTAAATCCACAAGCTTTGGACGTTGTGTTTTATAAATAGGACTACTAATCTTTAAGTTTGCTTTACTTAATAAGTTATTGAAAATATTAATTGCTTCTGGATAGTTTTTTAGTATTTCATCTATAATTAGTTCTGACACAAAATTTGGGTCTTGTGCTTTTTTACTATCTAAGTCTATCGGTTGAGTGTTAACAATTTGCCAAGCACTTTTTAATTTGATATTACTACCAATTTTTACTAACTGAGTATTTAAGTTAGGTATACTCTGTAAGGCACTCTGACCCTCAATTAGAATAGATCTATCATTACCTGCTTCTAATATCTTTAAAATACCTTGATGATAAAGTACCCATTCGTCAACTATTTTATCCACACTGTCAGTAGTTAGTTTTTCAGTTTCAATATTATCGAATAACCTCTTAGGATGATCAAATACCAAAATAAACCCTACATCAGGCTCAATCTGCCCCCAATACTCTAAACTAGTCAAGTTTTTATCAGACTCCCAGCCCCAGTTTTCAGCATCCAAATTAGCCAATAAAAAATCAGTCATGATGTTATCAGCTATTTTTTCATCAGCAACCGAGATGTTTTCTCGCGCAAATACCTTGTAAAGAGTCTCTGAAACTTGCTCAGAAGTCATTTTATGAGTATAGCTATCATTAGGTCTACTCAAGCCTCTTTCATATAATTTTTCCATGACCTGTTTGGATTTAGAGGTTTTATGTCCGGCTTGCACGATAATAGTCATATAAAGGTCTCTTTTGAATAATAAATTGATAGATGAATAGGCGTGACAAAGCGATTTACTCATATCCATTCGGGTTTATACTCTGCCAACGCCACGTATCCATACACATATCGGTGATAGACAGCTTGGCTTGCCACCCGAGCAAATCTTTGGCTTTATCAGCACTGGCATAACAACTGGCAATATCACCGGCACGGCGTGCTGTGAACTGATAAAGAATTGGTTGTCCAGATACATCAGAAAATGCCGTTACTAACTCTAAGACAGAAGTCCCTTTACCAGTCCCTAAATTAATCGGTAAAAATCCTACTGGTGCCACTTGTCGCTCTAAATAATTTAACGCAGCGACATGACCTTGCGCCAAATCAGTAACATGGATAAAATCACGCACGCCAGTACCATCAATAGTTTGATAGTCATTACCAAAAATATTAAGTTTAGCAAGCTTACCAACAGCGACTTGCGAGATATAAGGCATCAAATTATTTGGGATATCATTAGGGTCTTCGCCGATCTGTCCTGATGGATGCGCCCCTACTGGATTAAAGTATCTAAGAGGTATCAGGTTCCAACTGTAATCCGATACAGCGAGATCTTCTAAGATATGCTCGACCGTCAGTTTACTTTGTCCATAAGGGTTTGTACAAGAACGCGGTGAATTCTCGTCAATAGGCAGCGATTCGGGATCACCATAGACAGTGGCAGATGAAGAAAACACTAGGTTTTTGACATTAAATTTAGCCATAATCTCTAGTAAAGTAATGGTGCCACTGACATTATTGTTATAATACATCAGCGGCTTGGCAACGGATTCACCAACCGCTTTTAGACCTGCAAAGTGAATCACGCCGAAGAAATGATGAGATAGAAACACTTGTTTAAGTGACTCAGCATCACGAATATCGCCTTCGATAAACTCAATCGGCTGACCAATGAGAGTAGAGACACGATTGATTGCTTCACGACTACTATTAGATAAGTTATCATATACGACTATATCGTAGCCGGCTTCATGCAATGCGATACAGGTGTGAGAACCAATATAGCCTGCCCCGCCTGTGACCAAGATTTTATTTTTCATAAGGTTAGCCAAAAATATTTAAAACGTTTGTTTGTACTTCATTATACTATTTATCTGTCTCCAGATGAGTAACTTTATCAAGAATCACGATATACTACCAACATAAATCAGCCAATTACTATAGTAAAAGCTTTTCCCTGCAGCAACGCCTGTACTAATTCCTAAATGATCACAAGCTGGCTATATCATTTAGAATAAAATAGTCTTGAAAATAATTCAGGCCAAATTCATCGTTTAAAACTACAGCTCTATAGATTATCATGGCTACACATTTTACAAGCCAAGAACGTTAGAAATACCATGACATTTAATCCTTACATCCAACCGCTATTATTAGGTTATTATAAACATTATCGTCAGCCAAAACAGCGTTTGGCGTTAGTCGTTGGTATGCTGCCATGGCAGGATTTGGTCGGTGACTGGGTATTAGAGTCGTCACATATCCAAATACAACGGCACTTCAATCAACGCTATTTTGAGCTGTGGTTAAAACCATTTATCACTCGCGTTAATCCTGTCATTTATATCTGGGGTTATAAAGCGCCTGAGTATTTTATTGATTATATCCGCGAACAAGGTCTAGATATTTTCTTTTTAGAAGATGGATTTATTCGTTCAGGTCCTGATGATGAGAGCGATGCGCCACCATTATCTATCGTGATGGACAGTCAAGCACCTTACTTCGATACCACGCGTCCAAACGATTTGACTGATCTCATCGCCAATTTTGATTTTGAACAGGATGGCTATGATGAAGCACTAGCACAAGAGATACTTGATTATTATGTGTCACATCGCGTGAGCAAATACAATCATCAGCCTTATGTCGATGTCGTACCCATATATGGCGTTAAAGATAATAAACGTATTTTGGTATTAGGCCAAGTGCCACATGATGACTCATTGAAGTACGGCGGCGGCATTGGTATTACACTACTTGATGTGGTCAATCAGGCTATTGCAGAAAATCCTGATGCGCACATCATCGTCAAACCACATCCAATGACACTGGATGATCGGTCTATCTTTACTGCACTTGCTGAGTTAGATTGTCTTATTCTCACGCAGTCTATTCATTTGGTCGATGCCTTAGAGACTGTCGATCATGTTTATACGATTACGTCATTAGGTGGATTTGAGGCGTTGCTTCGAGGCATAGAAGTTACCACACTAGGACAGCCGTTTTATAAAAATTACTGCTCAAATACATCAGAACTAAAACAGCAAATAGACAAACACAAAATATTCTATCTAATAAATAATTATCACTACTTTTTTTGCAAATAACCGCTATTCATACTGGAAAAGCCTTATTTGTAGTAATGTTCTAACATATCCATCAAGCGCTGATGATAATCAGGAAGCTTGTTTGAACCCGCACTGTGGAAATCGTTAGCACAAAAAGAATGTGGAGATACGTTCAATTTTTTCATCCTAAGTAACTTCTCATAACGAGTAACTGCATGTCTTGAGCGTATATTAAAATAATAACAAACATCTACCTTTTCTATGGCTTTGGCTTCACAATATAATAACCAAGGTACTAGAAAAGAAGCCATATTAATGTCATTAACCCCTCGGAATTTATTAGGTAAAAAAGATTCTATGTCTTTTTTAAATAAGTTCCATGCCTTCTCATAACCAGATTTTTTCAATGGGAAGTAAGTATGAACAAGAGGATTTTTTATATTGTAAGAATAATGTCTCTGTAATAATTTAATACTATGTAAAGAGGCCTTTAAGGTAGGTGTTTCGACACCTTTTTTCTGCATATCATATAAATTCTTAGTTGAAACGAATAACGAACTAATATTATTGGCAGAGAAAAAATGTTCTTTGGGTAGCTCTCTTGCGACAAAAACATCATCGTTGAAATAAATAAAATTTTCTGACAAATTAGGGATACGATAGAGGAACGCTTCAATCACATGTGAATTAAATGTTGGAAGATACTGTGAATCGATAATCTCCGTATGATCAATGACGGTAACACTCTTCACTTTATTCAACCAAGTCGGTATTTGGTTATCAGTAATAATATATATATTTCTGACCCAAGGAAGATATCTCTTAACAGCCTTGACTGAATAAAATAACTCGTTGTGATTATCAAAACGAGCGCTATCAGTTGCGTACTGTCCTAAACCTGCATTTCTACTATTAGACTTATATTGCTCATATTTCTTCTGCCACGCTTTATCAGTATTATCTACCCAAGTAAATACAACATCTATAGACATATTACTAGGCATATCTACAGTATTGATGTTAGAGTATTCTACAAACGCCGTCTCTACTGCTTCATCTACACCAAGTTCAGTATTAGCAACTGGGTAACGTTTATTAAAATAATCTCTAAAAAAAATACCTGGGTTATTTTTCAGCTTCCTAAATTTTCGCTTGTATAACTTCATTGTAACCCTACCCTTCCCTACATAACTTTTAACTATCTACTAATAAACGTCAATTATTTGAAGAAAAAAGCTAGGCTTTAAGCCTAGCTTTTTTCTTTTCAAGATATAATTCAAGTTTTATATCTTAAGTTATTTAATTTAGACCAATTTCCTAAATTATCATAATTCGGATAAATAGCAATCATACCTTTATAGCAATATTCAGCTAATTCTTTATCTTCTACTAGTAATGCAATCTCACTAATTAAACTCCAGTATTCGTAAGGATGCTCGAATGTTGGTTTAATAGAATGGGCATGAGCTTCTTCTATCAAACCCAAACGATATTTAGCTAAAGTAGCTTGATATATTAAATTAGCTCGTTGACCAGATTCAATTTTAGAATAGCTTTGGATTACTTCTTTCCATTTTTGTTGTTTAGCAAGCACTCGAATATATAAACTATTGAATTCTATATTATCAATATATACAGAAATAATACTTGGTAATATATTATTTAATTCTTCAATATTTCCCATATTCCAATGAGATAATAAATATTGCAAAACTGCTTTTTCAGACAACATATTTATTGCACCATTAACCGCCTGTTCATACTGATTAATGCATTTATAATAATTTTCTCTAGAAAATGCAAGCCGTGCAATTTCTATACGGCAGTTTATGTTGCTAGAACTATGACTTTCAAAATCTATGAGCTTCTGGTGAGCTTCAGTATATTCTTCTACGTGTCGATATGCCTGTGCCATCAAAATTTGGGGTTGGTACTCTCTTAGCTGTTGAAGGTTAAAATGAAATAATGATTCTTCTAACAGCTGAATCACATCACTCCACTGTTCGTTAAGTCGTAAGAACCATGCTTGAATCATAATAGATTGTACTTGATCCAATTCAGAAGATTTTATTTTTCTTACTAAACTCTCAAACCCCTCAGCATTGCCAAGCGAAGCATAGCTTAGTAAAAGCATGAATATAGATTCATGCTTTTGTGTAGATACATCTCCAATCAAATCGATCGCATCTTGCCAGTTAGCAGTTGCAAAAGCGACTTTTGCCTTCCAGTATCTTTCTTGTTTTAGCTGTACGTCATTAAGCTCTAAAAAATCAAAAAGCTCTATAAATTTATTTTGATTAAATAGAGATTCAGTATGTAAAGCTTTTGCCCGTTCTTTATGTTCTTCATCACCATATTCAATCAGTAAAATACTACGTGACTCCAACAATTCCCAAGATTCATTTGTGTAAGCTGACAAAGTCATCTCATACAGAATATCTATATCTATCTCTTGCTCTTCCATTTCATCAAGAGCAAGAATTGCTTCATAAACACGTTCACAATTTCTTCCATCTCTGAAAGAGAAAGTTTCAAGTATACGAGTTTTGAATGGCTCTACAAGTTCACAATTATGCTTTAAGCTATATTCTAAACTTGTCAACAGTTCTTCTTCTTTAAAAACTACAGGACCGAAACCATGTTCTTCATAAGAAAAGTAGCCTTGCTGGTAAGTATGTATACCTGATGAAAACTCTTCTAAATCAAACTGATAATATAAAGATGGTTTATGAAGAAAACCCATTTCAAATGCTACAGAAGAATAGTCAGTCACAAGTAATTTAGATTTTTGAAAAATTTCTTGCATACTATCCTGACTATTATTTGCATCCCATACTTCAATGTAAGGAGGTAAATTAAATTCATTAAGATATGGCGCAATATTAGCATGAGGTGCAAAGATAATATTGTAGTCGTAATAATTAATAAGTTCTGCTAACTTTTCGCTGTTTAAGAAACTACTCCAGCTTTTAGCATAATTAGTACTCATAAAATCTTTATTATTTGTTCTCTCATTTGCTCCTTTTCCTACTACTTCACCAACAATATAATGTCGCCAAGTAGGCATGACTAAAATTGTATTATCAGTGTTTTTCGTTCTTTCTAGTAAACTATCGTGTCTAGGAAGACCTGTTAAAACAACTTCTTTGTTAGTGATTTTATATCGACTTTCAGACGATAATAAAGACTCATACTCTGGTTTTGTAGAAGTAATGAAACAATTTAATAGCTTTTTAGTATTAACCCATGCTGACAAATCGTCTTTAATTACCCCATGCTGCAAAAAGACAAACTTCTTACTAAAACCATAGTTATCACCAAAATAGTTATTAATATGTGCTTCAAGATGACTACTTACAATTTTAGAACATTGACGTAATTTATCCTCAAAATCTTTCGAGCCAAAGTCAACTAGATTAAAACCCTCTATTTTTAGTCTTTCCCAATCAACAGAACTTCTGTTCAAAGCAAATACACATTCTATTTGTGGTTGATTATTCATCAAGTAACGATAAAGATGCTCTGCATTATCGTCAGCACCTGTTTCTCTATCCATGAGTAGCCAACTGCCATTAGAAACATATTCACCATCGCGTATAAATCTATTTAGTAGGCTTTTGATTTGAATACTTTCGCTATAATGCTCTCCATGTATAGATATTTTTATAGGTGTTTTTCTTCCCGTACTGATACTTAATTGATCTTTATCATCACTATAGCTTACCCACCACCTACTCTCATAAACAAATGTCTCTCCATTGAATTCATGAGCAACAACCTTACTATGCGAGGGTATCGTATCAATGTTATTAATTTTGAAGGAATAGGGCAGGTTGAAGTATGAAAACATAGAGATCAATATCTGTTTCTTATCTTTATCTACGTTTTCGACATAGAATATTTGAAAAGGTGGTTCTTTGTCTTTGAATGCTCCTAACATACCGACTTTATGAAAAAACCAGGTTCCAGCTAGTTTAAAATCGAATATTACATCTTCATCAATATAATAAAACACCTTTTTATATAATTTATAATAGGCTTTCTTTTCATCTTCACTTAAAAAGTTTATTTTTTCGGGTTTGTTAATTAAATATTGAATATACCAACTTAAATCATATAAAATAGTATTTTGAATATTTCTAGGAATGAAGCCATACTCTGTATAATAGCGCTCTAAAACATTTAAGAAACCATAAACTAATACGTCTTCATATTTTTCTTTTTTCATCCATGCTGTATCTAGTGTAGATGTACCATCTTCTCTCTTACGATAAAAATAAATAGCATCATTCAAAAAAATAGAGCTACTGGTGCGAGCTAAAATTAAATACTCCGCTATAAATCGTCCATCTTCAAAATTAGGTTTTACATTAGAGTCAAACTTCAAATTACTATTAGTAATTAAGTCGTTATCAAATATAGTTGCTGAAGAAGATAAGTTAATATATTTATTTAAGTTATCGTTTTTAACTTTTCTTACACTCCCATTAAAACGGTATCTTAATGGATGTGTTTTTTTTATAGTTCCTGTATTTTCTATAAAAAAATTGATATTAGTGACAATCATAGATGTATCTTGATGGTTACTAACGGCAATATCAATTTCTCTAAAATAATCTAAATTGATAAAATCATCGGGGTCGATAAATGTTACCCACTTAGTTTTAACATGCTCCATGCCTATATTTCGAGCTGTAGACTGCCCACCATTCTCTTTATATATATATTGGATATTATTAGGATACTTTGCTTGCCAATTTTTTATTACTGCAGCAGAGTTATCTTCAGAACCATCATCAACTAGAATAATTTTTATATGTTTTTTGAAGTTCAATGTTTGTCTCACCAAACTATTAAAATAATCATCAAGATACTTTTCAACGTTATATACTGCGGATACTACGGTAAAACTATTTGAGCCACTATACTTGATAGGTAGATGTTCTCTAACTTGTGCAGTGCGTTTTCTGTATGAGCCTTCGAGAAAACTTAATGGGCTTTCTCTGAATTTATTTATACGTCGTTGGAATATGACTTTCTTTTCATCAGCTATAGGAAGATTAGTGAGGATAGATTTTTCAATACCTTCAAATTTCATTAACGGATCTCAACATTAAAATATTTTTCAACGATAAACATTATTTACCATTGGATGACTTTGTAAAAATATTCAATTAACTAAAAACTACTGAACTATCAATACTATTTATATTAAAAACTATATTACCAATTAGCTTTTTGAATGCTTTAGTAGAATTGACTTTTACGACTTCTTCGTACTTTCTTATTTTTATTCTAATATAAATCTCATAATTGCCCTTATCAATATCTGAAACATCTATTCCTTTGTAATTATAAGTAGTAAACCAGCACTTATCATATATTACTATCTCATCCTGAAAATACTTTCGAGTTAAGTGTGGTTTATTATCTTTTGCCAGATTTTTAGAATAGTTCTTACTTCCTTTGAATATTAGTTCATAACTTATATCTGAATAGTTCTCTACATCTACACCTTCTAGAAGTGCAACACCTTCTAGAAAAAGCCGATCATTAACTACATCAATCTTATGCAAATCTACGAAAGGCTTTAAACTTGGTTCAGACTGTGCAATAGGTTGGCTACCAAAAAAATTTACTTCACCATTGTTAAACCTGGGTACTGCTTCTGAAGCTATAGCATAGTAAATACTTAATAATAATGAGGTATGATGAGCTGTAACTTGGTTATGCTGTCTAACAAATAAGGAAAATGTTTTTAAAAGGTTAAAGTTACTATATTTTGATAAATCCAGAAGGACAGGGCTTATATGAGAGTAATACTGTTCATCTGCCTCTGAAGTCAACAGGTAAATATTACGTTTTAGGTTGTTATCATTTTTAAGTAAATTTGGAATTAAATTATTTAGATAATGAATTTTAGTTCTAGGATAATCTATTCCCATCATATGTTTTGCAGGGCCTTTCCAATTATTTTCTAGATAATCTCCTATATATATTTGAGGAACGGTTATAACTATATTGCTAATATTTAATTTTAAACCATAGTATAGAGCAGCAGTTCCACCTTTAGAGAAACCTGTTACAGTTATATTATCCAATGACAGTTTCTTATTTTCTAGAAAGCTTCTCATAAGCTGAGTAACTGCAACTTCTACTTTAAAATTCATATTTATACATAGGTAATAGGAGTACATACCTTCAAAATCATCGTTAATCCATACAACATCACAAGGACAATTATCTAGTGCTTGTATAAAGTCATAGTTGCCTGGCAATACATCATGGAAGCCAGAAAAGACGAAAATGATGTGTTTGAAATCATACTTGCTAGGTTTATGTTTGTATTTAACTTGTACACCATTGTCTGCTAAAAAAGCTAGCTCTTCCATTGTATTATCCCGTGTAAAGGCTTTATACACTAAATTTAATAACTATTTATCAAACAAATAGCATCTCAATTTTGCATAAATATTAAAAAAAACACCCCATTGTAGGGGTGTCTTTATCATATTTCAATGTAGATTTAGTAGTTTAACTGTAGACTAATGCCTATCTTACCAACCAGTAACTTCTTTTAGCTTGTCGCCAAGTTTAGATGGGTCACGTGTATACGCGATACCAGCATCTTCAAACGCTTTGAATTTCTCTTCAGCAGTACCTTGACCACCAGAGATGATCGCGCCAGCATGACCCATACGCTTGCCTTCAGGAGCAGTAACACCAGCGATATAACCAACGACTGGCTTAGTCACATGGTCTTTGATATAAGCAGCAGCCTCTTCTTCAGCAGTACCACCGATCTCACCGATTAGGATGATCGCTTCAGTTTGTGGATCTTCTTGGAACAGTTTCAGGGCGTCAATCTGATTCATACCAGGGATAGGATCACCACCGATACCGATACAGGTTGATTGACCAAAACCAAGCTTAGTGGTCTGAGCAACAGCTTCATAAGTCAATGTACCAGAACGTGAGATGATACCCACTTTACCTGGCAAATGGATATGACCTGGCATGATGCCAATTTTGCACTGACCTGGCGTGATAACACCTGGGCAGTTAGGACCAACCATGCGTACGCCTTCAGCTTCTTCAATATAACGTTTTGCTTTTAGCATGTCTAAAGTAGGCACGCCTTCAGTAATAACGATAATCAATTTAACACCAGCATCTACCGCTTCAACGATAGAATCTAGTACAAATGGTGCTGGTACATAGATAACAGAAGCGTCAGCTTGGGTGGCATCCATAGCTTCTGCCATCGTGTTGAATACTGGTAGGCCTAAATGCGTTTGACCGCCTTTACCTGGAGTTACGCCGCCGACGACTTTAGTACCGTATTCGATCGCTTGCTCAGAGTGGAACGTACCATTTTTACCAGTAAAACCTTGTACCAATACTTTGGTATCTTTATCGATTAATACACTCATTATTTATTCCTTGTATTCGGTTGTCTTGCAATAGCCACTTGATGATGCGTTATCCATTAAATGTTAATGATAAATTTATACCAACAAGCTGCTATTACGCGTTGACTACTATGCTTAAGCACGTATATTTAAAGGACTACGCCTCAAATATATTAAGCTTTAACAGCATCGACAATTTTTTGAGCCGCATCTGATAGACCTTGGGCAGAAATCAATTTCAGACCAGACTCTTCTAGGATTTGCGCGCCTTTTTCAGCGTTGTTACCCTCTAGACGGACAACAACAGGTACTTTTACGTCAACTTCTTTGATAGCAGCGATAATCGCTTCTGCAATCATGTCACAACGTACGATACCACCGAAGATGTTGATTAGAACACCTTCAACGCTGCTGTCTTCAAGAATGATCTTGAATGCTTCAACAACGCGATCTTTAGTTGCACCGCCGCCAACGTCCAAGAAGTTAGCAGGCTTGCCGCCGTACAATTTGATGATATCCATGGTCGCCATAGCAAGACCAGCACCGTTAACCATACAACCGATATTGCCTTCTAGAGCAACATAGTTTAGGTCAAACTCAGCCGCTTTAAGCTCACGCTCATTTTCTTGTGACTTGTCTTGTAGCGCGGCGATTTTAGGCAGACGATACAATGCGTTTGAATCAATACCAATTTTGCCATCAACACAAACGATTTCGCCATTTTCACGAACGGCTAGAGGGTTGATTTCTAACAATGCAAAATCGTTATCGATGAATGCTTGATAAGCACCCGTCATCAATTTAACGAATTGATTGATTTGCTTGCCTTCTAAACCTAGTTTGAATGCCACATCACGTGCTTGGAAAGGCATCAAACCAACTAAAGGATCAACGTTTACTTTAAAGATTTTCTCTGGTGTGTTGTGTGCGACTTCTTCGATATCAACGCCGCCTTCGGTTGATGCCATGAACGTTACGCGACGCGTAGAACGATCAACGACTGCACCAAGATATAGCTCAGTTTGTACTGGATACATATCTTCTGCAACCAATACGAAGTTAACTGGTTGGCCATCAGCGTCAGTTTGGAAAGTAACCAAATTGGTACCGATTAGCTCTTCAGCAACTTGCTTGGCTTCTTCACGAGTTTTAACCAGCTTTACGCCACCCGCTTTACCGCGACCACCAGCATGTACTTGCGCTTTAATAACCGCAATGTCTGTTGGCGTTTTATCAAAAGCAGCAGCAGCTTCGTCGCCGTTATAGGCAATTATGCCTTCTTGAATCGGCAAACCATAGCTTTTTAATAGCTCTTTTGCTTGATACTCATGTAAATTCATTGATTGTATCCTTTATTTTTTACAATTAATAAAAAGTGAAAACAAGTGCGCGTATATACATATTAGACAGGCATATGGCGCACTCATGACCGTGGTGGAAGCCATAACGACCCCACCGCGATCAGGTTATAAGTTGGTACTGATCAAACTAACGACTTATTTCTTACGCTTTTTACGCTGAATGGCGTGAATAGCACGGCCATCAGCAGACAGAGCAGCTTCATGCACGGCTTCTGAAATGGTTGGATGAGCAAAAGTCATCAACTGCAAATCTTCGATACTAGAGACAAATTCCATCGCAATCATACCCTGATGGACGATATCACCAGCACCAGCAGAGATAGCATGCATACCTAATAGGCGATCTGTTTTAGCATCAGCCACGACTTTGATAGAGCCTTCTGCTTCGCTTTGAGCCAATGCACGGCCGTTCGCTGCTAGGTTGAATGAACCTGTTTTAACTTCGTAGCCAGCGGCTTCAGCTTCTTGCTCAGTCAAACCAACCCATGCGATTTCTGGATGGGTATAGATGACGTTAATGATCGTGTCATAATTAACTTGGGCTTTTTCGCCATGAATGCGCTCAACGGCCATCATGCCTTCTTCCATCGCTTTATGCGCAAGCATTGGACCACGAACCAAATCACCGATGGCATAAACACCATCAAGATTGGTTTTACATTGATCATTCACGTCGATAAGACCACGTTCAGTCAATTGAATGCCACTGTCATCACCAAGTAATTTTTCAGAATAAGCACGGCGACCAACACAAACGATCAGTTTGTCGAAGCTTTCTTCAGCTGACTCGCCTTTGGTTTCGCTCGTGACAACAACTTGATCGCCTTTGACTTCAGCGTTGGTTACTTTGGTGTCAACACGGATATCAAGACCTTGCTTCTTCAGCATTTTGCCCGCTTCTTTTGCGATATCTTTGTCAGCGGCTGCTAAGAAACTTGGCAACGCTTCATAAACAACCACTTCAGCGCCTAGACGACGCCATACTGAACCAAGCTCAAGACCGATAACGCCAGCACCAATCACACCTAAACGCTTAGGCACTTCAGTGAAATCAAGTGCACCAGTCGAGTCAACGATACGATCGCCGTCAGTTTTGGCCACGGGAATATCGATCGGCACAGAACCTGCCGCAAGAATCACGTTTTTAGCAGTGATGGTCGTTTCTGCTTCATCAGCAAGCGCGGTAAATTTAACTTTTTTATCAGCGCCTTTACCATCAACCAGCGTACCCCAGCCTTGTAGCCAGTCAACGCCATTGCCTTTCAATAGTGCAGCAACGCCGCCCGTCAATTGCTTAACGATACCTTCTTTGCGTGCAATCATTTGCTCAATATCAATAGCAACGTCACCAGTGCTGATACCATGTTCAGCAAGGTCATGCTTAGTCGCTTCGTAACGATGCGAGCTATCAAGTAGTGCTTTTGATGGGATGCAACCAACGTTCAAGCAAGTGCCGCCAAGTGCTGGCTCACCTTTATAAACACGTTTTTCGATACAAGCAACGCTCATACCTAACTGACCTGCACGGATAGCGGCTTCATAACCACCAGGACCGCCGCCGATGACGACTAAATCATAATTGTCTTTCATAGTACGTTCCTATTTCTAAT
>Ga0208435_100090_pt1 | contig 30698 bp, 28 predicted proteins | sample 24_taG_FD_184097 | JGI IMG/M metagenome (GOLD analysis project Ga0208435, IMG submission 184097) | Marine viral communities from Cariaco Basin, Caribbean Sea - 24_WHOI_OMZ (SPAdes) (version 2) | ecosystem: Environmental > Aquatic > Marine > Oceanic | place: Caribbean Sea: Cariaco Basin...
TTTATGGCTGCCGCCGTACAGCCCAGACTTAAACCCTATCGAGAAAAAATGGGCTCAAGTAAAGTTTCTACGCCAAGGCTGGATGGAAAACGATTTATCCAAATTGTTTTATGATATTTGCCCTAACCATAACAATTTTATTTTGAACTGACTATATCTGTAAAGTGCTAGCTGTTGATACGTTTTGTTGTGTGTTCGCATTTAATAATTGCATGATTATCTCCTTTGTAAATTAATGAGAATCTTTCTTCTCATACAGTTACGGAGTCCCATATTTTTTTACGGTATCTCATGTAGTCCAGTGACTGGCCTTGTATGAAACAATAAAAGAAGGAGCTGAATGATCAGCTCCTTCTTATATCGCATCTCTAGCCCGATGGTTTTAGCTCACTGCTGTCACGCTTTTTCGTAAGCCTTGCTCAATGCTGCTCACGTTCTGAGTGGCTAACCCATTCTGATAATTCCCTTGCTGGTCACTGTATTTATCAGGACGTGAAGGCATGCATTTTTCACTGGGTTTGAGCTTGCGAATCTTACTATCGCTTAACATGTTGGTCTATTCCCTGTGGCTACAAGCTATATAAATCAAGCGATACAATAAAAACGTTGGTCTAAAGCTGAATCATAAAGCTTTTAAATGTTGGTCTTTTTGAGGTCTAATTGAATCATAGACCAACGAATAGAATAGACCACACAAGCTATGGGATATGTGAGTTATGTTCGGATAGATTGGGAAAACAGTAGGCATAAAAAAAACGCTAGAAGCGTTATTTATAAAGGGCTCAACTGGTATATGGGTAGAATTGGGGAGAGGTGGGGAAACTGATATTTAATAAGATTGGCGGTGAAGGAGGAAGTCAGACTATGTGTTTAAGTATTTGATTTAAATATTTTTATTGTAATTAATGGGGATGTTAGACCAACAAATAGACCAACACTCTTTAAGTGTTGGATGCAAAGCGAATAATAGAATTTATCCTTTGGTAAGTTGTAACTAAATATTTCTTAGATGCTATTTAGTCTCAAATATATACTATCACTAAAAAAGCGTTTTTGATCTATTCATCATTCATCGAATGATATTCGAATTTAAAAGCCCATGTCGATGAGAAGTGTCTACTAGCTGATACTTTAAGACTGGCGTCTTTGTTTATTCTAGTAATTTTTGCAGATATCTCTGCTGCGCTAGCTAAGCTGCCCTTAAACTATAAGCTTATTTGATGTGAACGCAGTCCATTGTTTAACTTATGAGTCGCCATTAGTCCTAAGTCCGAGTCGATATCAACCCCCTTTTGTAAATGCGGGGGTATCATTGGCGCTCTTATAAGTTTATCGAAAGAAGAATAAACTTCCTTTTTTATACTGCCATCCTTCTCGAAATTTGCATTTATACCGATATCCATTGCTACAGGCTTTAACGCACTAAAACCAGTCTCTAATTCCCCTTTATTGTTATAAAAATTTGCATCCTCTAAGTGTATGGACTTTGCATCTAACGCAGCCGCAAGTTCCATAAATACATTATTTTTTCTTTTGCCAACAGCTTATTATAATCTTGTAGAGGTATGTATATATCTTCTTTTATAGGATGCGAGATATAGAAGCAGCTATTGCTGATGAGAGATAGCTTATAGATATTTAGTCTACGACAGAGCAGTTGTTTTTTTGATGGTTTAAATGACTAGACGAATAGGATTTATGAGTGTTATTTATTGAGGACAATTCAAGATAGTCCTATTTACTAGTGAAGATTATCGTCCCTAAATCAAGTCCTGACCCTGTTTCTATTATCCATTTGCTAGCCAAAATATCACCTTTGGCATTAATTTTGTAGCATTCTTTACTCTTGCTGTTTGGATCGTTCTCTAAAAAAACATTATCTGAAAAATTAAGGCAAAACCATGCGGTGCTATTGCTATCTTTCTCTAGAGACCAGGTTTGATTAAAAATGGCTATTTTTTCACTTTTGCTACTATCGCTATATAGGGTTTCAGTAGCCAAAGCACCAGAATCACCAACCATGGCTTTTCGAGGCGCAAGGGTCGTTTGAGTAATTTTTGAATATCTGTTTGGTTCGTCTTTAGCTCCTTGAATTACGAACGGACTAAGAGAAAGGTACTGAGTGCCGACAGTTTTCATAATTAATTGCTTATCAGAACTCATCGTCGTAATGACTTCGGTGGCTAGTACCTCCTTACCATTAAAGAGCACGTGGCCTTTGGGTATGTATATCAGTTCTGCAATCGCGTTTTGATTGTTGATGACAGCAGATAGTTTTTCATTATGCGCTTGTGCAAAAATAGTAGTCAAAACGGTTTCCACAGGGTATTGGTTGATAGTTTTATTATTATCTGCTACTACGCTACTATTCATACCCGTTACGCAGGCGCTTAGGCCTAACCCTGCCACTATCAATAATGTTAAATTTCTCATATAAATCACTCTTGTCTTTTTGTTGTTTCTTGATACTTAGCACAGTCATGTCGATTGCCATTTTGACAAGCTTTAGCGTACCATTTGATCGCTTCATTATCACTTTGAGCAACACCATCGCCATTAATGTATAACGAAGCAGGCATCAATTGAATGGAGTAGTCGTGTCGTCTTTGCCACTCTCTACTATTTTATTTAACCACATAAAAGTTTGCGCGTAATCTTGCTCGATATCTTCACCATGGTAGTACATCCATGCTAGATCAGTTTGCGCTAAGATATATCCTTGGCCTGCCGCTTTTTTATACCATTTCATTGCTTGCTCATGGTTTTGCTTAACGCCTTCACCTTTAGAGTACATTCTCGCCAGCTCTTGTTGAGCATTGCCATGTTCTTGCTCAGCAGCTCTTTGATACCAGTATGCCGACTGGAAATAATCCTTCTCAGTACCATAGCCATCATAATACATAAAGCCTAGTGCATATTGAGAACGAACAACATATTCCTCATTCTGATCTTCTTCATTAGCCAGTTGCTGAAATAGTTCAAGCGCCTTTATCTGACTTTTATGATCGTCATACTGACTATGGTAGTCATACGCAAGACTAAACAAAGCGGGACCATAACCTTGATCTCTAGCCTTTTGGTACCAATACTTTGATTTTTCTAAATCCTTTGGAACCGAAGTTCCGAAATCGTAAAGTATGGCTAAACCAAACTGAGCTTCGGCTACATTCTCTTTAATCGCTTTTTGATACCACTTGAACGCTTCGGAGTAATCTTGCTCAATAATTGTACCATTGTGGTAAGCAGCACCTACTTTTGCCTGAGCAATAGCGTTGCCTTGGTTAGCTGATTTTAAATACCAACTAAGAGCTTTTCTAGCATTTTTATCTACTTCTTTACCCTCATAATATAACTCTGAAGGCTCCAACTTAATAGTTTTAGTGTCTAATTTTGCTAGTGCTTGATATCTCTCTGCAAGCTCCAGTTGAGCGCTTATATCGCCTGATTCTGCTAATACCTGAACAGAATTAAAATCTGCAGCCAATACTGAACCACTTACACTTAAAGTTAAGATTGCTATTCCTACTTTTTGGATCAAAGTTCGAAACAAGCTCATCTTTCTCTCTTCCAAAATATTAATAAACAAATGTTACATTATTTTAAGAGAATTCCATAATTAAATAGCCGTAAGCTTAAGATATCCACCACATACCCTGCTATCATTGGTTAAAATAATAGCTGAAAACACCAAAGGTAATAATACAGATATGATAATAAAAAAATTGTTAATAGGGTTACTAAGTCTCATGGTAGCAGGCAGTGCCTTTGCAGAGTCTGATTTAGATAGAGGGTTGAAAGAATTGGACCTCATTGATGATGACTATGTCTACACTGACGTCGACTTAGTCACGACTTTTTTCAATGCGGTGGCTGAAAATCAAGCTAAGTCATTACCGATGAGCTTTAATCGTTTTGTTGAAATAAACGGTTTTATGATGACTCCTTATTACTCTTACAGTAATTATCGCTACACCATCCCTTTTGATGCAGACGAGAGAAAGACGGTTAAGAAAGAGCTATCATCAAAGCAAAACCTACGCGAAATCTGTGAAGATTACTATATGGCTGAGAAGTTTATGCAAGCGAACAATTTTACGATGGTGTACTCCTATATGGATGTAGACTATAGAGCACTTGCTGATATAACTATTAACAATGCTAGCTGCGCCTCTGCGCTTGCACCATAAACCAAACTATTTAATAGCATATATCCGCTTTAGGGAATGTCAGTAATGCTTGATAAACAAACCAGCAAAATCAATCAAGACGATATCAACAAAGCCTTATGGAACGCCTGCGACACCTTTCGTGGGGTCATCAGCGCCGACACTTATAAAGACTTTATTTTAACCATGCTGTTTTTAAAATATAGTCAATCTTAGATAAAACCGATACAATATTTATAACCAATTCATTTAGTGAAATAAACGATGACCTATTCAATCGACTTTCGCAAACAAGTGTTACGAAGCATTAAAGATGGCATGACCATTCGAGAAGCAGCTAACTTTTATCAGCTTAGCACAAGCTCGATTCACAGCTGGCAGCAGAGCTTAGTTCCTAAAACCACCAGAAATAAAGCACCGACTAAAATAACAAATGAAGCCTTATTGAAAGATGTTGAGCAGCATCCAGACGATTATATGTACGAGAGAGCACAGCGTTTAGGGTGTAGCAAGTCAGGCATTGAGTCGGCTTTAAAGCGTCTTGGCATCAGTCAAAAAAAAGACCTTAAAGCATCCCAAAGCCTGTCCGATCAAAATAGCGATATATCAAGATAAGATTGATCGTTTTAAGCAACAAGGCTATCCCTTTGTATATATGGATGAAAGCGGCTTTGAGGCTGAGACTATGCGCCCTTACGGCTATGCGCCGATAGGTAAACCTTGCATCGATCGATACAACTGGCAAGCAAAAAAGCGAACTAATGTTATTGGTGCTTTGTATAAAAAGATGCTGTTTGCGCTTGATTACTTTGAACAGAATATCAATGGCAATATATTCTACGATTGGTGCAAATACACACTGATTCCAAGTTTAAAAATACCATGCGTGATCTTCATGGATAATGCCAGCTTTCATAAGCGCGTTCAAAGGTTGCTTAATAGCCATGGTCACCGTTTGTTATTTCTACCACCTTATAGCCCTGATCTGAACTCTATCGAAAAGAAATGGGCGCAAGCAAAGTTTCTACGCTAAGGTTGGATGGAGAATAATATACCTAAACTGTTTTATGATATGGGTTTTTCCAGTTTTATTGTGGATTGACTATATCCATAGCCTTTACAAAGAACAAAGTTATAGAGAAAACCTTAAGTCTTATCTAAAAATAATGACATCACCCTCACATAACGGTACACTCTAGCTCAACCATACATAAGTTCATAAAACAGTCATATAATGGCTATTTCGATCTACCCTCTGCTTACTATTTACCTATCCATATTTAAAAAAGGACCTCTTTATGCGTACCATTGGTATTCAAACCCCCTTTGGCCGTGAGCTGTCCTTTGTTGAACTGAATGGGTCTGAGGGGCTATCGAGCCTCTTTGAATATCGCCTTATTCTCACCAGTAAAAACCCCAACCTAGCCGCCACCGACATCATCGGACAAACCATATTCGTTACCGTCGACACTAAGAGCGGCGAGCGCGTGTTAAATGGCCTCGTCACCGACTTTGGTTACTTAAGTGAGGATGAAGACGAGCAAAGCTATCACCTCTACACCTGTATCATGCGACCCAGTATGTGGTATCTCACCCAGCGTTATGACAGCCGAGTCTTTGTCGACAAAGATATTCTTGAGATTACCCGCACTATCCTAGATGAGTTTGGCTTTCCATACGAGATACAATGCTTAAACAGCTACCGCAAATATGGACACAGTACCCAGTACCAAGAAACCAGCTTTAACTATCTCAACCGTTTGTTCGAACAAGAAGGCCTGTACTACTACTTTACCCATACCGAAGGTAGCAACACCCTCATCATCGTCGATGACAACAGCGCCCATCCGCCCATCCAAGGCAACCCAACTATTCCTTATCACTCAGCGGTCACCCCAGGCACCCCCAATCAGAATTACATCGATGAGTGGCGACAAACCGATCGCTTAGCCACCAAAAGTATCAACGTCAACGACCACAGCTATAAGCTTGCCAATCGTAAACTGGACCACAAAAGCAGCACCCATGAGCTTGGTGGTATCAACACCGAGCATTATGACTTCTATACGGGTTTTAGCACTAAAGAGGACGCTTCCTCCTACGCTCAAGTGCGTAGTCAGGACTACAACGCTCAAAGTAAGCGCATCAACGCAGCTGGTAACGTCTTAACCATCGCCCCCGGTCACACCTTTAGTCTCACTCGTCACCCGCATAGTGCCGCCAACACCGAGCATCTTATTATCCATGCCGAGTACGAACTAAAAGAGGCCGGTTATGCCAGTGGTACCCATCAATCGCACTACCGTATTAGCTTTACTGCCATTCCCTTAACTTACCAGTACCGAGCCCCAAGAGCCACCCCTAAGCCGCAGATTATCGGCTCTCAAGGCGCTACGGTCACCGGTCCTGCGGGAGAAGAAGTCCACACCAATCCTTACGGCGATATCAAAGTTCAGTTTCACTGGGACAGATATGGTCCTAAGAATGAAAAAAGCTCAGACTGGATACGCGTGGCACAAGGATCGGCAGGCGGTAGCTTTGGTTCTATCAACACCCCGCGTATTGGCGAAGAAGTGCTTATCGACTTTATCAATGGTGATAGTGACCGTCCCATCGTTATAGGACGCCTGTACAACAGTGCCAACCCACCGCCTTGGGGCTATCCGCAAGCCGCTAAGCAATCCGGTATCAAGTCTAAAAGCTTTAACTCGCCACTTGAGAACTACAATGAGCTGATGTTTAACGATGATGCCGGCTTTGAGCTGGTGAATCTACAAGCGCAGCGTGATCTGAATTCACTGGTCAAAAACGATGAGAGACGACATGTTAATCGAGATCGTACCACGACGATTGATAATGATGAGACGGTGACGGTTCATGGCAAGCGCACTGAAACGGTAGACAAAGACGAGCACATCACGATTCATCAAAATCGTACTGAAGTGGTTGATAAGGATGAAACCATTACCATCCATCAAAACAGAAAAGAGCGGGTGGATCAGAACGAGAGCATTTCCATTGGCGGGAGTCGTAACGAGACGGTTAGAAAAAATGAGCAGATAGACGTCTCAGGTAAAAGAAAGCTGAGCGTCAAAAAGAATCAGTCAATCACTGTCAATGGCATGCAAACTGAAACCGTTAGATTAGCTTCTATTCAGAACGTTGGCTTAGCCAAGATGACGAACGTTGGCGCAGGCTATAGTATTAATGTGGCGGGATTTACCTCTATTGTCACTGGCGCAAAGCGTAATGACACCACGGCGCAGACCCATGAGATGAGTGCTGGAAAAGACTTCATTATAAAAGCAGGTAACGTTATAGAGTTAACCGTAGGTAAAAGTGTGCTGCGTATGGACAAAGAAGGAAAGGTTACTATTCAAGGATCAGAGTTTGTCTTTGAAGCCACAGGCCCTGTTCAAATCACGGGCAAAGATGTCGATCTGAACTAAAAGAGAATGAGCAGTATGGAATTTACCAACCTTACGCCCTTTAGCACTTTGAATTATCTTGGCTATGATACTCAAGATCAAGAGTACGAAGTCGTGACTATGTGCGCTGAATACAAGCTTATCCCTAGTAACGATAAAGTAGCGGGTAGTAAAAACTTCAAAGAGATACAGACCGTTTATATGGCAGAGGTTAACGATAATGATCCTATCAGTCTGTGTATGGCCGATGAGTTCTATGATGAGCCCAATACTAGCAGTATCTGGCAAGAGAGCGATATTATTCCTTTTAAACCTAAGTGTGATGTATTGGTGCAAGGTCATGCTTATGCTAGTAAACCCTGCCAAGGGTTTAAAGCCTCAATTATCTTGTACAGACAAGATGATGAAAAGTTAGGTTCACTACTTACAGAGATACTAAGTAAAGAGATATGGTTAACAGGCTCAAGACAATGGCAGCATACGGGCAGTCGTAGCCATATTGATTTTAGTCAGTTCACTAGTGACTATACTTTGACAGCGATAACCCCGACACAAAAACTACCGCTTAGATATGAGTATGCTCTAGGCGGTAGTCATCAGGTTGCAGAAGATGAAAACATAGGTAAAAACAGTGACAACGATGATAAACCTGAACAATACCACGAGGTCTGCTACCGCAATCCAATCGGTAGAGGCTGGTTTGAGCAAGGCTATTTTAATCAATTAAAAGAGTATAAGCACCCTTTACCAGAGTTCTATCCTGTACCACAGATTATGCCCAAAGGTGTTATCTATGAGACACCGCTGATAACCAAGCAACAGGGGTCAATGACAGCGTTTGAGATGGCAAAGCTCGACTACCAAGGCGCACCAGCGGGGTTAAGTGCTCTGCATCGTTCTTGGGCACCAAGGCTGGCAAAGGCAGGTACTTATGATGAGGCGTGGTTAAAGAATCGTCATCCCAATCTGCCCAGAGACTTTGATTTTGGTTATTGGAACTGTGCGCCTGAAGATCAGCAAATCGACTATCCTGATCTAACTAAGCCGCATACGTTGCTAGTGAATAACTTAACCCAAGGCGGTGGTCAACACGTCATACTACTGCCTAGGCATCGGGCTTTTGTGTTAGCCAGTATTGATTATGAGCATCAAGTAAAGCCTATGAGCTTAGATACGCTGATTTTTAACACTGATAATATGACATTGAAGTTTGTTTGGCGGTTGTTTTTACCTACTAATTTAAACCCGACTAAATTAGAAGCTAGATTTATTACTGATCCCAAAGCCCCTTGGATAGTATATGAGATGCCTGACGGCACTAGAGTTGATGATAAAGGAAATGTATTAAATGAAGAATGAGCTAATAGCTAGAGAACAATCAGGTTGGATCATAATCAGTGACTTTCCTGACGTTTGTAAGACACCTATGGGTAGTAGTATGGTACCCGTCCCTTATCCTGTAACGGCTAAACTTACGAACTCTAGTTACCTAGCAACAAACGTCAATGCTAACAGTCATCCCCTCTTTTTATTTGATCAAAGTACAGTGGTTAAAACTTTAGGAGATGAAGCTGGAGTCGGTAAAGGGGTTAAAAGTGGTACGGTTAGTGGTAAATGCGTACCTATAGGACGTAGCGGTTCAGTTAAAGCGAACGGGAAATATGTGGTTCGTAATAAAGATAAATTTTGGATGAATGGGTAACTAATTATGGGTAAGAGTTATTACAATCCGACAGGTTTACCAACTGGTAGTAATGGTAATACGAGAGGCACAACAACAAAAACTGGTAGTACCAGCGGTGGAACTGCCTCGAAAGCGAATCCATCATCCAAATCCAAGCCTGTGTTTGATTTAAGTAAAATTAAAGCTTTATCGAACGATGAAATCGAAGCTATACAATTGGTCCTGGATTTATTAGGGTTAATCCCAGGACCTATTGGTATCGCAGCAGATGGTCTCAATGCGTCAATTAGTGCTGTTCAAGGAGACTTCTGGGGTGTGATATCAAGTCTAGGCAGAGGTATTCCTTTAATTGGAGATGCTTTTGGTGCTTTAAGTACTGCTTTACAGGCGAAAAAGTATAGTGCAGCTATTACTAAAGTTTTAGGCAGCGATAAAATATTAAATGCCTTGCCACCATCTGTTAAGAAGATGATAGTTAATAATAAAAGTGCATTAAAAACTCAAAACAAAAATATCGAAAAGAGTGGTAGAAATAATGCTTTAAAGAAGAAAAAGAAAGGGGGTGATAGTAAAGTAGAACAAAAAAAGGATCAAAACAATAATAAAAACTGTCCTAAAACTTGTAAACCTGTTAATCCTATATTAGGTATCAAAATACTACTCGATGACGAGGATATTGATTTCATTTTATCGGGAGACTTGCCTTTTGTATGGAGTAGACAATATGCAAGCGATAGCCTTATAGGTAGAGGCGAAAAGGGTGATCCTGATGGTTGGTTTGGTCAAGGGTGGGGTAATAACTGGGGCGAGCAGCTCAATATTCTGCCAGAACAAGACTTAATTGAATATATCGATACTAGTGGTAGAGCCATAAACTTTCCCTGCATTGCCATTGGTAAAAGCGTGTACTTGAGAAATGACGATATTCGTCTGCATCATGACGCTATAGGTCAATACCGTATTACCTCAGGAGTCAGCGAAACAGGTGACGGTATCCAGCTTCATTTTAGCAATCCAAATACAAACAATTTAGATAACGAGCTGCTATCTTACCCGCGCAAGCAACGACTGTATTGCACTGCTCAAAGCGACAACTATGATAATCGTATTACCCTTGAGTATCATAGCGACACTGCTAAATCCCATTTGCCACAGTATATAAAAGACAGCGCGGGTCGACTACTACAACTAGATTTTGTTTCATTAGCAGACTCTAAAGGTAATAGTAATAATCAAGGTTTACGTCTGCAACATATCAAGGAGCTGACAAACCTAAGTGATAGCCAGTTTATTGACTTACTCTCAAAGCTAGATAACAAGAGCCAACAACGGCTACAGCAAGCTCATCATACTAGTATCGGTAACTTCCTTAACCAGATAGATGAGCTCATAGACACAGGTAAGCTGACTAAAAAGGTCTTGGTTCATCAAACTCTAGTGACTTATGTTTATAATGAGCAAGGCGACTTAATAGAAGTTAACCCGTACCTGAATCCCACACGGCGCTTTGACTATAAAAACCATATCATGACTGCCCACCATACGGAAGACGGTGTCAGCAGCTATTATGAATACGATGAATACTTGCCAAGCGGTAAAGTGCTCTTTAACTCTATTAGCAATGGTCAAACCTATCACTTTGATTACCAAAACGATCATACTATCGCTATTGAGGCCAAAGGCACAGCAAACGAGCGGCAAACGCTATACCATTTCGATCAAGACCAGCGTTGGACAGGCATTACCGACGGTCTTGGCAACCGCACTAGCTTTATTCTAGATGACTATAACCGTCCTATACAAATTATCAGTCCAGATGGCAGCATTACTGAAAATCAGTATGCAGGCGACACCTTAGTTGCGGTTAAACAACTAATTGATTACGAGTTGAAGACTAACCTGCCTTTATGGCGTACCCAACAGTATTTATACAATAACAACCGCTTAACCGAACTGCTCGATCCCCTTGGCAATGCAACTCAGCTTGCTTATGACGCCGCTGGACAAATACAGCAAATCACCGATGCTAACGGTAATAGCACTCATATAGAGCGCGATAATAAAGGTCGTACGACTAAGCAAATACTTGCCAATGGCAGCAGCTTTATTTATGAGTATAACCACCAAGGCGAGCTGATAGAACAAACCGACTGTAGCGGTAATCCTACCCATTATGAATACGATAACCTAGGACGTGTCATTCAGGTGACTGATGCCCAAGGCAATCACACCCGTCTTACTTACGACCACCGTATAAATGGCGTCGTTCAGCACACTGCATCCCCTACATACATCCACTACCCAGATGGCAGTGGCGAAAGCTTCGTTTACGACAGTCTTAACCGTCTGCTCAAACACACCGATGCTAAAGAGCAAGTCACTCAATACCAGTATACTGCTGACAGTCTACCTATCAGGCGCATTGACGCGCAAGGTCATACCTTAGACTATGAGTATGACAACTTGCGCCGACTCATTACCCTGACCAATGAAAACGGTCAGAGATGGACATTTAACTATGACAAAGCCGACAACCTCATATCAGAGACCCGCTTTGATGGTTACACCAGTCATTATGACTATGATAAAAATGGACAGCTCATTCATCAAATTGATAATCCACAGCATACTAGAGAACAACAAAAGCACACCTACTTACAGCGTGACCTCCTAGGACAGCTGACTTTTAAACACAGCCTAGATATTATTAACACAAACGGCAAACCAAACAGTAAATCGGTACAACGCCATCATAAGACCCATTACCACTATGACATCGCAGGACAGCTCATCCACTCGACCAGTCCTGATGCCAGCACCCATTTAGAATATGACAACATCGGACAGCTGATCAGCGAGCGCTTAACCCGCCATCATAAAAATCATAACGGCAATCAAGACAATAACCAAGACAGCCATATAGAACAAACCCTAACCCACAGCTATGACGAAATTGGCAACCGCATCGCCACTACACTACCCGATGGTAAAGTCATCAATCAGCTGTACTATGGTTCAGGACACCTCTATAACCAAAGCATCACAGGTACAGACGGCAACATTACCGAAATACGACACAGTGAGCGCGACCAGCTACACCAAGAGACCAGCCGCCAACAAGGCGAGCTACTCTCCAGCTTTGGCTATGACGCCATGGGACGCCTCACCAAACAATACAGTAGCGACCACAACAAAGGTCGTATCGTCATTGAGCGTGACTATCACTATGACGTACTTGGACAACTCACCCATTTATCAGGACAAACGCAGCTAAATGCTAAAGCAAACAACACCGCAAGTAATATAAGTACCGCAAACAGCTCATTTAAACGCAATCATCAATATCAGTATGACAAGGTAGGACGCTTAACCGAGCATAAGCTGACTGACTACACTAAGCAAAAAGGCACGACCGAGCGCTTTGCCTTTGATCCTGCGAGTAATCGTGTGCCAGTCGCAACCGCAGATCAAAACAACGATGTAGCAAGTAATATAACCAGTAATGCAGCGAGCAACATCCATAAATCAGGGCGACCGACCAAACTCATCACCGCTGATAAGCTCATTACTTATACCTATGGTATACACGGTCAAGTATTATTTAAAACACTCACCCCCGCCAAAGACGGTAAGCCCATACCACAAAGTACTAATGCACTAGTCAGTAGTCGCAAGTCCATACAGCATTATTACAATCCCAACAATGAGCTAGTGAAAACCATCACTAACACTGAAGAAGGCTTTACTCTAACCGAGGTAACGGCGACTTACTATTACGATGCTTTTGGCAGGCGTATCGCTAAAGCCAGCGACACCAAAGTAAAAACCAAATTTATTAATAGCAAACATCTCAAAACCGTTAAAAATCACATTCAACAGCAAAAGACCAAGCAGCAAAGCACGCTTATATTATGGGATGGTAATCGGCAAGCACAGGAATATACCGATACTCATGTGTTCACCACCGTCTATGAACAAGACAGCTTTGAGCCAGTGGCGAGACTAGTCTGGCTGAAAGACGAGCTACTAAAATCAGCTAATGATGACATTAAAAATGCCGAGCGCGAATCTTGGGAAGATGAACCTAAACTTATTCCAAACATGCAAGTCTATCACTATCACAATGATCATTTAGGCACGCCGAATGAATTAACCAGTCAAGATGGCGAAGTGGTATGGCTAGCGGATTATGAGGCGTGGGGTAATACTGCTAAGATTGTTTGGAGAGAAGAAAGGCTTCAGCAACTGCAAGTATCCGCTGATGAGTTGCAGCCAATAAGATTTCAAGGTCAAAGCTTCGATACAGAAACGGGACTGCACTACAATAGGTTTCGCTATTATGATCCTGATCTAGGGATGTTTATTAGCCGTGATCCTATTGGACTCATGGGCGGATCAAACACCTTTGCTTATGCTCCGAATCCTACGGGCTGGATTGATCCGCTAGGCTTAAAGAACTACAGAGAAAAGTTTTGGGATAGAGCAGGTAATACAGATAGAAGTAAATATCAAGTTCATCATATTTTCCCTCAAGATCTATATAAGCAACCAAAGGTTAGAAAAATATTAGACTGTCATGGTATGGGCAAAGATGATTTAAGTAATCTAATTGGTCTTCCTAAAAATTCAAATGATAATCCAAGAAAAGGAAGTTCCTGGTTTGGTACTTCACAGCATAACTCAGACCATAAAGAATATTCTAAAGCAGTAGCTAACGCAATTATTAGAATAGGCTCAAAAGGTAACTGCGTACAGCAAAAGGCTAAGTTAATGTTATTACAGAAAACTTTAAGGAGGCTACTAAACAATGGTCAACCTATTATGAGTAGACATAATTCTAATGTTGTACAATGGACTCTCTTACTAAAAGGATTTTAAAAATGAGAACTTGTAGCTTTGAAGAGCACTTTAATAAGTATAATCGTATGCTAATAATGATTTTAAAATCAAATCATTTTTTTCAACCGAATACTTCATTAGATAAATTTAAGATCATTAATAGCTATGAAAAAGCAGATACGCTATACACTATGGAATATCCGTTAGAAGAGCTTGGTGAAGAAGAAGGCAGTAAATACGACATTTATGTTGATTTGATGAATGATAGAACCGTAATGAGTCTTTTTGAGTTTGCAGATTTTGCTGAATTTGGAAATGAAGAATATGAAAATTTCTATAACTTACTAGGAATATTTGATAAGACTGTTTGGGAAATATTAGATCAAATCCAGCTATCTAATCATAATGTAACTTACAGATTTACAGATTATATTTTTAATGATTTTACAGCGTTTAGCGCCTATTTAACTTTTTGCTCAGTCCCTGATAAGTTAATGGAGCTCAAGTTAGAAGCATATATCAACGGAGCAATGCCATGTGGCTGGTATGGCAAATATCCTGAAGGTAAGCTGGCAGTCTACGTTCCTTTAGCTAAATAGCCCAAAGTATGCTCAATGGAAAGGAGTAAATATACTCAGAGGATATTAATTATGAATAACTTTAATTACAGAGATGTTTACTTAAACTATCTAAAAGTCTTTGAATGCATTATAAAATCAAATAACTTTTTGAGACCTAACAACGCTTTGCCTTTGGATAGATTTCATATCATATCTGATTATCAAAAGGCTGATACTTTATACACTATGGAGTATCCTTTAGAAGAACTAGGCGAAGAAGAAGGTAGCAAATATGATATTTACGTAGATTTGTCAAACGAGAGGATTGATCTGAACTATGGTTTTTTTGATAACTTCACAGATGCAGACTATCTAAATCATTTAGACTTCAAAGGCAAATTTTTAGAAAAAGTTTTTAACATTGTTGTTGAGGCTGAACAAAAAAATTCATATTTTCCTGAAGAATTTACAGATTTCGTTCTGAATCACATTTTATCCTATATATCTTATCTGACCTTTTCCAATACTGCTGATAAATTGCTAGATTTAGAGATTGAGGCATACACCAACGGAGCAATGCCATGCGGTTGGTATGGTAAATATCCTGAGGGTAAGCTTGCAGTTTATGTTCCTTTGGCTGAGTAGAGACTGATACTTTAACTTAAAAAAGTTCATCTAGATAAAGTAATTCCTGACCGAGAATATTTTTTATGAAAAAGTGGAATGATATACTTAATTCAGCACAAGAGTTTGTTACTTTTTTAGAAAGAGATACGTTCTTTGATAAACCTTTTGTTAAAACTATAGATGCATTGGTTGTTACTGATCCCCTATTAGGTTTTAAATATGCTAATCAAGATGATGAAGTGCAAAGCTTTCCAGCTTGGGAGTCAATTAGCCGGGGAGAGTATTCATTTCCAGATTCTTTTGAGTTATATGGTTACGTAGGCCATCAACTTCTGAAAAATAACTTTTTCAACATTCAAAGTAAGAACTTTAATGGATTTAATGAGCTTTGGGATAGTACTATGGCGGAGCTAATAACCGATGATATGTATTATATATTCCAATGCTACGCGAATAACTATTTTCCACCGTTATGGGAACAAATACTCACTGCTTATTTAAATAATGGACTACCTTGTGGTTGGTCTGACTTTCCACCTAAAGGTAAGCTAGTCGTTTTTTCTAACGAGTGATTATGAAATATCTATGAAAAAATGGAACGATATTCTTGATTCAACACATGAACTGGTAACATTCTTAGAAAAAGATACTTTCTTTGATAAGCCATTTACTAATACCATGAATGCATTAGTAATTACTGATGCAAAACTTGGATTTAAATATGCTAATCAAGATGATGAGGATCAAAGTTTTCCAGCGTGGCTATCTTTTAGCCGAGCAGAAGGTGCTTTTCCAGATAGTTTCGAATTTTATGATAGTGTTAGATATGGTCTTAAAAAGAATAATGATTTTAACTTAGAACAGAAAGGTTTTAGCGGTATTAATGAACTCTGGCATAATAATATTACTGATATGATGATGGATGATATGGAGCACATATTCCAATGCTACGCTAACGATTATTTCCCACCTTTATGGAAAGACATACTCACTGCTTATTTAAATAACGGACTACCTTGCGGTTGGTCTGACTTTCCGCCTAATGGCAAATTGGTAGTTTATTCTAATGAGTTGTTAGAGCCTTAACTATCGATTTAAGAAAGTGCCTTTCATGTAGCTTTCAGAATATAGATTTATTAAAGCATGCACAAGCTGGGCATTTTGCCCAGCTTTTTTACGCCTAATTAAAGATCACATATCACTACGATGCTTTTGGCAGACGTATCGCTAAAGCCAGCGACACTAAAGTAAAAACTAAATTCATTAATGGTAAGCACACAAAATCCGTTAAATACCACATTCAACAACAAAAGACCCAACAGCAAACCACGCTAATGCTATGGGACGGTAATCGACAAGCGCAGGAGTATACTGATACTCATGTATTTACCATGGTGTATGAGCAGAACAGTTTTGAGCCAGTAGCAAGACTGGTATGGTTGAAAGATGAGTTATTAAAAGCCGCCAATGATGACATTAAAAATGCCGAGCGTGAATCTTGGGAAGATGCGCCGACCCTTATTCCAAACATGCAAATCTATCACTATCATAATGATCATTTAGGGACACCGAATGAGTTGACCAGTCAAGACGGTGAAGTGGTAAGTCGTTTACGATGGTGTTTTTCTCTAAGGCGCTTATTTGGTTAGAGGAGCTCGCGATGTAGTGGCATAATAAAATTGGACAGCTGCTAAGAAGTTATACTAACCCAAAGAAGGAAAATAGTATGACCAACAAACGCAACCAATATACCCGAGAATTCAAATTAGAAGCCATCAGCTTAGTTGTTGACCACAACCGCACCATACCTGACGTGGCCGATTCATTAGGGATAGGTAAATCCACCTTGCAGAAATGGCTGAGTCAATACCGTCAAGAAATGAATGGCCAAGCGCCTAAAGTCGGCAACGCTTTAACGGATGAACAGCGCGAGCTCCAAGAACTGCGCAAAGAGAATAAGCGTTTAAGGATGGAACGCGACATCTTAAATGAGGAGGGATAAAACGAAGCACTGCTTCGTCCCGACGCAAGACGAGAGCTATGCTCGAGTGAGGCTTCCGCTCTGCTGGCATTGGACAGCCTGAACGGCTATCGCTAATAAGCAAGATTGCAGAGCAAGACAAACAGGTCAGTAAAAGCCTTCTGTGTAAGCTATTTGGCGTGATGAAAAGCAGTTACTACTATGGACTAAAGCCCAAGCCAATTAGCCTTGAAGCCGTCAAAATCAAAGCCTTAATACGCCAAATATTCAACGACTCAAAGCACTCAGCAGGCGCTCGTAGTATTGCCGCCATCATGATGAATGAACACGGCATCAAGCTGACCCGTTATATGGTAGGTAAACTTATGGCGCAGATGGGGCTTAAAAGCTGTCAATTGAAGACGCATAAATACAAGCACGCTGACAAGGCGCATAAAACGCATGACAATATCCTAGCTCGCAACTTTAGCCCAACAGCGCCCAATCAAGTCTGGACGGGCGATGTGACCTATATTCGCATCAAAGGCGGCTGGTGTTATCTTGCTGTGGTGTTAGATTTATATGCTCGGCGTGTAGTGGGCTTTGCGGTGTCAGATTCGCCTGACAGCATACTGACAACCAAAGCGCTGCAGATGGCGTATCACACTAGGCTCAAACCCAGTGGTGTGTTGTTTCATTCTGATCAAGGCACCCATTACACTAGTAAGACATTCACTGAGTCAGTTGCGAGTTGTGACGGTATGATACAAAGCATGAGCCGTCGTGGAAACTGTTGGGACAACGCGCCAACTGAGCGCTTCTTCAGGAGCTTTAAAACAGAATGGATGCCAAAAGGTGGTTACGAGAATATCGCTGAGGCTAAAAGCGCCATTGCTGATTATATCTGGGGCTATTATCAAACCGTGAGACCGCATACTTTCAACAATTATTTAACACCGCTAGAAAAAGAGAAACGTTACTTTAATCAAAACCTCTTATCAAGTGTCCTAAATTAGTTGACCACTACAACATGATGTTTGCTGACTTTGAGCAAGCCGTCAAAGACCGTGATGTCGCTGATGTACCGAATGCTTTTATCGATGATAATGGTAAATTAAACAAACATGCTCAGGCTTATTTTGGTTTGTTTAAGCATTTATTTGATGCTGATTTCTTAGTAGATAAAGAGCTGCATAATGATAAGCTAGTCGCTTACGCCTTTGAGATTGATGAGGTGGTTAAAACCAATGTGGCGGAATATTCCATCAATGCCAGTGAGATTGAAAATGCGATTAATAGACGGTTATTGCCAATGCTATTTGCTGACTTAGGTATCGATAAAGCGCAACAGCTCATTGAAGAGGTGCTAAAGATTACCCGACTTGGGCTGTCGAGAGAGACAAGTAGCCCACGAGCAGCAAGAGGGTAGTAGGCAATGACTGAGAATGGCAACTTTCATTATGGTGAAGATAAGATCGATTATGAAGTGGTGCGTAAGGAGTTTACTCGCAAGAACTCAGCTCACAAGAAAGCAGTCGATAAATTGGAAAGCGATAAACCTCTCACCGAAAAAACCAAACCTCGCAAAGTTGTTATCAAGGTACATCCTGATCAGCGTGTGGTCGCCACAGCGCCTATCGATGCTACGGACGAGATGATTCATGACGCCATGATGAAACGTGCTCGCTGGATATGGCAAAGCCTACAAGACTTTGCCAAGCAAAAAGATCATGTGTTGCCCAAGCGTTATGTCAGCGGTGAAACCCAGTTTTATCTGGGTCGTCGCTATGTCTTAAAAGTGCTTATTAATTCTGAGGTTGACGATACAATAAAACGCACTGTGAAGCTTAGCCGAGGTAAGCTGAATGTAGAGTTGTCTCAAAGTGATTCTGAGCTAGACTTAGATAAACGAGCTGCTCTCGTAAAAAGCCTTATTGATAAATGGTATAAAGATAGAGCTGAACTAATCTCTAGAGATAGGCTTAAGTCATTTATTTATAAGGCTCCATGGGTCGAAAATAGTCCTTCATTTAAATTAATGGTAATGAAAAAGCAATGGGGAAGCTGCTCAACTAAAGGCAATTTAATACTTAATCCGCATGTGGTAAAAGCCCCAAAGGAATGCATTGATTACGTGATACTGCATGAGCTGTGTCATATAGCTGAGCATAATCATAGCGAGAACTTTTGGCGCTTATTAACGCAAGTGATGCCGAACTGGAAAGAGGTGAAGGCGAGGCTTGATGGGATGGCTGAGCTTTATTTGAATGAGTGAGTGTAGGATAGGTTTCTTTCAAGACAAAATTTTAAGCAGTGCTTATGATAATGAGAGCTCAATGTCTGATTTATTTAAAAACTAGCCATACTTAATGTAGGCTATATCTTATTACTTTCCTGGCATCTTTTGCTCAATCATGCTTTTCCGTTATACTAATTGTTGATCATCTAGAGACTATTAACATGCTCAACTATTATGAAAAGCTTGTCTTAAAACTTATTCAGCAGCCCACCGAGCAAGAATGGCTTGAGTTTAAGCATAACTTTCATAATGCTGATGAGATCGGTAAGCGAATATCTGCGCTTGCCAATGGCGCTTGTTTGGCTGACAAGAAGTTTGGCTACTTAGTGTTTGGCGTAGAGGACGGTACGCATCACATTGTGGGTACAAGCTTTAGCCCGAAAACAAAAAAAGCCAAAGGCAACGAAGACTTAGGGCATTGGCTGGTTAGCCGTCTAAGCCCTAAGATTCATTTTACAATTCATGAGCTACAGATTGATGGTAAAGCGGTAGTACTGTTCGAGATTCCAGCAGCAACAGATACGCCCATTAGTTTTTTGCACGAGCCTTATATTCGTATTGGTAGCTTCACAAAACTGCTCAAACAATACCCAGATCAAAGCCGTAAGCTGTGGCAAAACCGAGCAGATGACTGGAGTGCTGAGATTTGTCACGATGCAACGCTTGAAGACCTTGATCCTAAAGCCCTTGCTATTGCCAGACGAGTCTTTGCTGATAAAAACAAACGTTTGGCTGAAGACATTCAAAAATGGGACGACATTACTTTTTTGAATAAAGCCAAAATCACCATTCGTGGTAAGATCACTAACACAGCGATTATTTTATTGGGACGTTATGAATCCACATATTTTTTAAGCCCAGCGCAAGCACATATCACTTGGATTCTAAAGGGCGTTGATGGTGTTGAAAAAGACTATCAGCATTTTGAACCGCCGTTTTTGTTAGCCTTAGATGAAGTGTATAACAAAATTCGCAATCTAAATTACCGCTACATGCCTGCTGGTACGCTGTTTCCTGAAGAGGTGCAGCAGTACGATCCCTATATCATCCGTGAAGCATTAAGCAATGCCATTGGTCATCAAGACTATCGCCTAGGTGGACGTATCACGGTGGTTGAAAAGGAAGACTCAACACTGATTTTCCAAAACAGTGGTGAGTTTATTCCTAAGACCATCGAGAATGTCTTGCTACAAGATGCGCCTGAAGCGAGCTATCGTAATCCATTTTTGGTTAATGCCATGGTTAGTCTAAATATGATGGACACCATTGGTAGTGGCATCAAAAAAATGTATCAGATTCAGTATAAGCGTTTTTTTCCTTTGCCAGATTATGATTTAACCCATGAAAGAGTACGCGTAAAATTCACAGGTAAAGTGCTTGATCAGGAGTATGCCAAGCAGCTAGCGACAGTCGATAATCTCGCATTACACGACATCATAGCGCTTGATAAAGTACAAAAAGGACAAGCGATCACTGAAGATGAAGCAGAAGCACTACGCAAAAAGTCACTGATTGAAGGACGCAAAAATAGCTATATCATAGCCGCTGATGTTGCTCGGCATACTGATCAGCAGGCAGAGTATATGCAGATGCGCGGCTTAGATGATATGCATTATCAAAGCTTGATTATGGAATATCTTAAAACATTTGAGCGAGGTAGGTTAGCTGACTTTGATAAGATGCTGGCTAACAAATTACCGCAAGTACTAAATGATAAACAGCGTAAAAACAAGGTACGTAATCTATTACAAAAAATGCGCCGAGATGGTTTAGTCGTTTCTGAGGGTTGGTCTTGGTCTCTTCCAAATAGCTAAGGATAGCTAAAAACAGCTAAGCCTAGCTAGGTTTAGCTATTTAAAGTGTTTTAAAAAGAGCCTATTAGCTGTCTGAGTCTGACGTTTTGCCAGTGATCGATTTATTTGTAAATAAATCTATTCATGATGTGCCTTTCTATATAGAAGTAATGAGTTTTGATCAGCTAGTAAAAATTGTTGCAGAGAGAAAAAGTGGTTTTGTCTCTTAGTTAAGAATACCTAGTTTACTAAGCATGAAATTAGTACAAAAAAAAGACTTGAAATAGTTATTTAGTCGCCTAATACTAATCACTCTAACATTTAGTATAAGGAAGGTACGATGGATAGTCCATACGATGATGATCATATAGAAAATATTGTTGACTTTGATGAGCTTACATTAGAAGACCAACAGCTTGAAGATGAAGAGCTTACACCAGAAGAGCAACAGCTTGAAGATGATATTACTGAACAAATGGCAAAGCAGGGTTTAGCGCACGATGACTTTGAAGGTGACGTGCCTGTTGGGGCTTTCATTGATATAAATCGATAAGTTGCTCTGATGCTATTAAAGAAAAAAATAAGCTGCGTAACGCAGCTTATTTTTTTATAGCGTATCAATGAACTCGAGTCGCTATCTTACTCTCAATCCATTGAGCGACTTCACCTTCTACCCATGCTACACGTCCCTTTGATAGCTTTACCTGAACAGGGAAGCTAGGGTCATAACGGTTTGATCTTTTATCGAGCATGTCGTAAATTGTTGTACTACTAAGCCCTGTATAATGTATGACTTGTTTAAGTGGCAGCATGCGCGGTATCTTTGACATGCTTGACGTTAGTGCATTTTGTTGAGTGTCTGCGTTTAAATTTTCCATGATCATCTCCTTATAAGTGAATGAGAACATTTCTTCTCATATAGTTACGGAGTCCCATGTTTTTTTACGGCGTCCTATACTGACCGCACGTAACCCTTGCTTAGCACATAAAAAAAGAGCTGATTAGTCAGCTCTTTTTTATATCATGTCTTTGCTTTAACCAGTTTTAGCTCACCGCCGTCACGCTTTGTCGTAGTCCTTGCTCAATGCTATTCACGTTATGAGTTACTAACCCATTCTGATAGTTACCTTGCTGATCACTACTGATGTCATCTGTCTCTACTGGATAAAACTCTTCAACCACATCAATCAGACCATCGTTATCAACCTCAAAGCACGAGTTCACATAACCCTGTTTGGCAGCTTCCTCTAGTGCTGCCTGATCAAAGCCGTGTTCACTCAGCTCACTATCTATCGCTTGTGCATCCTGCACCGCTTGTTTGAGAGTCACACCATCACGCAGGGTTAAATCGACAAAGTAAATTGGGGTGCGATAGCTCTGCGTCGTGCTTTTGCCCCTCAAGGTTAATTGCAGTGGTAGACATGACAGCTTATTACCGGATACTGCCGCAAAGTAGCTGAGCCTTGCTGCAAGCGTGCGAATGCTATTAAAACCTGTCGTGCGAAAGATAAAGGTGCCTAGCTCATCATCTTCACTCAGATTAACGTAAAGCCTGCCATACGGCTTACAAGCACCACCTTGTGCTAGTGGACAACGATCAGGTGACGGGCAAGGATGGTTTTCAACGCCTTTGTTTGTGCGACGCTGACACTGCTCACCGTCACCGACGCAGAGTGGTCTGCCCGTTTGCCTATCAAACAAAGTGTATTCAGCACGTAGGTTTAGCGTCGGATCATTAAACAACATGCGTACGGGTATTTGTCTGAGCTTACCGTCATTATTTTCGCGTAACTTTGCATCGAGTGGGTGATTGATCCAGCCCTCCTTATTCTGGATTTGGCTGGTAATGGTGAATTGATCGTCTTTGGCAGGTAAGCGTTTGCCGTCCTTTTGAACGACACGTCCAATACTGATACGACCAAGTACGGGCGGAGTTATAGTAAGACCTTTAATCATAGTGGTATTCCTTTTAATAAATGAATGAGACATAAAAAAGCCCAGCGATGAAGGCTGGGCTTATGGGTTTAGTTAACTGATTTAGCTCAATAGCGATTTGAGTGGCTTAGCCATCGTTTAACACCACAAAGCGGCGACTTCCTTGACGGGTTTTACTAAATTTCTCCATCAGCTCAGGATGGGTTTTGATCACCGCCTTGGTATCTAAGCTTACGCTGTCCTTGGATCGCTTCCACGAGATAGCCCCTTTCTCGAACACTGCGACCTCATTGTTTTGAATTAAGGTTTGAAGCTGATGCTTGACTTGATCGTGGCGCTCTTCTAACTCTTGCATGTAGTCGCGGTAGCTCAGTAATTGCTCAAATAACTTATTGGCACCATCGTCATCTCGCAGATCAACCTTGCTTGATGGATCAGGTGTTGGATACAGCTGCTTTAATGCTCTCGCTGCAGATTCAGAATGATCAGGGGTTGGTGGCGTATCTGTCTCCACGTATTGCCAGAATTCACGCTCGTGCTCCATGATGGACTCAATCAAACGCTCATCACGCTTAACCTTGTATATCTTCGCCTCGTGTCCACAAAGCAACACGCAGATATGTGCCGCCTGTTTGCCTGTGACCGCCAGCTGATGCTGTACTTGGCACGTGACATATAACGGCACACCATCCTTCCACAGCTTGGCACCATGCACCCCAGCAGTTTTACACTCTAGTATCTGTGCCTCTGTACACCCTGTAATGGCATAGTCTAAATTGGCGAGCATAAAGTGATTGTCAGGATCAGGATGCTGCAAGATGGCATTCACGCGGCGTACCTTGTTGCCTGTGTGCTCTTGATAATACTTAGCGACCATCGGCTCAAGCGTATTGCCCCAGTACAGTGGCGAATATCCTTCGACGCTCTCATCGATATCTGAGCTCATACGTCCTGTTTTAATCATCCATAGCTCCAGCATGGACAAGTAAGGATGAATACCACAAGCGGCAGCAGCGTCACTACTGCCAATCCCTTGCTTGCGAAATTGTAGCCAGTCTTCACGGCTTAAGTTTTTGGTGTTGACCAAACGCTTAGGGGTGGTTGATTGATTAGCAGAAGATTTAACAGTTTTACCTTCTACCTTAGTTATTGGCCTATCTTCGCTATTGTGCCGAGCCTTTAGTGAAGTCTTATTCTTAACGGTGGCACGCTTAAGTCTTGGCTGAGTCGTATTTGTATTGTTTAATGCGATCATGTTCATGATGAACTCCTTCGTTGGATTTATTATTGGTAGTTAGTTAATGTGAATAACCTTACTGACGGCATAAAAAAACCACGCTCAAAGGCGTGGTTGATTCATTAGTTAAATACAGTGTCTATGCGATTAGGCGACTAGGCAATTAAGCGCAACGCTTCATCCAAGCTCTTATCTTTGAGTTTAGCGCCAGCACCAAACCAAGCAGAATCTAAGCGATGATCTTGCGACATAGCACGGCGTTCATGGTCAACAAACTCCGTCATAGCAGACAGCAGGCCATAAGCGGTGTCTTTAGCTGACGCTAAGTCCGCGCCTCGTCCTTGACCGTTAAACATAGTCATCACCTGATTCATGGCGCGAGCATTAGGAACCGCTTCTTTCTCTTTCTTAGCGGTATTAAACAGAATGAGGCCATCGTCTTTAACATCGTTAAACACCCGGTTTAAATAATTGGCTGCTTCCGCTTGGGTCACTCGTCTATTAGTGAGCTGCTTCATCTCATAATTAAACGCATCCCACTGGCTGACCGATACGCCTAGTTGCCGTTTCACCTTGTCCGCATCAAAGGTAGTGCTGTGCGGTACTTTGACCACGCCTCCGCTACCATCAGCCAAACTGATTGCTAAGGTGTTATTACACACCACACGAATATTGGTGAACTGTGCTGTGGTCGCTAGCGTTCCATCACAAGCGGTTGCTAGTAGCAAATAGCCATGACTAACATCACCGCCACGTAGTGTTGCTGATTGACCGGTACGAGCGAGTGCCCAGAACTTACGGCCGCCTTTAAGTACTCCTGCTGTTTCTAACTCAAAGTCAGCTTGTTCAGTCAGATCCCGATAAAACTCTAGAATCTCACTCGGTTGTACTTCTTGGTAGCGCTGACTCACCACCGATAGCGGCTCTAAATTATCAGAGCGATACAGTACCTTGTTATTGTCGAAAGGCATGATCAGGTTTTGACCTTTATCATTGGTTGCCATGTAGCTGACATCCGATGATTCAATACGCCAATCCATACCCGCCTCACGTGCCCAGACTTCGATAGGCTGCTTGGGGGACAATTCTTGCCCTAGTCCATGCCAAGGGGTGTCGCCAACGTAAGCCATGCTTTCTACTAAATGTGCCATGATTAATGCTCCTTGATAGATGTGATTGTTTTACTTAATGGGTTGTATGAGTGCTTTAGATCGTAAAGGTTGATAAGCAGGTATGACATGAATAACGGGGTCTTTCAGATAAAGTGATCAACGGTGGCTGCTGTTGCTTGTCTTTAGCCAAGCTGATCGCAGAAGCCATAGCAGTCCCTATCACCACACCGATCGTTGCATTGATTTTGTAGTATTTGCAGATACTTGTACCAAGCCCTGAAAGGGTAATTGTGAGCACAGTTGCTCAAAGAGTGTAAAGGGGGCGTCACTAGGTAGATCACTTGTGATGTTTGATGAATGACAGTGAGGGCAGATCGGTCTCATAGAGAAATCCTTTTTTATTGCGCATAAAAAAAGGCCTGCAATGAAGCAGACCTTTGAATGGAATGAGTGAGTGTTAAACAGACAGGTAAGCGAGGCTACCTGTTTTATCTCATGGTAGTACTATATATCTGAGATTAGTTTGATATGGATGGTAAGCCTCTACGTTTCGGTGTTCTATAAATACCATGGCCAAAGGTGCGCATGTTTGGCATCCACAATTTAAGTTGCTGCTCATGCTTGCTTGGTTTCGTTAGGTATAAAGCTGACGTTATCGCATTGTCAACCTCAATAGGATTATCACGATGGATCATGCCAATACCCAATTTTCCGTACTGCTCATACTGCTGCTTAGTCTCTGCATCATGATAGCTATAGTACTCACCTAGACCACCTGTCATCATTTTCCATTTCTCACCTACCTCACGAGCCAAATACCAATCACGCTGTTTTTGTGAACCATCGTATATCAGGAGCAAATGACAATGCAATCCGCCTTCAATACCCCCCTGTTCAAGAGCCCAAGCATTACCCTGAAGGTGCTCAAAGCACGTTTTCTTATTACTGATCAGTTCTCTAAATTTTCTCATGTGACAGTCAAAATCCTCAATCGACACATGATGACTGGTTTCTTTTGCGTACTTTAGATCGATACGTATAAAGAGCAGTCGTGAGTAATGATTCGTTAGGCTGTGCATGTATTGCTCTAACTCTCTTTTATTTTGAGATTCTTGATAAATGAACGCATGACATTCATTCTCAATATCATTTCTATAGCATGACAGCGTGTTGATAAAACGCTGTGTTTTATCATGATCCCAAATCACATTTTCTGGATAGGTATCACCAACGATCGCTTGAGTGCTACTAAAAAATGCTAAGACTGGCTGTGTATAAAATAACTCAGTATTGAGATGATTCATGAACGGGTAATACCACCCGTTCAGCTTATTTATGATCTCATTAAAGCTGATGGTATTCGCTAGTATGTCTGTCACTAAACTATGAACATTAGCGACAACTAGCGGTTGGTTGAGATGTGAATACGGCATGGTAGTACTCCTATGAAAATGGTTTCATAGGGTGAGGTTAGTCTGTATTTTTATAATGATGGTCGCTGAGAGTTGTGCTCTCAGCACTAGAACAAGTAGCTGCTGTGTTTAAATAATAATATAAATAACCCACTAAGGAGGAGCTGTTAAAAAACAGCTTTTTGCTTGTGTGCTTGGTGTTTTTTATCAGAGCTGATGCATTATTGCTGTCTGCGTTAGAGTTTTTATTATGATGGAGTTAACTGACTGGGGTTGTCAAAACGTATCATATATTGTTCTTGCTTAGTGATGAAATCATCCATTCAATGAAACGCAGATAGTACCTAAACGAAGCATTTATATTAGGCCAAAATTACGCACACTTATTGCTAGAACGAAACTTATATACAAGGTATAGTCAAAGCAGAAAGATGAAAGAATAAATTCAGTCTATTTTAAGCTAAAAAAGGGTGTAAGACTGCTCACGCCTCTATATTAGGGAGTTCCTATGTAGTAAATACATACTTTTTTCCTACTAAAATAGACTATTAACCCACTTTTTAAGAGTTTTTTTGAAGGAAATCTGGCCATGACATACGCTAATAATTCGAATTATAATGATGGAAACTTGGCTCGTATGGATGGTCAACCTGACTATCCATACGAAATATCGGTTGGGAAAAGTGGAGAGGTTTCTACGGCTTTAACAACTACAGTTGATACTAATGAGGTTTTAATAGAGGGTTATAATCAAGACTTGCTAAACCAAGCCAATGCATACCATTTGGCCAAACAATATAAGTTTAATACTGATTTATATTTTTATCATTTAAACCAAAACTGGAAAGACGTAGAGGATTTTTATAAGACGATTGGACGTTTTGATGAGGATGAGTGCAAGAGCCTAGTATTTGCGAACAATATGTATTGGGGGAATACATCAGCTAACATGGAGTTGGATAAGGGAGCTTTTAAGTCTATTTTGATAAGTATATTCCAATCTCAGCCATATCCAATTCAACACTTTCACGAGCTAATGAGATTTAAAATTAATAACCAGCTATCGGATAGCTCGCTCAACTGGATTAAAGATGATCTCTGTAGCGCCCTGCATATTGCTTATTTAGTTCAAGGTTTTTTTTACAATAGAACTATGGTTGGAGGTACTGAGTTAGTTGCTCATATTTCGAATTATTTAAAATATGAGATCATGCATTTCAACTCCATTCCACTCACCCTTCCGCATTATGGAAATTATGCAGTCGAAAACAATCATCCGTTGATATGGCGTATAGAAACTATTAAATCCGTATATTTTAGAAATCGTACTGATAGAGAAATTAAGTGGCTTAAGAGTGATGATAGCGATCAAATTGAATGGGCTTATAAATATCTAAGCTCAGATAAGAGAAATTACCTTATACTTCAGAATACTTTCATACCCTCCTCTCTAGAGGACAAATATAATTTAATCTTAGCGAGTCTCGATGTCCTATCAAATGCAAAGTATACCTATGAGACTGTTACTCAAAATATAGATATAAGCGACCCTAAAATTGATCTTGAGTCAATACCTGAAATATCATATAGAGCTAAAATTATGGAGAACATGAAAGACGCATGGAATAAATTTTCAGCGAGCAACAAGAACGAAGATCTAAGTGAGGTCAAGATATATAAGAAAAACCAAGATCAATTAGACTCTATCATGAAAGCTAAAGGAACGACTGCCAACAAGGTTATCAGTCAAATCATTGAAAATGAATATAAAAAAGTTTTCAACAAAGAATAGGTGGTTTAGCAGGGAAAGCCACTCAATTCGATGTAATTATTAAGTGTTTGATCTAATGTTTTGAATGGCTAACTTTATAAAAAAAATTATCAAATTATTCTAATAGCTCCTGCAACTCTACTTTCGTCATACCCTTATTAATAAGCGCTTGAATAAGGTGTTGTTTGTCAATTGCTTCAAGGCCATCAGCTTGATAACTATCTAACGACCTCTCAATCTGCTGCCGCGCTTTCTGAAAGTCTACAACCTTACCTGTGTCTCTGAGCAGATCTAAAAAATCAGCCCAGACCTGCATAATTTTACGCCGTTCTTCTAAATGTTGGGCATGGTTATAGACTGCTCTAATGCTACTTTTTTTATCGTGAGCCATTTGTTTTTCGATTGCATCCCCCATGTAACCAAGCTCGTTTAAGTTAGTTGAGGCGATGTGACGAAAGCCATGCCCAGTCTGTTTACCTCCATATCCAAGGATGTCTAGAGCATTATTAATAAACTCTTCACTATAAGGCTGGTGCATACCAGTATGATAGAACACGTATTCGTATTGTCCGGTGATGGGTTGCATTTCTTCCAAAACTGCCAGCATTTGATCTGATAAAGGAACAACGTGCTTACGCGCAATCTTAAGATTATCGATATCGACACGCCATAGACGGTTAGGGAAGTCGATATGCTCCCATTTCATCATTCTGAGTTCGATAGTACGACAAAAAGAATACGCTAGAAATTTCATACCTAATCGAGTTTGATCATGACCATGATAGCTTTCAATGTCTTGTAAGAGCTTAGGTAACTCAGTAAGCTCAACGTGTTTCATGTGCTTAGTCTTCGCTTTTGGATATAGCTCTTTAAGTCCATCTGTATGATTTACCTCGATTAGGCGCTCTCTCATAGCTCTTCTAAGAATGTTTCCAACGAGATCAATAGTGCGTCTCGTTACTTCTCGTGGTGATGTGCCTTCATTATTAGTCCTACTTTCAATTTCATCTGCCATCAATTTACAGTCTTTGAACGTTACATCTTTTAAAGCAATACCTTCAAAGCTAGGTATAACGTCTTTATACATGCGATTATAGTCCTGCTGATAGGTGCGAGGCTTTACATTGCGCTCACGCTCCTCTAGCCATTCAATCGCATAATCATTGAACATTTTGGCTTGCTCATTCGCAAGCTTGTCTTGACGCTTCTTAGTCTTTGGATTGATTCCATTAGCTACTAAAGCTTTAATGTCAGCGTTAGCTATTCTTGCTTCTGCCAAACCCATTTGTGGGTATGTACCTAAAGTAGTTTTCTGCTGCTTACCATCGAAGCGATATGCGCTTACCCATGTTCGCGTTCCTGAGCTACGTACCAGTAATTGCAAACCTTGCTGATCACTATATTTGTCTGGACGAGAAGGGGTGCATTTATCAGTTGGCTTAAGCTTGCGAATTTTGGCATCACTTAACATGCTGGTCTATTCCTTGTACCTACGAGCTATATATTTAAAGCCTAGAGACGATTATGTTGGTCTAAGGCGTATAAATCTAGATAGAATGTTGGTCTAATTGAGGTGTATATGAATGATAGACCAACGAATAGACCAACACAAGCTATGGAATAGGTGGGTTATGTTCGGATAGATTGGGAAAGCAGTAGGCATAAAAAAAACGCTAGACGCTTTATTTATAAAGGGTTGCAGAGGTGTGTGGGAGTGTTTGGGAATAGGTAGGAAAACTAGTATTTGATAAGATTGGCGGTGAAGGAGGGATTCGAACCCTCGATACGCTATGAACGTATACACACTTTCCAGGCGTGCGGTTTCAGCCACTCACCCACTTCACCGTTTTTTGCAAGACCAAGATTTTTGGCTGC